>Ga0209530_1000381_pt1 | contig 33099 bp, 30 predicted proteins | sample BlaSpr_A8_Ref_O1_FD_187987 | JGI IMG/M metagenome (GOLD analysis project Ga0209530, IMG submission 187987) | Forest soil microbial communities from Thunder Bay, Ontario, Canada - Black Spruce, Ontario site 2_A8_Ref_O1 (SPAdes) (version 2) | ecosystem: Environmental > Terrestrial > Soil > Boreal...
GGCGGGCGGCCTCGGGGAGGCCGTCGTCGGTGATGAGGGTGTCGATCTCGGAGAGACCGGCGAAGGAAGCCAGGCTGACCAGGCCCCACTTGGTGTGATCGGCAAGTACCACGACCCGCCGGGCCACCCGGATGAAGGAGCGGTTGGTCTCGGCTTCGGCAAGGTTGGGTGTGCTCAGGCCCGCCTCGGCGTCGATGCCGGAGCAGCCGAGGAAGAGCACGTCGAAATGCAGTGAGCGGATAGTCAGGTCGGCGACCGGGCCGACGAGCGAGTCGGACGGGGTGCGGACCCCGCCGGTGATGACGACGGAATCCGCGGGCCCGTCCAGGCCGCGGATCCCGCTGAACAGGTTCGTGACCCGCAGTGAGTTGGTCACGATGGTGAGGCCGGGTACGTCGAGCAGGCACTGGGCCAGCGCGAACGTGGTGGTGCCGCCGGCCAGTGCGATCGCGGTGCCGGGCCGGACCAGGCCGGCGGCGGCCCGGGCTATGGCCGTCTTCTCCGGCCGTTCCAGTACGAGCTTGGCCTCGAAGCCGGGGTCGTGACTGGCTGGTGATCCTGGTAGCACGGCGCCCCCGTGCACTTTCTCGATGAGCCCTTCTCTGGCGAGTACCTCCAGGTCGCGGCGGATCGTCATGTCAGAGACGCCTAGCTGCTGCGTGAGCTCGCTGACCCGTGCGCTGCCGTCGCTCCGGACTGCCTGCAGGATCAGGGACTGGCGATGCCTGGCGAGCATCCGATTCCCCCTTCTGTCGCGGGGATGGGCTCCGGGCCCACGCTGATTGGCCCCGGTTGCGTCATCCGTCCCCACTGAGACGTTCGCCATACCGTGTTGGGTTCCGGCTGTCGTTGTGCGATCTCGTACCAGTTTTGAGCGTGCCACTCCCGGCGTGCGCCACGCCACGTCTCGCCGGCGTGCCAATGGCGCCAACGGCATCGCTGAGCTGGGCGTCCCAGCCGATCGAGCCGACCCGTTGGCGCCATTGGCAGCGCAGGTCAACGGTCAAGCCCGCCTCGATTCCCATGGCGTGGATCGAAAGCGCGACCGAGACGAACGTCACATCGGTGGCCACGATCGTCCGGCGCGCGCCATCAGCGTCCTGGCCAGCCGCAGCGTGTATCCGCCTGTGCGCGGCAGCAGTCCGAGCATTGCGCACGCGCCCGGGTAGTGGGCGGCCAGCTCGCCGGGGAAGTCCTGCACGGTGCACAGCAGCGCGGTGACCGGTTCCAATCCCGCGGCAGGGTCCCGCGCTGTCCGGTGCCTCGCCCCGTTCGACTGCCCGAATTTCGCATGAGCCTCGGACCCAGGGGGCCGCGCCCACATCCAGCGTGGCGGACCGTGTCCCGCTGGCGCGTGGTGCCGTCGCATCGCCGGGCCGCGCATTGCCGCGCGGCCTGGTCCAGTCGACGACAGCCTTCGGCCCCGCGCTGGGGAGTGCCCCTATGGTCTTCGTCAAGTCTGGGATGGGTACAGCTCGTCCTGGGTGAGGTCCCTCTATCCTGGTTCAGGGCCGGTCCTCTTCCCGGCGGCCGTGCGTCTACAGCTCTCGGCGCATCACCCAGCGCAGGATCCCGCTGTGGCTGGAGGTGGTTGGCATGACCCGCGAGAAGCCGGCGCCTTCGAACATCGCCACGGTCCCGACGTATGCGAAGCTGGCGCTGATCTTCGCGCCCTGGGTATCGAGCGGGTAGCCCTCCACGATGCCGGCGCCCTGGCTGCGGGCGTAGTCCACGGCTCCTTCGAGCATCGCCTTGGCCACACCCTGGCGCCTGAACCCGGCCCGGACGACCAGGCAGATCACGCTCCACACCGGCTGCTCGTCCACCGTGGGGATCGTCCGGGAATGCACCAGCCGCGAAAGACCGGCGCGCGGCGAGACCGAGCACCAGCCGGCCGGGACCTCGTCGATGTACGCGATCACGCCCGGCGGCTGCCCGCTCTCGCACAGGCTCCGCATGTACGCCTCGCGCTCCGGGCCGGACTTCGCTTCCCGGGCCGGGAGCCGGTACGCCATGCACCAGCACGCGGCGGCGCCTTCGCGCTTGGGACGCAGCACCATGGCCAGGTCTTCGAAGCGGTTGCCGGTGGCCGGGCGTACGTTGATGTCAACCATGAGAAGCATGCTAACGGCGAGGTCCGACAGTTCCGGGTGGGCTTCCCTGGCCCAACCCAAGCGGAGCGTCCGCCACCACCCGGAGCGTTAATCAGGGCGAGCTGCACTCGTCTGGGGTGGCAGTTATTCCGGACATATAGCGCGCTTTGCTCGGGATCGCCGCGAATGGAGCTGCCGGAGGACTTGGTGACCGGCGCCAGCCCGGCATAGGAGGCGAGGCGGTCGGAGGTGGGGAACGTGCTGCCGTCGCCGACAGCGCCAGGATCGTGGCGGCGGTCCTGACCCCGATGCCGGGCACCGAGATCAGGAGCCCGGAAAGAGGGTGGGCCTCGAGCAGGGCGCCCAGCTGGCCCTCCAGCGCACGGCGCTGGTCGAGGATCTCGGTCAGCTGGCGGGCCAGGGACGGGATGACGACGGCCGCCGCCCGGGTTCCGGGCACCACCACCGTCTGCTCCGCGGGCAGCCGCTGCGTGGCGAGGCTGTTTCGCATTCGTTGCCGAACGGTGACTTGTTAGCGTTAACATCTACGCACCGATCCTGTTTGTTACGTTGGTGTGACTGAGGTGCTCCTGACGCACGTATACCCGGAGTGATCGGCTTGGTCCAGTTTTGGCCATGCCAGTCCGGGCAGGACGAATTGTGAGCGCTAACGCGGCAGGCGGGATTGACAGGAGTTCCAGCGAGGCGGAGGTTCGGAAGGGAGTGGCAGTGACCGGAACCTGGCCCGCGCGCACGTGCCCGCACATGGTTTCTCGACCCCAGAAAAACAGCGTTACCTGCCCCAGGAGGTCCCTGTGAAGAAGATCGACCCCAAGGTCGACGAAGCGATTCAGACCCTCAACATGAAAGACGGGCCGTCGCGTCGCCGGCTTCTTGAGGGCGCGGGCCTGTTCAGCGCGACGGCCGCCGCCTCCGCGCTGATCGCCGCATGTACCAGCTCGTCCGGCAGCAGCGCTGCCGAGAAGAACACCTCTTCCGCCGCGCAGGCCGCCGGCGGGAACTTCCCCTCGACACCGAAGTGGAAGTTCACCTTCGTCAACCACGTGACTGACAACTCGTTCTTCACGCCGACCCAGTACGGCTTCGCGGACTGCGCGGCAATACTGGGCATCCCCACGCCCGCCTGGACCGGTGCGCTGTCGACCCAGCCGACGGTGTCCACCATGCTCTCCGCCATCCAGGACGCGGTGACCGCCAACTCGCCGGGCATCGCGACTACGGTCGTCGACGCGACGGCGTTCATCAGCCCGATCAACGGTGCCCTGTCGCAGGGCATACCGGTCGTCACCTACAACGCCAACGGCTCATCGGCCAGCCCGACCAACGGCCTCGCCTACGTCGGCCAGGACCTGCTCGCCTCCGGGCAGGAGGTCGGCACGCGGCTCGCCTCGCTGCTGAAGAGCGGCGACACCGTGGCCGGCATTACCGCCCAGCCCGGCTCGCTCAACATCCAGCCCCGGCTGGACGGCGCCACCCAGGCGCTGGAGGCGGCCGGGATCAAGGTGCTGTTCGGCAACAAGGGCTTCGACGCGGGCGCCACCGCCACCCTGGAGTCGCAGTCGGTACCTGAGTTCATCCAGTCGCACGGATCCAGCCTCCAGGGCATCTTCGCCGTGGACGGCGGCGACACCGCTCTGCTGGGCAGCACACTGGCGAAGTACAACCTGGTCGGCAAGGTCCAGGCCGGCGGCTTCGACCTGGAGGCGGCAACCCTGGCGGCCGTCGCGGCCGGCCAGATCGACTTCACCATCGACCAGTCGCCGTACCTGCAGGGCTTCCTGCCCACGCTGTACATGTACCTGTGGCAGCTGTCCGGCGGCCTGGTCCAGCCGGCGACCACGGACACCGGCCTGAAGTTCGTCACCAAGGACATTGTGGGGACGTACAGTTCGCCGACCACCCGCTTCGAGGGCTCCACCACGGCACAGAAGTACATCCAGCACTCGGGCGCCATCTCTGTCTGACCTGCCGGATGGCGGTCATTCAGCAAGCAGGGCCGCGGCGGTCAGCCAGGAACAAACCTGGTGGACCGCCGCGGTGCTGGGTATCACAAACCTGGGAAGGCGATATGTCTGCATATTCCAGGCGGCAACGGCGAGATTGGATAGCGACGTGAGCGACACCGCTGAGCGCAGCGCGAAAGTCATAGGGCCGCCTCCAGGCAGCCCGGGGGCGGGGAATGGCAGGGGCGGCATGGCCGCACGGATCGGCCAGCTGTTCCTGCGCCAGCGCGAGGCGAGCATCGTCGCCATCGCCGTCGCTCTCTTCCTCTACTTCTGGCTGTCCAGCACGCCCGATTTCGTCACGCATGGCAGCTTCGTCGATATCGCCCAGTACATGGGGCCCTATGTCCTGATCGGCATCGGCCTGGTGCTCCTGATGATCATGGGCGAGATTGACTTGTCCGTTGGCTTCGTGTGGACGCTGGCGCCGTTCGTGGTGCACTTCTTCGTCGACAGCGGGCTGTCGACGATCCTCGCGATCATCGTCACCGTGCTGTTGCTGTCGCTGGTGGGGCTGGTCAACGGCATCGTCACGACGGTGTTCGGCGTGCCGTCACTCATCGGGACACTCGCCATGGGCTACATCATTTTCGGCTTTACGCTGACCTGGACCGCGGCGCAGGAGGTCACCATGCCGACCATCGAGATCGGGGTAGGTCGCTGGTTCGGCGGTGAGGCCTGGTCGGAGTTCCTCTGGGCGACTGCCCTCGTCCTGGTCTTCCACGTCTTCCTGACCCGCACCCGGTGGGGGCTGTACACGGTATCGATCGGCGGGAACCTGCTCGGTGCCCGCGAGTCCGGCATCAAGGTCAACCGGATCAAGGTCGGCAACTTCATGCTCTGCTCGTCACTTGGCGCAGTGGCCGGGATTGAGGAAGCGTTCAGGACCAGCACGATTGACCCGAGCGCCGGCCAGTTGTCCGTCGTGCTCATCGCGCTAGCCGGCGTGGTCATCGGCGGCACGGCGATGACCGGCGGCTCCGGCACGATGATCGGCATGTGGCTGGGTGTGCTCGTGCTCGGCGTACTGGGGGACGGCTTCAACCTGCGCGGCATCAGCTCTAATGAAGACCAGATCATCCTCGGTGCGGCGATCCTGCTCGCGATGATCGCCAACACGTACATCAACAGGCTGCGCAACGCGGGCCGCTTGCAGGGCAAGGTATAGGGGAGGCGGCGACCATGAGCAACGAGACATCCGGCCAGCAGGACGACATCCTGCGCGTCGAGCACATCTCCAAGCGGTACGGCGCGGTCACGGCGCTGACCGACGTCAGCCTCCGGCTGGGCCGCGGCGAGGTGCTCGGCCTGCTCGGCGACAACGGCGCCGGCAAGTCCACCCTGCTGAAGACTATCTGCGGCTTCCAGCAGCCAACCAGCGGCCGGATCCTGCTGAACGGCGAGGAGGTCACGTTCAGGTCCGTCACGCACGCCCGGGCGCTCGGCGTCGACGTGGTGTACCAGGACCTGGCGCTGATCAACCAGCTGACCGTCTACCACAACATGTTCCTGAACCGGGAGCCGGTGGTCCGGCCGATTCCGCTGCTCAGGAACCGGGCGATGCGCAAGATCGCGCAGGAGCACCTCGACGAGATCGGCGTGAAGATCCCGTCGGTCAATGCGGAGGTAGCCAGCCTGTCCGGTGGCCAGCGCCAGGCGATCGCGGTGGCCCGCGCGGTTTTCTCCGACTGCAAGGTGCTGCTGCTGGACGAGCCGCTCGCCGCCATGGGCGTCAAGGAAGGCGCGATGATCCTGGACCTGGTCCGCGGCCTCAAGGATAGGGGCGAAGTCTCCATCATCATCATCGCCCACAACTACGGCCAGATCCTCGACGTCTGCGACCGCGTGAACCTGCTGCAAGGCGGCAAGATCACCTTCGACAAGCCCAGCGCGGAAACCTCAGTAGAAGAACTCACCGAGATCGTAGTAGCCGAATACCGCAGAGCCCTGGAAGAACGCCACCGCTCCGCCTAGCCAGGACCTTGCCATGATCACGGATACTTTCGACCCGTATTGGGTCATTCATATCCGTGATCATGAAACCTCCCGTAACCACGGTGGGGACGTGGCACGGGGCGGGGGTGGGGCATTATGGGTGGCATGCGTATGGGTCGGCGCGCCGGGGGCGCGGTACTGGGTGTGGCGCTCCTGGCGGGTACCGCCGCGTGCACCTCAGCCAGCAGTAACACAAGCAATGCGAGCAGCACCAGCCCGGCGGCGGCGCAGAGCACGCCCACCGCCGTCGACACGGCGAACATCGTGCCGAAGCACTCCACGCTGCAGTGGCACAGCTGCCCCAGCCAGGGTGACGGCGTCGAGTGCACCATGCTCAGCGTTCCGCTCAACTACCAGGACCCGGGCGGCCGTCAGATTCAGCTGGCCCTGAGCATGGTGCCGGCCACCGCTCCTGTCAGCCAGCAGCAGGGGATCATGCTGGTGAACCCGGGCGGCCCCGGCGGTGACGGCCTGCCGCTGGCCTCCGAGGTGCAGCAGGGCCTGAACCCCCTCGTCGCGAGAGACTACGACATCGTGGGCTTCGACCCGCGCGGTGTCGGCAGCTCGGTACCCGCGCTGAGCTGCGACCCCAGCTTCTTCAAGGGCCCGCGCCAGGATTACATCCCTGCGAACCAGGCGCAGGAGCAGGAGCTGGAGAACCGCGCCAAGGCGTACGCTCAGGACTGCGAGAAGAAGTTCGGCTGGCTCCTCCCGTACATGACCACGATCGACGTGGCACACGACGTGGACAAGATCCGCGAGGCCTTCGGCGTCAGCCAGATCAATTACTACGCGTTCTCCTACGGCACCTACATCGGCGAGGTCTACGCGACCCTGTTCCCGCAGCGGGTCCGCCGCATGGTGCTGGACAGCACGGTGGACCCGACCGGGGTCTGGTACCAGGACAACCTCGAGCAGGACTACGCGTTCCAGGGCCGGATGGAAGCCTTCTTCGCGTGGACCGCGAAGTATGACAGCACCTACAACCTGGGCAGCACCCAGGCCGAGGTTCAGGCGAACTGGTACAAGGCGCGGAAAAAACTAGAGACGGACCCGGTCAACGGCACCATCGGCCCCGACGAGTTCGATGACACGTTCCTGATGGGCGGCTACCTGGACAACCTGTGGCCCGGCTTCGCCCAGGCGCTGTCCAGCTACCTGAACCAGGGCCAGACCAGCGACCTGGTCACCCAGTACGAGCAGTGGGGTACCCAGGTAGAGAACGAGTTCGCCGTCTACAACGCGGTGCAGTGCTCGGACGTGAACTGGCCGCGCAGCTGGGCCAAGTGGAACGCCGACATCGAGACGGTCGACAAGACGGCCCCGTTCCAGGCCTGGGACAACACCTGGTTCAACGCCGCCTGCGCGTTCTGGCCGGTCAAGGGCCCAAGCGAGCCGCTCCAGATTAACGGCAGCGGTCTGCCGCCGATCCTGATGCTGCAGGGGACCCTGGATCCAGCCACCCCGTACGCCGGTGCCCAGAACGCGGAGAAGCTGCTGCCCAGTGCGAGAATGGTAGTCGTGGAAGGCGGCGGGAACCACGGGCAGTCGCTCGAGGATCCGCCCAACACCTGCGTGCAGGACTACCTGAACAACTACCTCGCCAACGGTGCCGTCCCGGATGGTGCAGGGCTGGTCAATGCCACCTGTCCCGCTGTGCCACCTCCCACGCCCGGTGAATAGGACACGTATCACACAGCCCGTTTTGATATAAGAGGATTTCTCGGAATTGGCCGGTAGTCTGGCAATGTGTTGCGAGTTAAGGCGCCGTGGTCAGCCACGGTGCGGCTGCTAGATGAGCGAGATCGCGGTGCGGTGCTGGCGATCTGTGACCGGGATCCGGTGACGAACGTGTTCGTCGGATCGCGGGTGCGGTCGATGGGCGTCGCGCCCGGGCGGCTTGGTGCCCAGCTATGGGGCCACGACCGCAACGGCAGGCTGGAATCGCTTTGCTACTCCGGCGCCAACCTGGTCACCGTGAACGCGACGCCGGAGGCGATCACCGCGTTCGGCGAGCGGGCACTCAGGCAGGGTCGGCGGTGCTCGTCCGTGGTCGGGCCTGCCCAGCAGATCCAGGCGCTGTGGGGGATGCTGCGGCCGCACTGGGGGCCGGCCAGGGAAATCCGCGCGGTGCAGCCGGTGCTGGCCACCCAGGGGCCCCCGCTGCTGCCTGCCGATCCGTACGTGCGGCGAGTCACGATAGAAGAGGCAAGCATCCTGTGGCCGGCCTGCGTCGCGATGTTCACCGAGGAGGTCGGCGTGTCGCCGGTCACCGGGGACGGCGGCGCGTCCTACCGGGCCCGGATGGAGCAGCTGATCCGCGGTGGCCGAGCGTTCGCCAGGATCGAGAACGGCCAGGTGCTCTTCAAGGCCGAGATCGGTGCGGTGACGCCGCAGGCCTGTCAGGTGCAGGGCGTGTGGGTACGGCCGGAATACCGCGGCCAGGGCCTCGCCGCGCCGGGGATGGCGGCGGTGGTGACGGAGGCGCTCCGGTCGATCGCGCCCATAGTGTCCCTGTACGTGAATGATTTCAACGCCCCGGCCCGCGCCACCTACCGCCGGGTCGGCTTTACCGAGGCCGGGCGGTTCATGTCCGTGCTCTTCTAGCTCCGTGCTCTTCTAGCGGGGCTAGTCGCGGTTGCGGATCTTCTGCAGGTAGTCCGCGATCGGACCGAACGCGGTCCGGACCTCGTCCAGCTGTGCCGGGGTGAGCCGGTCGACGAAGTGCTGCCGCACGCTCGCTACGTGGTGTGGCGCGACCCGTTCGATCATCACCATGCCGTCGTCCGTGAGCACCGCCCAGGTGCCGCGCTTGTCACCGGTGCACTCCTCGCGCCGGACCAGGCCGCGGGCCTCCAGCCGGGTGACCTGGTGTGACAGGCGGCTCCGGGACTGGTTAGTGAGGTCGGACAGCTCGGTCATCCGCATCCGCTGGTCGGCCGCCTCGGTCAGCACGACCAGGATCGAGTAGTCGTGGTGGCTGAGCCCGTCGGCGCGCAGATCGCGGTCCAGCTGGCGGTCAAGCAGCATGAAAACCTGGATGACGGCACGCCACGCCAGTTGTTCCTCTTCGGTCAGCCAGCGTGGCTCTGCCTCGGCCATGTAACCGAATGTACCTCAGGCAAGCACCTCCCGGCAGCTTGCGAGGTGCTCGCGAGCGAGTTCCTCATGCCGGGACAGGCCAAGTTCCTGCAGCAGCGGCAGGCACAGCTGCAGGTATCTGGTCGCGGCCCGTGGCTTGTGCTGCGACAGGTGACTGTCAGCGATCTTAAAGAGGCACAGCGCATACGAGTACTGTGCTCCCTGTTCCTTGAACCCCTCAGCGGCCTGCCAGTACGCCTCAATAGCGGCGCTATGACGGCCGAGACCATTGTGACTGTCGCCGAGCAAGTCGAGAAAATAGGCCCGGTCAAGCAACTGCCTTCCGGCAGCCCCACCCACGTGCATTGCCATAGTGGCCCTTCTGAATCCCTCCAGCTGTTCAGGCGGCCCTGATTATTGACTCTCCCCCCCCGCCTGGACATAATCCGGCAGGATAAGGCATACCGTATCTAGATTATGTCGCGCCTAGTTCTCACATGATGAGGAAACCGTGGGGGACCCGCCAATAGCGGCCGGACCGGAAGCCGCCGCCGCGTATCTGCGTGAGCTATTGCTACGCCCCGGCAGGTACCGGCGTCGCTGGGAGCAGTACGCCGCACGCAGCAGGCACGGGCAGATCAACCAGCTCGCTGTCGCCGAGGCGCTCGCGCATTACCTGTGGGCGCACCCGCGGGCGATGGGTGACTCCGATGTGCTGCCGCGCCAGCTGAAGGACACGACGTCACGAGCACTGTCAGGGAAGCTGCTCAGCAAGTCGGCGCTCACCCTGTTCATGGACGCGTTCGACCTCGACCCGTTCGAGCGGGATCAGCTGCTGAAGCTGTGGGAGGGCTCGGCACGCGTCCGCGTGCTGTCTGGGTCGGCCGCCGTTCCCGATGCCATGGCGGAGATAGTGGGGCTGCCGAAGTACCGCACCCTGTCGCTGCACGACCACCACTATCTCGGCCCGGACGGCCTGCCGTCCCGGCATCGCATGCTGCACGTCATTGAGGCGGTGACCGACGGCGTCGACCGGGTCCGGCTCCGGGCCGACACGAGCGCGCTGTGCGTCGAGGCGGGGCTGGGCTGCAGCGGGCTCGGCGACATGGTGTGGGAGATCGCCGGCACCCTGTACACGGTTGACATCCTGCTGGCCGGGACGCTGGCCGAGGGCGAGACGGCCACGCTGGAGTACCAGACGACGTTCTGCTATCAGGCCTCACCCCCGCCCGAGTTCCGCCGGGCCGCCGTGGTCTCCCTGGAGAACCTGGACATCCGCGTGCAGTTCCATCCGGACAAGCTGCCCCGCCGCGTCGCGTGGGCGGTGTGGGACGGGCTGGAGGGTCCCATCGTGGAGAGCGAGACCGCCACCCTGGACAGCCAGTTTGCCGTGCACCGCTTCCTGCGGTTCGCGCAGCAGACGGTGGCAGGCTTCCGCTGGGAGTGGTAAGAGCACAGCGCGGGTCGTGGCACTATCAGGGTGTGCGGAACGACGAGGGTGCCGCGACCACCAGCGCTGAGCTCAGGGCGCATAACCTCGCGCGATTGCTGCGCGCCGTGCACGAGGGTGCCGGGCAGCACACTCGCGCGGAGCTTACCCGCCAGCTCGGCCTGGCCCGCGGCACCGCGACGGTGCTGGTCCGCGAGCTGGCCGGGCGGCGGCTGATAGAGGAACGCCCGGGCACCGCCGTGGTGGCCGTACGTGGCCGCCCTACCGGCGTGCCCAGCCCGCACCCCGACGGACCGGTGGCGCTGGCCGTTGACATGCGCGAGGACGCGTTCACCATCGCCGCGTTCGAGCTGACCGGCCGCGGCACGGTGCTTGACCGGCGCTCGCCTGGCTCGGTTGCGGACCTCGCGGCGCGCCTGAGCAAGCATCGCGGGGCCTTCGGCGGCCGGCTCGTCGGTGTCGGTGTCGCCGTTCCTTCCCCGGTGGCGGACGGGAAGATGCTGCTCACGGACGGCCCGGACATAGCCGCGCTGCTCGAGACCAGGTACGTCGGCAATGACGCGACGCTGGCCGGCCTGGCCGAGGCTCGCCGCGGCGTGCTGCGCGGCGTGCCCGTCGCGCTGCACCTGCACGTGGCGACCGGCATCGGCGGCGTGCTGCTGACCGGCGGCAAGCCGGTCGCGGGCGCGCACGACGCGGCGGGCGAGTTCGGCCACATGCCGCTGACCGGCGGCGGCGACGAGCCGTGCCGGTGCGGCGCCTCGGGCTGCTGGGAGCTGGACGTCGGCGCCCGTGGCGTGCTTCGCGCGGCTGGTCTGGACCGGGGGGACCCGGCCGCCATCATCGCCTCCGACGCCGCGGCGGCCGCCCAGGTCGCCAGCGCGCTCGGTCGCGGCATCGGCGCGCTGGTCAACGCCCATGACCCGGAGACGGTCTCCGTGTCCGGCCTCGCGGCCAGCCTGCTCGCGGCCGCCCCCGACGCCGTGCACCAGGCGTACCTGGCCGCGCTGATGCGCTTCCGCCGCGCCAGCCCGCCCGCGCTGCTGCCGTCCTCGCTCGGCGACCTCGGCACCCTGACCGGTGCCGCTGAGCTGGTCTTCGACGGGTTTCTCACCGCACGGGGCCTGACCGCATGGGCCGCGGCAAAAACCCCGTGACTTCCGCTCGCTGGGATGGTAAGTTCGCGCGTTTGTGGCTCCAATATCAGAACGACCTATGTTTGACGCCATCCTGACCCTGGAACGTGATGAGTTGCAGCGGTCTCGCGAGTATCTGCACCTCATGCGTGAAGACGTCCTCGGGCTGTCCGCGATGGGCGGGGATCCGGTCTCCGAGGAGTACCTCAAGGCTGAGCTCTATCGCCGTGCGGAATCGCTCAGGGACATCCCGGACACCCCGCTGTTCTTCGGCCGTCTCGACTACTCTGCAGCTGCCGCCGTCGATGACTCCGACGAGATAGCCGGCCATAGCTTCCATATCGGCCGCCGGCACGTGCACTCCCCTGATGGCACGCCGGCCGTGATCGACTGGCGGGCTCCGGTGTCGGTGCCGTTCTACCGTGCGTCGGCCGCCGAGCCGATGGGCCTGGACCTGCGGCGGCGGTTCGGCTTCGCCGGCGGGGAGCTGACCGCGTACGAGGACGAGGGCTTCGGCGCCGGCGCAGTTACCCATCAGACCAGCCGGATTCTCATCAACGAGATCGAGCGGCCCAGGTCCGGGCCGATGCGGGACATCGTCGCGACGATCCAGCCGGATCAGGACGACATCGTGCGAGCGGGCCCGGGGGAGACGGTGTGCGTGCAGGGCGCGCCGGGTACCGGGAAGACGGCGGTGGGCCTGCACCGGGTGGCGTACCTGCTGTATGCGTACAAGGAGCAGGCGCACCGCCGCGGCGTGGTGGTGGTCGGGCCGAACCGTGCGTTCCTTTCCTACATCCGCAACGTGCTGCCCGCGCTCGGGGAGCTGAACGTCAAGCAGGTGACCGTCGGGGAGCTGGTTGCCGCCGACGGCCTCGTCGTGCGCGGAGCGGATACCGAGACCGCCGCGGTGGTGAAGGGCTCGGCACGGATGGCGGAGGTGCTGCGGAAGGCCCTGTGGTCGGCGCTGCGCCCGCCCGCCGCGCCGGTCATGGTGCCGCGCGGCGCGCGCCGGTTCCGGGTGCCTGTCTTCGAACTGGACGAGCTGGTGATGGAGCTGCGGGTGCGCGGTGTCCGGTACGGCTCGGGCCGGGAGATGCTCGAGCACCGGATCGCGCACGTGATCCTGAGCCACATGGAGGAGGCCGGGGAGGCATGCGATGACCGGACGCACGAGTCGGTACGCCGCTCCCGTCCGGTGAAGACCGCTGCGGAGGCGATGTGGCCGAAGGCGGATAGCGAGCGGCTTGTGTACGGCCTGCTGTCTTCGTCCGAGGCGCTCGCTCGTGCGGCAGCCGGAATCCTTTCAGAGGCAGAGCAGGAAGCGATCCTGTGGCGCGCCCCCGTGCCGAAGTCGCCTAAGTCCGCGAAGTGGTCGGCGGCGGACCTCGTGCTGATCGACGAGGCACGGGACCTCCTGGCCCGGACGCCGAGCCTGGCGCACGTCGTGGTGGACGAGGCGCAGGACCTGTCGCCGATGGAGGTGCGGGCGATCGGGCGGCGCGTCACGACGGGCGCGGCGACCGTCCTCGGCGACATCGCCCAGGGGACCACCGCGTGGGCCACCACCTCGTGGGCGGCGATGCTGGAGCACCTGGGCAAGCCGGGGGCCGCGGTGCGCGAGCTGTCGGTCGGCTACCGGGTGCCCAGGCAGATACTCGACTACGCCTCGGCGCTGCTGCCGCTCATCGCACCGGAACTGTCCCCGGCGTCGTCGCTGCGCACCGACCCAGGCGCCCTGGACATCAGCCGGGTGCCCGACGTGCCGGCCGCGGTGGCCGGCGCGTGCGAGGCGGCGCTGCGCGGTGCGGGCTCGGTCGCGGTGATCGCCGCGGAACCTTTTGTTGCCGAGCTCGCCGCAGCGCTGTCCGGGGCAGGGGTGCCGTTCGGTGAGCCTGGCGCGGATGAGCGGCTGACCCTGGTACCCGTGACCATGGTCAAGGGCCTGGAGTTTGACCACGTCATCGTGGCAGAGCCGGCCGGCATCGTCGCGGCGGAGGCACGCGGGCTGCAGCGGCTGTATGTCGCGCTTACCCGCGCGGTATCTCAGCTCACCGTGCTTCACGCCGAGGATCTGCCGGCCGCGCTGCCCAGTTTTATGTTACTGGCGGGTGAACCTACCGCTAGCGGCAGGCGTCTCCTGTTTAGATAGACCCGCCGGCAATTCTTCAATGCGCGTTGCGCGTCGTGCCTCACGGCGTCATCCTGGAAGAGGCGGCAACATTATGTCTTCGGTTGACTCCCGTGCGTGTTGGCATCTAGGTATAACAGTTGGTGATGACGGTGGATAGCAGAGGTACTCGTGAGCCTGAGCAGATGCAGGCCACATATCTGGAGAAGCTAGCTGATGAATTGTCCCATCGCGGGCTTGAAGCGTGGCTTATGGCACCGCCGGGGCGCGTCCCCAGCTTGTACGTGGTGAACCCGGCGGCGCGGGCGCTCGAGGAGAACGTGTACGCGGGCTGCGGCAAGGACGGCATCTGGTGGTTCTGGTGGTCGTGGGCAGAGCGGATCGCCGTAGCCGACGACCTAGACCTAGCCGCCACCACGATCGTCCGGGTGCTCGCCTCGCTACGCCACGGCGACTTACGCAGCCCGCTCCAACAGGTGTTGCCCCAAGGGATGTGCGGGGTTAGGGGCGATCGGTGAGGGGGGCTAGCAGGTCGGCTAGGGGTGGATGGGCGAAGTGGCGGGCCCAGGCTAGCGGGGTGGACTTGTAATGCTTATCGGGGATGTCGGGGTCGGCGCCGAGTTCTAGCAGTGTGCGGGCTAGGGCGAGGTTGCCGTTTTCGGCGGCGACATGCAGGGCGGTGTGCCAGGGCTGGTTGCTCGGTACGTCGCTGCGGCCGAGCGCGCTGACGTCGAAGCCGGCCGTGGCGAGGAGCTCGACCGCATTGGGTGCCCCCTGCGCGGCGGCCCAGGTCACCAGGCCGGTCCGCCTTCGTCGCACGGCGGCAATGACCTGGGCCGGAGTCTGCCGCACTGCTTCGGTGTCGCCAGCGAGTACGGCCGCGACGAAGGCGTCGGCAGCTGAGAGCCGGGCCGGCCGGGCGCCGAGGGCGAGGAGCTGGGCGGCCAGTTCCCGGTGGCCGTTGATGAGAGCGACCTCGACCGGCGTGCCGCGGCGGGGACTGCGTGCTTCGGTGAAAGCGCCGGCCACGTCGACGCCGTGCTCGGCGAGCAGGGCGACACGGCGGCGCTGGTCATGGGTGACAGCCCAGGCAAGCAGGCTGCGCAGCATCTCGGTGGGCGACTCAAGGGACTCGCCGAGCAGCCGGTGCCACGGGCCTTGGGTGTCGCGGCCGAGGCCGAATTCGAAGAGCAGGACGAGATGGTCGTCGTTGCTGCCGAACATGCGGTTGTACAGTGCCTGCCCGTCGTTCGGGTCGGCTCCTCGCTCCAGGAGCAGCCTGGCGAAGGGACCGGCGTGCGGGTGCCAGGGCTGCCGGTGCTCGCCGTAGCCGAGCACTCCGGTGAGCACGGTGAAGGGGGTGGGCAGGGCGTGCCAGAACCGGCCGTCGTTCGGGTCGGCGCCGGCGTCGAGGAGCAGCCGGGCCGTCTCCAGCGTGGCCGTAAGGCCCACGTCGGGGTCGTGGCGGGCGTATGCCAGGTAGAGCAGCGGTGACCAGCCGTACGGTCCGCAGGCCGCTCTCGCGCCGGCTGGCCGGCCGGATAGGTGCCGGCGGACCTCCGCCGCATCCGCGCACGCGGCGGCGGCGGACAGGCTGTGCCCGGGCAGCTCCGGATGCTCGGCCAGGAGCCGGGCGGCGGCCTCCCGGTCCGCGGCCTGATCGTCGCTGTAGGTAAGGCAGGCCAGCCGGAGGAACCGGTCGGCCAGCGATTCGCCGTCGGGTGGTGGCTGGCCAGGGGTCCAGGCACCGGCGGTCACGATCTGGACGTAGTGCCGCATCCGGTCCCAGCTAGCGAAACCGTGCTGGCGGGCGAGGACGAGCTGGGCGGCGGTCAGCGGGAACCGGCCGGCAGGCGGCGGATCAGGGTGCCATCGAGACACCCGGATCAGCGCGGCCGGCTCGCCGCGGCGCACGGCGCGCTGAAGCTCCCGGGCTTGGTTGCGAAGCTGGTCCAGATCAGGGTCCTGGGGGAGCGAGGCGGTCGCCATCGCAGCCTCCTTTCGCTGTGCCGGCCGGTCCGCTACGCCGGTCGAAAGGAGAGTCTGAACGATGAAGCCGTACGCTGCCCATCGATGGGTGGGCTCTGCCCTTTCCGCGGACCCGGCGGCGCCCCACGCGCCACCCGTATTCTACCTGGAACGGGCGTCGATGGCAGCGGCCAGCTGGCCGGTCTGGCACACAATCGCAGGAAGGGAGGGTTATCGTACGTTTACATGCAGGTAAATCTGGTAGGGGAGATCCTGAGGGTGAGGGAGGGGTCAGCCGGTGGCGCTTGCGGCGGATGCCGAGCCAGGGTCGCAGACGCCGGGCCTGTTCGCCGCCGACGAAGAGGTCGGCCGCGACCTGTCCGCCGTGGACTGGGCGGCTACGCCGCTTGGCCTGCCCGGGTCCTGGCCGCAGAGCCTGCAGACAGCCGTGGACATCCAGCTGTCGTCCCGCTTCCCCATGTGGATGGCCTGGGGACCGCAGCTGACGTTCTTCTGCAACGCCGCTTACCGGCGCGACACCCTGGGCCGGAAGTACCCGTGGGCGCTTGGCCGCCCGGCCAGCGAGGTGTGGGCGGAGATCTGGGACGACATCGGCCCGCGCATTGGCACCGTGCTGGCCACGGGCAAAGCGACCTGGGACGAGGCGCTGCTGCTGTTCCTTGAGCGGTCCGGCTACCCGGAGGAGAGCTATCACACGTTCTCCTACAGCCCGCTGCGCGACGACGTCGGTGTCGTCGTCGGCTTCCTGTGCGTGGTCAGCGAGGACACCGAACGCGTCATCGGCGAGCGCCGGATGGCGACCCTGCGCGATCTGGGCTCGGACCCGAGCGTGGTGCGCAACGAGCAGGAGACGCTCGACTTCGCCGGCCGCCAGCTGGACCGCAACCTGCAGGATCTGCCTTTCACCCTGACGTACCTGTTCGGCGACGACGGCGCCTCCGCCCGGCTGGCGGGGAGCACGGGCATCGCGGGGCACCCGGCCGCCCCGGCCGAGCTCGTGATCGGGGACCCGGATCCGGTGTGGCCTCTCGCGGCACCGCTACGGGGTGAATCGGCGCTGGTGAACATCACCGGCGATCGGTTCGCCGGCCTGCCCGCCGGAGCGTGGAGCGAGCCGCCCGTCCAGGCGCTGGTGACGCCGCTGGCCCAGCAGGGCGGCACCCCTTACGGGTTCCTGGTGGTCGCCCTGAACCGGTACCGGCCCCTTGAGGAGGGCTACCGCGGGTTCGTCGGACTCGTGGCCGGGCACCTCTCGGCGGGGATCGCGAGCGCACGCAGCTACCAGGATCAGGAGCGCCGCGCCCAGGAGCTCACCGAGCTGGACCGCGCCAAGACCACGTTCTTCTCCAACATCAGCCACGAGTTCCGGACCCCGCTGACGCTGATCATGGGACCGGTGCAGGAGCTCCAGCGTCGGCTGGCCGACGCCGGGCCGCAGGTCCGCGAGGAGCTGGAGGTCATCAGCCGCAACGGCCTGCGCCTGGGCAGGCTGGTCAACACGCTGCTTGACTTCTCCCGCATTGAGGCCGGGCGCATGCAGGCGAGCTACGAGCCCACCGACCTCGCGCAGGTGACCGCCGAGCTGGCCAGCGTCTTCCGCTCTGCCGTCGATAGGGCCGGCCTGGCCTTCGAGGTGGACTGCCCTCCGCTGCCCGAGCCGGTCTACCTGGACCGCGGCATGTGGGAGAAGGTGGTGCTGAACCTGCTCAGCAACGCCCTGAAGTTCACCTTTGACGGCTCCGTCCGCATCGCGGTGCGTGCCGAGGACGGCCAGGCTGTCATCACCGTCGCCGACTCCGGCATAGGCGTACCCGAGCAGGAGATGCCCCGGCTGTTCGAGCGGTTCCATCGCATCGAGAACAGCCGCTCCCGCTCAAACGAGGGCAGTGGTATCGGCCTGGCCCTGGTCCAGGAGCTCGTTCAGCTGCACGGCGGCACGATCGTCGCATCCAGCGCCGCGGGCGCCGGCACCACGTTCAGTATCCGCCTGCCTTTCGGGCACGCCCACCTGCCCGCCGACGCCCTGATTTCCGCCAGCCGCGCGGCGACGGTGTCCGCCACCGCAGACCCGTTCGTGCAGGAAGCCCTGCGCTGGCTGCCCGGGACCAGGCAGAACGGCGACGGCGGTCACGTGCCCGAGGAGATCATGCCGGGCAGCGGCATGAGTGCCTCGGCGCAGACCCTGCCGGCGTGGGTGCTGGTCGCCGACGACAACGCCGACATGCGCGAGTACCTGGCCCGGCTGCTTCGCGCCGCCAGCTACCAGGTCACCGCGGTCACTGACGGGCAGGCCGCCCTGGACGCCGTTCGCGCGGACGTTCCCGACCTGGTGATAAGCGACGTGATGATGCCCCGCCTCGACGGCCTGGGCCTGGTGGCCGCCCTCCGCGCCGACGCGCGCACCGCCGCCGTGCCGGTGCTGCTGCTGTCGGCGCGGGCCGGGCAGGAGGCGTCCATCGAGGGCCTGCGGGCCGGCGCGGACGACTACCTGGTCAAGCCGTTCTCCGCTGTGGAACTGCTGGCCCGGGTGCGCTCTAGCCTGGAGATGGCCAGGTTCCGCAACCGCGAGTCACAGTTCCGCCGCACCCTGATCGACTCCCTGCAGGAAGGCTTCTTCCTCACCGATCAGGATGGCACCATCCTGGAGGCCAATCAGGCCTTCATGGCCCTGGTGGGCTACAGCTCGGAGGGCCTGCCGTTCAGCTGGCCGCATCCCTGGGTCCCGGACGCAGCAGCGGATCCTGACGGATGGACGGCGACGGCCCGGGCGTTCATGGAGTACAAGCGGAACGGCGGTGACCGGTACACGGTCCCGGTACGGCACCGCGACGGGCACGTCGCCTGGCTGGCGTGCAGCTCGGCCAGCTTGCCCAGCCCGGACGGGAACGGCCTGCTGTTCGTCGGCACCGCCCGCGACGTGACCGCGGAACGGCTGGCCGGGCAGCGCGAAGCCACCCTGGCCGGTTTCGCCGCGGCCCTGGCCGCGGCCGGGGAGATCTCCGAGATGCTCACCACGGCCGCCCGTGAGATCGCCGCGGCGGTCCACGCCAGCCAGGTGACCACCACGCTCTGGTCAAGCGACGGCAGCCCGGCCACCACCGGATGGCCCAGGCTGGCCCAGGGGCATGGTACCTCCGCCTCGGTGACGGGAGCGCTGGACGCCGTCCGGCATCAGCCCGCCGCCTCGATCGCCTTGCTCCCAGGCGACGACGGCGCCAGCCTGCTCGCCGCTCCGCTCGACGGGGCAGGCTCATCGGCCATGGCCGCGAATTTCCCGGCCGGACAGCCCGTCAGCGCCGAAGTGCGGGAACTTTTCTCTGTCCTCACCAGCCACCTGGCCCAGGTTCTCGCCAAGGCGAGGGACTACGAGCAAGCCCGCACCGTCGCACTCACGCTCCAGCATGCGATTCTCGGCCCCACCGAGCTGCCGCACGGATTCGCGGCACGGTACACCCCGGCGGTTCCTCCGCTCGAAGTCGGCGGCGACTGGTACGACGTGGTTCCGCTGCCTGGCGGGCGCGTTGGCGTCGTCGCCGGTGACTGCGTCGGCCGCGGGCTCCCCGCCGCCGCGGTAATGGGCCAGCTCCGCTCCGCCAGCCAGGCCGTCCTGCTGCGTGCTCCGGGTCCTGCCGAGGCCCTCGCCGACCTGGACACGTTCGCCAGCCGGATTCCGGGAGCGGAATGCGCCAGCGTGTTCTGCGCGATCATCGATCCCGCGGCCGGGGCGGTCACCTACAGCTGCGCCGGGCACCCGCCGCCCATCCTCGTCACGGCCGGGGGCGATCACTACCTGCTCGACCAGGCCAGGTCGCTGCCGCTTGCCATGCTGCCGGCCGGCTGGCGCCGCGGCCAGGCGACTGCCCGGCTGGGGCCTGGCGCGACGTTGATGCTGTACACCGACGGGCTCGTCGAGCGGCGGGATCAGCCGCTCGACGAGGGGATCGCCGCGGCGGCCGTCGCGGTGGCCGAACGCGCCCATGACCACCCGGACCACGTCGCGGACCACGTCATGGCGGCCCTGACGCCGGCGGCCGGCTGGGACGACGACGTGGCCGTCCTCATCTACCGGCACCCGCCCGCGCCGCTGACCGTTCAGCTGGCCGCGGACGACCCCTCCTGCCTGATGGTGCTCAGGGCCAGGCTGCGGCAGTGGCTGTCGGCGGCCAGCATCGGCGGTCCGCAAGCCACCGACGTCATGATCGCGGTGGGCGAGGCCGCGGCCAACGCGGTCGAGCACGCCACCGCCGGCCGTCCCGCGGACGCGGCACCGGTCCAGGTCAGCCTTACCGCCCGCGCGGCCCACACCATGGTCCAGCTGACCATCGCGGACACCGGGAACTGGCGGTCTCCTCCTGCCGACCGCGAGGATCCTGCGCCAGGCACCCGAGGCCACGGGGTCGTCTTCATGCACGCTCTCATGGATGACGTTACGATCGATCCGTCCGCGCTCGGCACGACGGTGACCCTGACCAAGGACCTGAAGCCATGACCAACGATGCCAGCCCGGCTGGTCCCGCTCACCCTCGTCAGGTGACTAGCGGCGGCCCGCTGGCACGGTTCGAGTTTCAGCCCGCCGTGGAGCAGGAACCTGCGACCGTGTACGCCATAGGCGATATCGACCTGATCAACGTCGGGCAATTCCAGGCCGTGCTCGAGCAGGCCGCCGCCACGTCGGCCGCGGTCACCGCCGACCTGACCGCGGTCACCTACTGCGACAGTGCCACCATCCGGGCCCTGTTCATCGCGGCCAGGCAGGTCCGGCTCACCCTCCGGGTCGACGCGTCGGGACCCATCAGCGAGACCCTGCTGAAAATCTCCGGCCTGGACCAGGTCACCACGGTGGTCACGGTATGACCGGGAACGAGGACCTGAGGTTCGCCGACGACGATCCCGAGTACGCTACCGATGCCGCGGCGGAGATCGACGTCGAAGCGGCCGCACTCGAGGAAGCTGACCCCCAGAGCGTGCCGCCCGACATCGGTGACTCGGGCACCGCTGAGCCCCCAGGGGGTAAGGGCTGATGCCGTCCGCGTCCGGGCTGTCACGCGATCAGCGGATCCGCTGCCGCGACCGTGTCGTTCAGGCTGCCAGGCTGACGCTGGCGAACAAGGCGCACACCCACTACACAGAGGGCGCCCAGCGCTGGGATGGCGTCACCAACCGCCGCGACGCGGCGATCGGGCAGTTCCCCGAGTACTCGGACTGCTCCTCGTTCGCCACCTGGTGCCTGTGGAACGGCCTCGTGCTCAGATTCGGCCTGGGCGATGTCGTCAACGGCGCCGGCTGGACCGGCGGTTACACGGGCACGATGCTCCTGCACGGCCTGCCCGTCAGGTACCCCTCGAACGCGCTGCCAGGTGACTGCGTGATCTACGGCAGCGGGCCGCCCGGGGTGCACTGCGCGGTCGTCGTCGACATCGTGAACGGGATACCGATGGTCATCAGCCACGGCAGCGAGCCCGGGCCGTTCTACCTGGCTTATGACTACCGCTCGGACGTGCTCCAGATCCGGCGGTATATCTAACCCGCTACGGGAACCACAGGCCGTTCTGATCTCGGTAACGGCAGCCCAGGGAAGGCCGCGGTGCTGCCTCGCCAGTAGGCGGCCCGGACGGCGCAGTCCTGCATGGCCAGGGCGCCGTACTGCCTGAGCCGGCGGCTGGCGACCGCCACCATGCCCAGGTACGCGGCCGTCACGCCATCTTCCAGCGTCGCGGCGAGCGTCGCGGCGGTGGCCGTATCGGTGACGGTGACGGGGAGATCGTAGTAGGCAAGCGCGGCGACTGGAGTGGCGTCGCGCGCGGTGATCATGTCGGTGAGGGCGTCCCGCGCCTCCCGGTGGCTGGTCCAGTACTGCTGCGCGGTGGCCTGCTGGCTCCCGCTCAGGTGAGCCCCGGCCACCCCGTACCCGTAGATGGCGGCATCCTCGGCCGCGAGCGCCGCCTGCAGAGCCTGCAGAGCCTGAAGTACCTGCATCAGAGCGCCCCGAGCTCCGCGTCATGGCTGGCATCCGACGCGGCGATGCTCGCGAGCAGCTGAGCCAGTGCGGGCTCGACGGATACGGTGCTTAGCCGGCGCACGAGCGAGCTGGCCGACCTCTGCTCGGCCGCGCGAAGCCTGCTGACCGACGGGCGCACCGCCGCCGGACGGGGTGTCGCGACGTGCGGGCGCCGCGATGAACCCGCGGGCACGACGAGCCGGGAGCGGAGCCGTGCGAGATGGTCCCGGTGCTCGGCGAGCAGCGCCGCCAGCACCCCGGATCCACCGGGAGCGGCCGATTCGTACAGCGAGATCAGCGCGACCTCGTCGGCGATGACGGTTTCGAGCACGACGGTACTGTGAGCGAGCGGCGGCGGCGGGCCGAGCGGGTCGGGGCCGGCGAACAGGCCGGCGGACCGGCAGCCCGTGGTCGTGAGCAGCAGCGGAAGTGTCGTGGCGGACGCGATCAGCAGGCGGCGCCGCGCCATGAGGTCGGGCACCCGTGCAAACTACCAGGGCTCGCGCATGCTCGCCCCCAGGGGTGCCTGCGGGCGAGCTACCCGGTGCTGTCGGCCAGTCCTAACACCGTAACTGCGCGGTGGCGGATAGGCTAGGTCAATCCCGCAGGTCGTAAACGAGGAGGTCGTGATGGCTGGTGGATCGCGTCACGCGCCCGGCCATCGCCCGGCCCGTCCCGTGAGCGTCGAGGAAGGCCGGATCGCCGATGCGATCAGGCCGGTCGTGTCGGCGTCGGGGATGGACCTGGAATCGGTGCGGGTGTCCGCTGCGGGCAGACGCAGGCTGCTGCGCGTGGTGGTGGACAGCGACAACGGCGTGAGCCTGGACGATGCCGCGGTGGTGAGCCGTGAGCTGTCCGGTGTGCTGGACTCGGCTGGGGTGATGGGTGACTTCCCGTACACGCTGGAGGTTTCCTCGCCGGGGGTGGACCGCCCGCTCACCGAAACACGGCACTGGCGCCGTGCGTCAGGGCGCCTGGTGAAGGTCGCGCTCACCAGCGGCGATGTCCTGGTGGGCAGGGTCGTGCTGGCTGACGATGAGGCGGTAATCCTGGACGTCGAGGATGTCCACAGCCGCTTCCCCTACGCTGTGCTCGGCGCGGGCGCGGTCCAGCTGGAGTTCGGGCGCCTGCCGGAGCGTCAGGAGCCGGAGCACCAGGAGCCGGACCGCCAGGAGCAGCCGGAGGAACTGGAGACTCGCGATGGACATTGACCTGAGCGTGCTGAAGAGCCTGGAGAGCGAGAAGGACATCTCGCTCGACCTCGTGATCAAGGCCATCGAGGACGCACTGCTCGTCGCGTATCACAAGAGCGAGGGCGCGACCACCGCGGCCACCGCCACCGCGGCCCGGGTGGAGGTTGACCGCAAGAACGGCCACGTCACGGTCTGGGCGGCAGAGACCGGCCCGGACGGCGCGGTGCTGCGCGAGTATGACGACACCCCGGCCGGCTTCGGGCGTATCGCGGCGACCACCGCCCGTCAGGTGATCCTGCAGCGGCTGCGTGACGTCGAGGATGAGCTCACGCTGGGGGAGTACGCGGGACGTGAGGGCGATATCGTCGCCGGCGTGATCCAGCAGGGCAAGGATCCGCGGACCGTCCTGGTCGACCTCGGCAAGCTGGAAGCGGTGCTGCCGCCCGCCGAGCAGGTGCCCGGCGAGAAGTACGTGCACGGGGAGCGGCTCCGCTGCTACGTGCTGCACGTCCGCAAGGGTCACCGCGGTCCGTCGGTCACGCTGTCCCGCACCCATCCGAACCTGGTGAAGAAGCTGTTCGCCCTCGAGGTTCCCGAGGTTGCCGAGGGCGCGGTGGAGATCGTTGCGATCGCGCGTGAGGCGGGCCACCGGACCAAGATCGCGGTGCGATCGCATCAGCCCGGGGTGAACGCCAAGGGCGCGTGCATCGGTCCGATGGGCAGCCGGGTGCGGAACGTGATGAGCGAACTGCATGGCGAGAAAATCGATATTGTTGACTATTCGGAGGACCCGGCCGGATTCGTGGCAAATGCCCTTTCTCCGGCCAGGGTGAGCCGGGTGCAGGTTGTCGACGCTCAGGGCCGTGAGGCGCAGGTCACCGTGCCCGACTACCAGCTATCTCTCGCCATCGGCAAGGAAGGGCAGAACGCCAGGCTTGCCGCCCGGCTTACCGGATGGCGGATTGACATCCGGTCCGACGCCGCCCCGGCGACGGCTGCCGCGCCGGTTCCCTGAGCCGCCGAACCCACTCAAGCATCCGCGCTTGTCCTGGCAATGCGCGGGTGCACTAGACTGTTGTGTGGAATGACCGTGCGAACCGATCAGCGCGCACCAGGCGTGGCAGTTATGCGGACCTGTGTAGGCTGTAAGGAGCGTACGGTCAAGTCCAGCCTGCTTCGCCTTGTAGCGGCTGGGGATGACCTCCTGCCTGACCCGCAAGCCCGGCTGCCTGGCCGTGGTGCGTATCTGCACCCGAGCCTGGAATGCCTGGAGCTTGCGCGACGGCGCCGGGCGTTTCCCCGGGCGCTGCGCGCTGCGGGATCGCTCAGCCTAGCTCCGCTAGCTGAGTATCTCGAAGCAGAGCAGGCAAAGGTAAGAGCAAAGACATACCTGTCGGAAAGCAGGTCGAGAAGCTGATGAGCGCTCGATGAGCACGTTGCGATGATCACCATAGGCTGAGGCCAGCCCGGAGCACGCTCTGCCCGGGCCAGGGTCCGGTAGAGGGCTCGGTAGGGAAACCGGGCCAAGAGGGAGCGTAGTGGCGAAGGTCCGGGTTTACGAACTCGCGAAAGAGTTCGGAGTAGAGAGCAAGACCGTGATGGTCAAGCTCCAGGAGATGGGTGAGTTCGTACGGTCAGCGTCCTCGACCATTGAGGCACCAGTGGTACGGCGGCTCAAGGAAGCGTTTGCCACCAAGGCAACCGATCAGGGACAGACAGTAAGGCCGAAGCCGTCGATTGACGGTCCGCGGCCGACCCCCGCGCCCCGGCCGGGCCCTGGCGGCGGACAAGCACGACCGCAGCGAGAGCCGTCGGCGCCCATTACCGGTGCACCCGGTAGCGGCGCGCCCGCGGTCAGCGCGGCACCGAGCAGCACCGCGTCGGTCGGCACGGCTCCGAGCAGCAGCGCGTCGGCTGACACGGCACCAAGCAGCACCGCGCCCGCGCGCGACCTGCCGCCGGTGCCCGCGTCGCCGTCGACGACCACGCCAGGGGCGAGCGGCGCAACGGCGGGTCCGGCAGCCACGCGGCCGCCGGTTACGCCTGCTGATTTCCGCAGCCCGGGAGCCAGTCAGGGAACCAGCCAGTCCCGTCCGGGCGCGCCCAGGCCGGGCGGGCCAGGCGCGCAGCGCCCCGGCGGTCAGGAGCCCCCGCGCCAGGAAGAGCAGGCCCCGGCAGCATCGGCTGAGCCGCCGGCTCAGAGCGGCGGCCAGGCAGGGCAGGCGGCACGCCCGGTGCAGCCGCGCCCGAGCGGCCCTCGCCCTGGCACCTCGGGTCCCGGTGCGGCCCGTCCGGGCGCACCGCGTCCGGGTGGTGGCCCGCGGCCAGGCCCGCGGCCAGGCAACAACCCGTTCAGCTCCACCGCGACCGGTATGGGGGCGACCCCGCCGCCGCGTCCGGGCGCGACCAGCAGCCCGGGACCAGGCCAGGGCCAGGGCCAGGGTCAGGGCCAGAGCGGTCAGCCCGGCGCTCGTGGCGCGGGCCCCGGTCAGGGACACCCAGGCCCGGCCCAGGGCCAGTACGGCCAGGGTTCTTCCGGTGGTCCCCGCCCGGGTGGCGGCGCCCGCGGCCCGGGTGGCCCCGGTGGCAGGCCTGGCGCGCCAGACGCGTCACGTCCCGGCGGTCCCCGTCCGGGCGGCCCGCGTCCTAGCCCGATGAACATGCCGTCCCGTCCGGCGCCGTCAGGTACCGGACGCCCAGGCGGTGGTCCCGGCGGCCCAGGTGGCGGTCGTGGCCCGGGTGCCGGCCCGCGTCCCGGCGGTGGTGCCGGCGGAGGTGGCCGCGGTCCCGGTGCGGGCGCTCGCCCGGGTGGCGGCGGCTTCGGCGGTGCTCGCCCAGGCGGCGCTCCCGGCGCAGGCGGCGGTCCCGGTGCGGGCGGTGCTCCCGGTGGTGCTCGCCCAGGTCCCGGCGGTCGTGGCCGCAGCGGCACGGCCGGCGCGTTCGGCCGCCCAGGCGGCAGGCCAAGCCGCGGTCGCAAGTCGAAGAAGCAGCGGCGCCAGGAGTTCGACAACATGCAGGCGCCGAGCATCGGCGGCGTGCAGGTTCCGCGCGGTACCGGTCAGGTCATCCGGCTCAGCCGTGGTGGCAGCCTGTCCGACTTCGCGGACAAGATCGGCGCGAACCCGGCGAGCCTGGTTCAGGTGATGTTCCATCTTGGCGAGATGGTGACGGCCACCCAGTCGGTCAACGACGAGACGCTGCAGCTGCTCGGTGCCGAGCTGAACTACAACATTCAGGTCGTCTCTCCGGAGGAGGAGGACCGCGAGCTACTCGAGTCCTTCGACATCGAGTTCGGCGAGGACGAGGGCGACGACACCGACCTGGTGGCAAGGCCGCCGGTGGTCACGATCATGGGTCACGTCGACCATGGCAAGACCAAGCTCCTCGACGCGATCCGGCACGCTAACGTGGCGGCCAAGGAGGCCGGCGGCATCACCCAGCACATCGGCGCCTACCAGGTGACGACCGAGGTCGACGGCGACGAGCGGAAGATCACCTTCATCGACACCCCCGGTCACGAGGCGTTCACCGCCATGCGTGCCCGTGGCGCCGAGACCACCGACCTGGTGGTCCTGGTCGTCGCCGCCGATGACGGCGTGAAGCCGCAGACCACCGAGGCGCTGAACCACGCGCAGGCGGCCGGCGTGCCGATCGTCGTCGCGGTGAACAAGGTCGACAAGGAAGGCGCCGACCCTGCGCGGGTTCGGGCCCAGCTGACCGAGTACGGCCTGGTCGCCGAGGAGTTCGGCGGTGACACCCAGTTCGTGGACGTGTCCGCGACCAAGCGGACCGGCCTGGAGACGCTGCTCGAGGCGATCGTGCTGACCGCCGACGCGCAGCTGGACCTGCGGGCCAACCCGCACCAGGACGGTCAGGGTGTCGCGATCGAGGCGCACCTGGACAAGGGCCGCGGCCCGGTGGCGACCGTGCTGGTTCAGCGCGGCACGCTGCATGTCGGTGACTCGATCGTCTGCGGTGACGCATACGGCCGGGTCCGGGCCATGCTCGACGAGAATGGCGACCAGCTGGCCGAGGCACTGCCGTCACGGCCGGTCCAGGTCCTTGGTCTCACCGCGGTCCCCGGCGCGGGCGACAGTTTCCTCGTCGTCTCCGATGACCGGATGGCCAGGCAGATCGCCGAGCGCCGTGAGGCGCGCGAGCGTACCGCCCAGTTCGCCAGCCGTCGCCGTCGCGTGACGCTTGAGGACCTGGAGTCGGCGCTGAAGGCGGGTGAGCGCGAGGAACTGCTGCTCATCATCAAGGGTGACGTGTCCGGTTCGGTGGAAGCACTGGAAGACGCGCTGCTCAAGATCGATGTCGGCGAAGAGGTCAGCCTGCGGGTCATCGGCCGTGGTGTCGGTGCCATCACGCAGGACGACGTCAACCTCGCCATCGCCTCCGACGCGATCATCATCGGCTTCAACGTCCGGCCCGCTGGCCGGGCAGGGGAGCTGGCCCAGCGCGAAGGCGTCGAGATCCGCTACTACTCGATCATCTACCAGGCGATCGAAGAGGTCGAGGCCGCACTCAAGGGCATGCTCAAGCCCGAGTTCGAAGAGGTGCAGCTCGGCACGGCGGAGGTGCGCGAGGTCTTCCGTGTTCCGAAGATCGGCAATGTCGCCGGCTCCATCGTCCGTTCTGGTCTAATCCGCCGTAACACCAAGGCGCGGCTGATCAGGGACGGGGTGGTGATCTCCGACAACCTGACGGTGGATTCGCTGCGCAGGTTCAAGGACGACGCCACCGAAGTCCGCGAGGGCTTCGAGTGCGGTATCGGCGTCGGCTACAACGATGTCCGGGTAGGCGACACGATCGAGACCTTCGAGATGCGGGAGAAGCCCCGTACCTAGGCAACCATGGTCGTAGCTGCTCTTACCCTGGACGTGCTGCTGGGCGACGTGCGCTCTTTGAAACAAAAGCGCGCCGTCGTCCGGCCGCTCGTCGCAGACCTGCGCCGGCATTTCCCCGGCGCGGCGGTGGCCGAGACCGGCCACCTAGACCTGCACCGGCGAACTGAGATTGGCGTGGCGGTGGTCTCCGCGACCGCCGCCAACGCCCGTCAGGTAGCCGAGGAATGCGAACGTCTCGTGGCAGCGCGCCCCGAGATCGAGCTGCTGTCGGTCAAACAGCGGCTCTATACCGAGGAGGAGTAGGGCATGGACGCCGCCAGGGCGCGCAAGCTCGCTGACCAGATCGTCCAGATCGTTGCGGAGATGCTGGAGCGCCGCATCAAGGACCCGCGGCTTGGGTTCGTGACGATCACCGAGGCCCGGCTGACCGGTGACCTGCGCGAGGCCACGGTCTATTACACGGTCCTCGGCACCGATGAGGAGCGTGCCGCCACCGCGGCGGCACTGCTGAGCGCGACCGGCATCATCCGCACCGAGGTCGGCCATCAGACCGGCCTGCGGCACACCCCGTCGCTTGAGTTCGTCGCCGACGTCCTGCCGGACACCGCGAAGAAGATCGAGGGCCTGGTCGAGCGGGCCAAGCACGCCGACGCCAAGCTGGCCAAGGTCCGCGAGGGCGCCCAGTACGCCGGCGACCCCGACCCCTACAAGAAGCCAGCCGATGACGATGATGGCGACGACGACGCTTAGCGGTCTCATTATCGTCGACAAGCCGGCCGGCCTCACCTCGCACGACGTGGTGGCGCGCGTCCGCCGGATCGCGGGCACCAGGAAGGTAGGCCACGCCGGGACCCTGGACCCGATGGCCACCGGCGTCCTCGTCGTCGGCGTCGAGAAGGCGACCAAGCTGCTCGGCTACCTCATGCTGACCGAGAAGGAGTACCAGGCCACCATCCGCCTTGGCCAGTCGACGACTACCGACGACGCTGAGGGCGAGCTGGTGCTGGCTGCTGCACCACGCGTTGATCCGCTGTCAGTCTCCGAGGGGGCGCTCCGGGCTGCGGTACTGTCGCTTACCGGTGAGATTCAGCAGGTCCCGCCGAAGGTCAGCGCGATCAAGGTGAACGGCCAGCGCGCCTACAAGCTGACGAGGGCCGGCGAGGCTCCCGAGCTGGCCGCCCGCCCGGTAACGGTCCACGAGTTCATCATCACCGCGGTCCGCGAGGTGGCTGGTTTCACGGACGTCGACGCCACCGTCCGCTGCACCAGCGGCACCTACATCCGTTCCCTGGCCCGCGACCTGGGCACCAGGCTGGGCACCGGCGGACACCTGACCGCCCTGCGCCGGACCCGCGTAGGCCCCTACACCGAGGCCGATGCCCGTACCCTCGACCAAATAGCAGAACGGCCTGTGTGTTACCCCCTGCCGGAAGTAGCAGCCCTGAACTTCCCGAGCCGCTACCTCACCGACCCCGAGACGGCAATCCTGTCCCACGGCGGCAAGCTGACCCCCGACGCGACATCCGCCCCCGTAGCCGCCTTCGCCCCCGACGGAACACTTATCGCCCTCATAACAGCAGGCCGCCCCCAAGTAGTCTTTGTCCCGTAACCCCAGCGGCAGCACCCACCCCAGCCCGCATAATCAACCCAACGGCGGCGTCCGCCCCAGCAGCACCATCCACTTCAGCAGCAGCGTCCGCCCCAACCTGCGCGCGATTTGGACGGAAAATAAATGCTCGGCGGAGCAAAAAGGGTCATTCTCGACTCCTTTTCTTCCGCCGAACACGGATCTTCCGTTCTAATTCGGGCCCTTGATCGCTGCGGAACCGCATCGCGACCGGCCGACCCTCGTGCGGCCGGGCATGGCCCAGGCCAGCCGGCACCGGGGGCACGGCTAGGCTTGTCATCCGGGACTCAAGGAGGACTCTTGTACCACTGGAACGGTCTGGACGACGTGCCGTCCGACTGGGGTGCGTGCGTGGCGACGATCGGCGTATTCGACGGCGTGCATCGCGGCCATCAGTGCGTCGTCGGGCGGGCCGTGGAGATCGCCAGGGAGCGTGACCTGCCGGTGGTCGTGATCACCTTCGATCCGCACCCGGACGAGGTGGTACGGCCCGGCTCGCAGCCACCGTCGCTGACGACCTTCCGCCGCCAGGCGCAGCTCCTCGCCGAGCTAGGTGCGGACGCCCTGTGCGTGCTGCCGTTCACCGTGGAGTTCTCCAGGCTCACCCCGGACGAGTTCGTGCACACGGTGCTGTCCGATCGCCTGCATGCCGCCGCGGTCGTGGTGGGAGATGACTTCCGCTTCGGCCACAAGGCAGCGGGCAACGTAGCCCTGCTGAGTCAGTTGGGCGAGAAGTACGATTTCACCGCCGAGGGCGTGCCGCTGCTGGAAGCCGAAGGCATGACGATCAGCTCCACCTACATCCGGGCGTGCCTGGACGCCGGCGACGTCACGGGCGCCGCCGCCGTGCTCGGCCGCCCGCACCGGGTCGAGGGCGTCGTGGTCCGCGGGCACCAGCGGGGCCGGGCGCTCGGGTTCCCTACCGCGAACCTGGAGAGCCCGGCCCACACCGCGATTCCGGCCGATGGCGTCTACGCCGGCTGGCTGTATACCCTGGACCTGGACGGCACCGAGACGGAGCGCTGGCCCGCTGCGATCTCGGTCGGCACCAACCCGACATTCGATGGCGTGGACCGGACCGTCGAGGCCTACGCCCTGGACCGGGATGACCTGGACCTGTACGGTACGCACGCCGCGATCGACTTCTCCGCCCGCCTGCGCGGGACCGTCCGGTTCGACAGCGTGCCGGCTCTGGTCGCCCAGATGCACGATGACGTAGCCCAGGCCAGGCTGGTTACCGGATAGAGGTTGCCACGGCCGCCGTGGTCAGCTTGCTGGACCCGGTTGCCTCGTACCTGACCGTCCAGGGGCGGGTTCCCGTGCTGGGATCGGAGGCGTCACCGCGTGGGCAGCCGTAGTACAGGCCCACGCCGTCCACCACCTGGGACGTGCCTCCGATCACGCTGCAGCGCTGCCCGTTGCTGAGATCCATCGCCCAGGGGTACCTGGCGGCGGAGGCCCGAGGTGTTCCCCAGGAGCTGTGGGCGAGCGGCTTGGCGAGGGTCAGGATGATGGCCTTGCCGGCCCACGGATTAGTCATGCAGGCAACCTGAGTGACGTGGGACCGGCCCGCCGGAGCGAAACAGGGGTCGTAGAACTCGCCGTTGCTCTGGAAGCATCGCCAGGCGTCCCCGTTGCCTACGTCGTAGGAGGAGCCGAATGTGCAGCCAGAGGCGTGTACCCGCTCGGACACCTTGATGCCTGGGGCCAGCTTCCCGGCCGCCGTCCACGGGTTAAAGGTCGTCACCTGTGTAACCGTCCGCGTGCTCACCGGGGCCGCGGACGCGGTCATCGTCAACCCGGATGTCAGTAGAGTGGCCGCTAGGCCCAGGGTCCCCGCTGCCACCAGCGCAAGCCTGCTTCGTTTCATTATGGCGATCGCCCTCCCGTTGTACGTGTCAACCCCGTCGCCATAAAAGACGCCCGGGCCGGGCGGGAGGTTGCACGCGCAAGCCGGCTTAAGCCGGCCAGGGTCAGCGGGCCAGGGTCAGCGGGCCAGGGTCAGCCAGCCAGCAGGGCCTCGATGGCGCTGCGCAGCGGGCCGAGGCGGCTGGCCGCGGCTTCCCGTGCCTGCGCCAGCGAGCGCCCGCCCAGCTGCTCCACGATCTCGATATAGCACTTGATCTTCGGCTCGGTGCCGCTGGGCCGCAGCACGACTCGCACGCCGTCCAGCCGGAAGATCAGCACATCCGACGGCGGCAGCCCCGTCCCGCCACCTTCGGCCAGGTCGGTCGCGCTCTCGACTGGCTGGCCGCCGATTTCCTTCGGCGGGTCGGCCCGCAGCCGTCGCATCACGCCCGACGTGTCGGCGGTCCGCAGCGTGACCTGCGATGTCAGGTGGACTCCGTGTGCGGATTCCAGCGCGTCGTACCGGGAGAGTACCGATTGCCCGGCTGCTGCGGCCTCGCTGGCCAGTCGCAGCATCGCCAGCGCGGCGCTCATCCCGTCCTTGTCCCGCACCACGTCCCCGACGGCGTACCCGAGCGCCTCCTCGTACCCGAAGACGAACCATGCCCCGGGAACCGCGTCGGCCGCGCGCGCGATCCACTTGAACCCGGTCAGCGTCTCACCAAACGACACGCCCGCGCCGGCCGCGATCGCCGACAGCAGCGTCGAGGAGACGATCGTCGTTGCCGCCAGCCTTGAGCTGCCCAGATCGGCGGTCCACCGCAGCTGTGCCGCGCCGAGCAGGGCACCCACCTGATCACCGGTGAGCGCCCGCCAGCCGCCCGCGGCGGCCGGATCGGGTACGGCCACCGCCAGCCGGTCCCCGTCCGGATCGTTGGCGAGCACGAGGTCCGCGCCCCGCGAACGCGCGTCGGCCAGCGCGAGGTCGAGTGCTCCCGGTTCCTCCGGGTTCGGGAACGCCACGGTCGGGAAGTCCGGGTCGGGCTCGGCTTGCGCGGCTACCACATGCGGCGCCGGGTACCCCGCCTGCGCGAACGCCCGCAGCATGAGCGACCCCGCGACCCCGTGCATCGGCGTGTACACGACCCGCAGCGGCGCCGCGTCCACGGCGTCCATAGCGCCTGCTGCGTCCCCAGCGCCGGGAGCGCCGACCGCGTCGATGATGCCTTCCAGGTACGCGGCGGCGACCTCATCGCCATGCCGCGTGATGAGCGGGCTGCCTGCCGGAGCGAGCGGTATCGACGAGAGCGCGCCCAGCGCCCCGATCCGTGCCTCGATCTCCCGGTCCGCCGGCGGTATCACCTGCGCTCCGTCGCTGAGGTAGAGCTTGTACCCGTTGTCGGCCGCCGGGTTGTGGCTCGCGGTCACCATGATCCCCGCCGCCGTCCCCAGGTGCCGTACCGCGAACGCGAGCAGGGGAGTGGGGCACGGCAGCGGCAGCAGATGCACCGCGAGGCCTGCTCCCGCTACCACGCGCGCTACTTCTTCCGCGAACTCCGCCGACCGGTGCCGCGCGTCGCAGCCCACCACCACGGCCACGCCGGCAGCCGTCCCCCCGGACCTCCCGGGCCCGTGCAGCCATCCCGCCACCGCGGCGGTCGCCGCCCGGATGACCTCGACCGAG
>Ga0209530_1000382_pt1 | contig 33066 bp, 30 predicted proteins | sample BlaSpr_A8_Ref_O1_FD_187987 | JGI IMG/M metagenome (GOLD analysis project Ga0209530, IMG submission 187987) | Forest soil microbial communities from Thunder Bay, Ontario, Canada - Black Spruce, Ontario site 2_A8_Ref_O1 (SPAdes) (version 2) | ecosystem: Environmental > Terrestrial > Soil > Boreal...
TTTTTCATATCGATTCTCCTTCTAAGTTCGTTGTACCTGCATGAATGGAATAACTGCGTACGAGTAATGTGCGCCGTTTATGCGAAGCCGCCATTTGCCCGAAGCACCTGCGCGTTGACCCATCCCCCATCGGGGCCGGCAAGGAAGGAGACCACGTTTGCGATATCGTCAGGCTGACCGAGCCGCTCAAGCGGAGCCATGCTGCTGAGTTGTTTGATCTGCTCTTCAGTCTTGCCGTTCATGAAGAGTTCGGTGCCAACAGGCCCCGGTGCAATGGCGTTGACCGTAATCTTGTGTCCGCGAAGCTCGTTGGCGAGGACATGGACGAGGCCTTCGACGCCTGCCTTGGAAGCGATGTACGGGCCGTAGGTGGGGAAGTTTTTGGCGAGAACACTGCTGGAGAAGGCAATAATGCGTCCACCTTCCGCGACGTGCTGCGCGGCCTGCGAGAGGACAAGAAAGGTTCCACGCAGATTCGTGGCGATAACCTTGTCGAAACTCTCAACGTCACCCTTGGAGATAGGTGAAAGCGGCATGATCCCAGCGTTGTTAACGACAACGTCGATCTGTCCGAAGGCCTGGAGAGTCTTCTCGAAGAGCTGCTTGACGTCTTGGGGATTGGCGACGTCCGCCTGGACTGCAAGAGCGCGTCCGCCTGAGCTGGCGATCTCGTTGACGAGCTCTTCTGCTTTCGCCGCATTGTCGGCGTAGTTGACGACGACACCGAATCCGTCGGCTGCGAGGCGAAGAGCGATGGTGCGTCCGATGCCGCGGGATGCACCGGTTACGATAGCTGTCTTTCTCATGGTGATTCTCCTTTTTTGGCGGCTCCTTCAATCTTGAAGTCCGTCGCTAAAAAGAGATTGAACCTAACATGGCTATACGTCCAATGCATAGTGATAATATTCGCTATGCGTGTAACGCAGCTACGTCAGGCCGACCTGAATCTTCTTGTTGTGTTCTCGGTACTGGCCGAAGAACGCAACGTATCGCGAGCCGCTAAGCGGTTGCTATTGAGCCAACCCGCGGTGAGCCGCGCATTGCAGCGAATGCGGGATACGTTTCACGACGATCTGCTGGTCCGCACGGCAAAGGGTTATGAGCCAACGCCGCAAGGGGAACGTGTTCTTCAAGAGCTTGAGATCATGTTACCGAAATTGGATCGGCTGATTTCAGGTTCGACATTCGACCCGGCGACAGAACATTGCTCGTTCCGGATTGCGGCGACAGACAATGCGACCTCGATCATCGCGCCCGTTCTCTGTCGCGAGGTTCTCCCGGTGGCGCGACAGGTTCGCTTCACCTTCGCAAGCTGGAGAGGAGATGTTTTTGAGGACTTGAGTCACGGTCGGCTCGATCTTGCTTTGGTTGGCGATGAAGGCCATGTGCCCTCGCCTTTACTGACCGAAGTCATTTACGAGGAAGAACTCGTTTGTATTGTGGCTGCGGATGCTCCCTACCAGCGCCAACTCACTCTCAAACAATACCTCGCTGCCGAACACATTGGCGTCGATGTTGTCGAAGGCTCGCAGCATATACCGGAGAAACGTCTGGCAGCACACGGTCATCGCCGTCGTACCGTGATTACGCTGCCTTATTTTGGAGCGGCTACGCGGTGTATTCCTGAAACCAAACTGATTCTTACCGCGCCCCGGCGATTCGCAGGACTAGAGGCGGAAAATCGCAAGATCAAGGTGCTGAAGGCGCCGGAAGAGATAACCGGCTTCAAGTACCTGATGATCTGGCATCCGCGAGTTACTACGGATGCCGCGCATGCATGGCTTCGAGGCGAGATCAGGAGAATCGGCAAGAAGATCGGCTCATGATCTCCCAAACGACTGAATCGGGTTATGTTCTGACTGCACTGTAGGCAGTTCCCGAGTCACAATAGCCCGATGGCTGTTGACCATCCTTGTATCCCGGCGCCGAGCGCGAAGGCCGCGGCGATGCCGCGTGCATCAGCGATTCCTCCGGCTACCTCCGGTATCTTTACGGCATCCGCGACCTGCGGTGTCAGAGAGATTGTGCTGGTGAGGGAATCTTCCGAAGAGCGAAGGAAGGATCCGCGATGTCCGCCAACTCGAATCCGGATGCTACAACGGCATCGACACCGGCTTGCTCCAAGGCAGTGGCCTCGTCGCGTGTCGTCGCGGTACCAATTCGTACGGTGCTGTGGCGATGACACTCTTCGAGAATCTCCGTCGGCGGAATGCCCTAGATGAACGCTGATGATGCAATCAACCGGCTGCGGGTGTCATCCTTGTGCCTCTTGAGGCAAGTGTCACGGGATGTTGTGACGCAATTGTAGGAATGGGGCTAGGCCGACGCAGGTAAAGCGTATTTTCGACCGTGAATTTCATGGCAGCGCAATTGCATAGACTTAGTAATACGGTGAGGTTGGTGTCAAACGGTGTTATGGAATCGTCGCAGACGCTCCTGAATCCTGCAATAAGCGAACGCAAGAAGGTCGTCGTCATCGGTGGGGGCTTCGGTGGGCTTTCGGCAGCCCAGCACTTAAACTCAAATCTCGTGGACGTGACGCTTGTCGACCGGCGGAACTATCACCTCTTCCAACCATTGCTTTATCAAGTCGCGACCGGCTCCCTTTCGGCCGGAGAAGTCGCCGCCCCGCTGCGCGGCGTCTTGAGCCGGCAGAAAAACACTCGCGTCTGGCTGGGAGCCGTGGTGGATGTCGACCCTGATCTGAAGCGCGTCAATCTCGCCGATGGAGCCATCGTTCCTTACGACTCATTAATCGTCGCCGCGGGATCTGAGACCTCGTACTTCAGCCACGACGATTGGCGACAATGGGCTCCTGGGCTGAAGAGTATTGAAGAAGCCACAACCATTCGACATAAGATTCTGTACGCGTTCGAAGTCGCCGAGCGCATTCCGGATCTCGATCAGCGTCGAGCCTGGCTCACGTTCGTCATTGTTGGAGCAGGGCCCACCGGCGTGGAGCTTTCCGGCGCCATTGCTGAGATCGCGCGCCAAACCCTGAAGAACGACTTCCGCTCGATCAACCCAGGAGAAGCGCAGATCATCCTGTTGGATGGTGCGCCTCGAGTGTTAATGCCTTTTCCGGAGGATCTGTCGGAAAAAGCCAGCCGTTCGCTGGCCCGTTTGGGTGTCCAGATAAGGTGCGGTGCGATGGTAAAGCACGTCGACGAAGGAGGTTTAACCATCGAATTCGACAAGCAAACTGATTCGATCGCCGCGAAAACAGTGATCTGGGCTGGTGGCATTACAGCATCGCCGCTGGGCAGTATCCTCGCTACCCGCACAAAAGCCGAAACCGACAAGGCGGGAAGAGTCAAAGTAAAACCTGACCTCACGATTCCGAACTATCCAGACATCTACGTAATCGGCGATCTGGCTTCAGCAACGGATGACAAAGGAAAACCTTTGCCCGGATTAGCGCAGGTCGCCATGCAAGGGGGAGCCTATGCAGCCAAGGTGATCTTACGAAAGATAAAAGGCCAACCGGAGTCTCCACCTTTTCGTTACTTCAACAAAGGTACTTTGGCAGTGATTGGACGTGCGGCCGCAGTGGCCGATGTTTTCGGCGCTCATCTTTCGGGCCTCACAGCTTGGTTGGTATGGGCCTTTATTCACATTGCATATCTGGTGAATTTTCAAAGCCGCATTCTGGTCTTTATTCAATGGGCCATCCAGGATCTAACATTCAGCCGTGGAGCCCGATTAATCACCGGCGCGGCTCCCACCGACTTCAATTTCACAAAAGAATTGTCGGAAATGCAAAGCGGGCAAGAGGTCAAACCTGAAGCCAGAATTGGTGACGCCAGAGAATGATTGGTAGCGCACTCCCTCACTGCGAAGGCATCAAAGCTTTCTCGGAGACCAACCAAACCGACGAGCTGCAAGCGATCACGGTGCCGACTCTGGTGATGCAGGGTGACGATGACCAGAACGTGCCATACAAAGACGCTTCACCGCTGCAGGCCAAGCCGCTTGATCGTCTGCAAGAACGCAGGATATCGCGGGTCGTTGTACAACCCCTTCAAATTGATAATAAACAAGCTATTGGTGGAGGCGGCGGGAGTCGAACCCGCGTCCGAAAAGGCTACTGGTCAAGAGACTACATGCTTATTCGCGTTCATGCCCTTGGCATTACCCAAGGACGTTCGCGGCCCACGCTCAGAACGGACAAGAAACGCTAGCCGCTAGCCTGTGATCTTAACCTCCCCGCCCAGACGTAACAGGGAAGAGCAGCCCTCTGTGTGACGTTCGCTCACCGCCCAAGGGCGAAGCGGTGGAAAACGGCTGCCTAATTAATTAGGCTGCGTATGCCATTTGTTGATTGGCAATTATCATTTTGCTCACGATTACGGGTGTGTGCCCCCCGGCATGCCTCTTGGCCGCAAGCATCTCCGTCGAAGCCGTGACGCCCCCACTGATGCGTATGGCCTGTAAAGAACTGATTCCAGACTAGGGTGAGCTAGACGGGAAGTCAACATGCAATTGGATGTTGTAACCTTAAGAAAAGATTCGGGTTGACGCGAGGTTGAGTTCCGGCGACATGGCGTCGTTTAATACCTAGGAATCGGCAAGATATGATGCCTGCTTTCTACCTCGTTTTGAACGGGCGTGCCCCGCCGATTTGCAGTGCTCTAAAAACCCGAGAATTTCTAGATGAGAATGGACTTCGCCTGGTTTCTAAGACTGGTCCACCGTCGGGTCAGGACCCGACTGTGACCTATACCTATGAGTTCGTCGATGGCCGCGAAAAAGACAACCAGCGGCATAATCGCCAAGAGGCCTGGAACCGGCTCCGTGGTGCTTTCAAGGAAGTTTTCGTCGAATTGGGCGGAGGCGAAAATTACCTGCGCAACGAACGCGCCAATTTTTATGGCCAGGGAAAGGATCCCCTTAAAGATCTGTGAGCCGCACCTATTGGGACTCGATACTTTTCACCTACTGACTGGAAGGAAAATCCTCAGTTTGGGAAGCGGGTGGATGCAATCTGGTCGCCAATGCAGGAACGAAACGATCAGCTTATTATCGGGAGCCTGGCTTCTGGTGAAGTATTCGCAGGTGCTCATAAACGCGGGCGAGCAAAGAACGGATCCAAGAGGCAAAGGCGGCGCTCGAAATCGCGGTTTCAGAGTGATCCCGTTTACTAGCGAAACCGCAGATCTATACGGGCGAATCAAAGGCTCGCTAAGAATATCCTCCGCCGATGCAATCCATTCGGCATGTGCATCCAGTACGGGTACAGACCTAATTTCTTACCAAGGACAAGGACCTCGTCGGCAAGGTGATTCCCGGCATTCAATTCATCGCCGCGCTGGACTCAAATATTCTTTGACTTTCACGCCTTGAGTGTAAATGCGAAAACTTATTCTGGAACCAACGCGGGGATTAGGCCATCTATGGCCCTAAGGAGAACGCAATCATGAGCGAAATGACTTCTACGATTACTGCTGAGGAAAAAAGCTCCACGGGAAAGGCCTATCCCGCAAAGGCTTATGCCGCGCAGAGTGTGACTTCCGGGCTCGCGCCGGCTGCAATCAAGCGTCGCGAACCGAAGGCTACCGATGTGCAGATCGAAATTTTGTTTTGCGGAGTGTGCCACTCCGATCTGCACCAGGTACGCAATGAGTGGGAAAACATGCTGCCGACGATTTATCCGTGCGTGCCCGGACATGAGATTGTGGGGCGCGTCACGAAGATCGGAAGCGCGGTCAAGAAGTTCAAAGAAGGCGATCTGGCGGCAGTGGGTTGCATGATCGATTCCGATCGGGTTTGTCCGAACTGCCGCGCCGGCAACGAGCAATTTTGCGATAGCATGCCAACCTTCACATATAACGCGGAAGACAAGCACCTGGGCGGTGCGACCTATGGCGGATATTCGGACAGCATTGTGGTAGACGAGGCGTTCGTGCTGCGTGTGCCGAAGACTCTCGACCCCGCGGCGACTGCGCCCCTGCTGTGTGCGGGCATCACGACTTATTCACCGCTGCGCCACTGGAATGTGCGCAAAGGGCAGAAGGTAGGAATCGTAGGGCTGGGCGGGCTCGGGCACATGGGCGTTAAGTTCGCCAATGCCTTCGGCGCGCATGTGGTTTTATTCACCACCTCGCCGAACAAGAAGGAAGACGCTCTGCGGCTGGGCGCGCACGAAGTTGTAGTTTCAAAGAATGAAGCGGAGATGCTGAAGCACGCAGGCAGCTTCGACTTCATCCTGGATACGGTTTCCGCCGAGCACAACTTGAATTCCTATCTGGATTTAATCAAACTGGATGGAACGCTGGTGATGGTGGGAGCGTCTCCTGCGCCGTTGCCGCTGTCGGTAGGAAGTTTGCTGTTCCGCAGGCGGTCGCTCGCGGGGTCAATCATCGGCGGCATTCGCGAGACGCAAGAGATGCTGGATTTCTGCGCCGCGCACGGTATCGTGTCGGATATCGAGATGATCAAAATTCAGCAGATTAATCAGGCGTTTGAGCGACTGGCGAAGGGCGATGTGAAGTATAGATTTGTGATCGATATGGCATCGTTGAAGTAGAAAATGCTCGAAAGGGTGGGGAAGTCAAAATCCCCACCCTAACGTCGAAAATAGGAGCTAGGTTGGGATTGGATTGTTTCTACGACGTTAGGATGGGGCACCCTTTATATTTCCGCCAACTTTTACACGAATCATAGCTTCAGTTCCAGCGCAGCCTTCGCATCCGGCCATTCATTGTCCAGAATGCTGAAATAAATCGTGTCGCGCACCCGGCCCGTCCATGTGATCACGTGCCTGCGCAGCGTGCCTTCCTCTTTCGCGCCGATGCGGAGAATCGCATTGCGCGACCTTTGATTCAGAACATCCGTTTTCAATTCAACGCGTATACATCCCCAAACTTCGAAGGCATACCGCAGCATAAGATACTTTGCTTCGGTATTGACGGCACTCCGATGCCACTCTCGAGCAATCCAGGTAGAGCCAATCTCCACCCGGCGATTGGCGCGGTCGATGTTCATGAAACGAGTACTGCCGATTACTTGCCCGGTGTCGCGTTTAACGGTCGCAAATACCACCGAATCGCCTCGCTTTTCTTCCTCCAGCGCTTTGGCGACCATATGGTCGAAGTCCTCCCACGTTTTCATGCGATAGGGGATCCATTGAAAAATATCATCGAGTGCGTCTTTGGCGGCCTGCCAGAACAGTTCCGCATGCTTATGCCGGATTGGTTCCAGCCGAATGAATGAACCCTCCAGAGTAAGCGGAGTCACGATCACTAAGGGATTATTCTTGAAACTCATCCATCGATTCCTTCCTGCAACGCACTAATGTAGTGTGCAATCATTATCTTGCATCTTGCGTTCGTTGTCCGCATCTGAGATAGGACGCGCTTTGCGAATCAGGAGCGGAATTGCAACTATGACGTACCCTCCTCAACTTATGGTTATGGATGATATGTTCTGGGAGTGTTGCCGGTGAAATCGCAGTGTCTACCCTTCGCTCAGATTCCCCACACCACGCGCCTTTTCACCGATTTCCTTTCCTACTCGCCGGGCGTTCGGCCCTTTTATCCGTATTCTCCTCACTTCCGTGAATGGTTGAAAGCGCAAGCTTCCGCTCTGAACTACGATCAGGGGAGGCGTGAGCAAGTCAGCGCGATTCTCGAGAGGCAAAACAAATCCTGGGATGCTTCGCCGCGGACTTTATCGCACTTGAGTCGCCTACGCGGCGGAGCCGCTGCAATTGTGACTGGGCAGCAGGTTGGCCTCTTCGGCGGGCCCATGTTTGCCGTGTACAAAGCGCTCACTGCCGTGAAACTGGCTGAAGAAGCGAAGGCGGCAGGAATCGATGCCGTCCCAGTCTTTTGGCTCGCGACCTATGATCACGACCTTGCGGAGGTAAATCACGTATCAATTCCGGGCACCGATGGTGTGTTACGCACGGTGAAGACTCCGAGTCATGGAATCCCGGGCGCTCCGGTCAGCGAGGTTCGCTTTGGAGAAGAGATCGTTCCCGTTGTAGAAGAAGCAGCGGCGTTGCTTGGGGATTCTGAAGCCACGCAATTTCTGCGCGAGGCCTACCGGCCCGGGGAGAGCCTGGGCACGGCCTTTGCCCGCTTCTACGCGCGACTGTTTGCTGATTATGGAGTGATTCTTCTAGATGCGTCCGACCCTGAGTTGCACCACATTGCTGCCCCGATTTATCGAGCCGCGGTGGAGCAGGCGGCGAAGATCGATGAGGCTCTGCTGGAGCGAGGGAAAGCGCTGGAGGCGGCGCACTATCACCAGCAGGTGAAGGTGACTTCCTCTTCAGTGCTTTTGTTCACAGTGCAAAACGGCGTGCGCACTCCCATTCACCGCCGCGCAAATGGTGGCGTCGAAGAGTTTGTGATCGCCAGCGAAGATGCGCCGGAGAAGTTGTCATCCTCCGAGCTTCTGAAGCGCGTTGCGACTTCGCCGGAAAAATTTAGCCCCAACGTGCTCTTGCGTCCGGTGGTGCAGGATTATCTTCTTCCCACGATCGCCTATGCCGGCGGGGCTGCGGAAGCCGCTTACTTCTCGCAAGCAGGCGCTGTGTATGAGAAAATTCTGGGCCGTGTAACCCCGATCGTGCCGCGTTTCTCGGCGACTCTGGTTGAACCGAAAGTGCAGCGCTGGCTCAAGCACTATGAGCTTGATGTACCGGATGCGTTTCAGGGGCTCGAAGCGCTGCGCAGAAAAATGGCAGGCCGCGCTTTGCCTCAGGATTTGCAAATGGCTTTTGAGCGGGCGGGGAAGTCGGTGGAGGAATCTTTTTCCGACTTGAATGAAGCGTTGGCCAAACTCGACCCCACCCTTGTTGACGCCAGCCAGACCGGACTTTCAAAAGTACGCTATCAGTTGGACCGCCTGCGCGAGCGAGCCATGGCTGCGGAGCTACGACGCAGTGAAGTCGTCAGCCGCCACGCGGAAGCGATCAGCCAGTCTCTTTATCCGGAAGGCGCGCTGCAAGAGCGTGGGATTGCCGGCGCGTATTATGCTGCGCGCTACGGCATTGGACTCTTAAAAAACGTCTACGATGCGATGCGCCTGGATTGCCTCGATCATCAGATTCTGGAATTGTAGCGACCTTTTCGCAGAGGTCAGTTTCGAGTGCCATTAGCAAAAACCTGAAACCACAAAAGGTCACCAAGGAACCGTAAGGAGCGATTGCCTTACGGATACTTCGTGACCTTAGTGGTTCACGGTCTTAGTAAAACTGAGCCGTCACTCTCCTTCCGATCTCGTGACCCCTGCCTGAAAAGAATGTAATATCCAATGGGTCGCGGTATCGATATGGCCTGTTCGCTATCAAGTATTTATCAGGCGCTTGCTTTTCCGGGGCGAGACGGTCTGCTCGTCCGCGCGGGCTGGGGCAAGTGCGCTCCATTTGGCAGCGCCAAGCTGCTGAACGTGGGCTCGCTGGTGGCAACGGCCATCATCCAATTCGATCGACATCCCAGTCGCCGAGACGATGTCTACAACATTCTCTGGGCGGTTGTCTTCGGATTTGCCACTCTGAACATTCTTAGTCTGGCGGCGCGCCGCTTCGAGCCCAACCGGCGCGGCATGTCTTTCGGAGAGCTGCTGGCAGTCCTCATCGTACTGCTCTCGATCTTCCTGTTAGGGTGGGAACTGATGAGTGTTTTCCATATCTTTCCGATTAAACTCAACCGCTAACCGGGTCGAAGGTTTTTGCGGTATCATTCGCAAAATGGCGAAGAGTTCCTCCGAGAGCAATTCGAATAATTTTGAGATCACTTGTCCCTGCTGTAGCGCGCTGCTGAAGGTAGACATGGAAACCCGCAGCGTCATCGCGCACACTGCGGCGGTGAAACCTCGCATGTTTAACGACATGGAAGACGCCGCGCGCGCCATGAAGGAACAGGACACGCGGCGCGAATCCATCTTCCGGCAATCGGTGGAAGCGCAGAAACATGCGTCAGAACTTCTGGAGAAGAAGTTTCAAGAGGCCGTCAAGAAGGCCAAAGAATCGCCTGACACGGGCAAGCCGATTCGCGATTTTGACCTCGACTGATTTCAAACTAGACTGACCTAAACTCGACTGATCCTGCGTCCTTCAATGGCTATGCCGATTCGTCCTTTGCTTCTGGGGCACCGCGGAGCTCGGGGCGAAAAGTCCGTTCCTGAGAACACTCTGGCGTCGTTTGATCTAGCGCTTGCCCGTGATTGCGACGGCTTCGAATTTGACGTGCGCCTATCTGCGGATCGGCAGCCGGTGATTTGCCACGATGCAACGTCCGGCCGATTCATCATCGAGCAATGTACCGCGCGGTCATTAGCATTACCCCTTCTTTCAGAAGTTATCGAACGTTATCGGAACTCCGCTTTTCTCGATATCGAACTCAAAGTCATCGGACTCGAAAGCATCGTCATGGACCTGCTTCGACTCTATCCGCCGGAGCGGGGATATGTAGTTTCGTCTTTCATTCCCGAGGTTTTGTCGACCTTGCGCGAGATGAGTGCTTCGATCCCCTTAGGCCTGATCTGCGATTCGCAAAATCAGTTCCATGTATGGCCTGGATTGGCCGCAGATTACGCAATCCTGCATCGCAAGCTGGCTCAGCGTGAAGTCATCACTCAGATCAAAGGCGAAGGCAAGAAAATCCTTGTATGGACGGTGAATTCTCCGAGGGAAATACAGAAATTCAAAGAATATGAAGTGGATGGAATCATCTCGGATTATCCCGAACGGCTCGGGATGGTGAAAAGGGCTGTTTAGCTCGATGAGCGATACTAGTCAAGCCATGAACATGAATTAAACGAATTTTCCTGAGTAGCGTCTTAATTCGTGCGGGGTGCCCCGCTCTTGTATTATCTGCGTTTTTTGCAGAGACGGGGCGGGGATTTTGATCTCCTATCCTGATCACGCCTCGCTAGTCCGCGGCCGCCTCCATGGCGGTCTCCGCGTGGGCCGGCCGCAAAAAGGATTCGCGCTCTACTTCAAAGGCTTCCAGATTCGCTCCCCGCGTAAGATCGTTCCAGCCGAGTACGGCTCCGATGCGCAGTGCAGCTTCGCGGCTGCAAGATTCCGACCAGCAGGCGCCGAGCGCCACTGGAACGCGGCGCAACAATACATCGCCCAGCGTCACGGCAAACTCTCTGCGATAGGCTTCCACGGCCTCTGCTACCACGTGGGAAGTGTGGGGACAAATCGGCGCGCGCAAGTCCGCACTCACCAGCGCCATGCGCGCGATGTCGGGAGCGCGCCGGCCATGCCATTCGAGCATGCCACGCGCCGATTCCTCGCTGATGGATCCGATCCGCGCAATTTCCAGAACCGCATCGTCCAGGAGCGGATCGAGCGCAGGCGCGGGGCCCATGGCCATCGCCCAAGGCTCCTTCGAGTTCAAACCGATTTTGCGAGCGCAGGCCCGCGCCACCGCTGCTGCCGTAGTTAACTTACCTCCGATCACGGAAATCATCTGGCTAGCTCCGTCATCGGAATGATCGTGAAGAAGATGCCTGCGAGTGACGGCGGAAGGCTTATCGCCTGGAGAATAAGGTAAAGGGCGCACGCCCGCGAAAGAATATTTGATCTGCTGCGCGGTAATCCCAGCCTTGGGAAACATTTGCGCCACGGAGCGCACCAGGTAGCTGATTTCCTCCGGTGACGGGACTGTTTTGCCGGGGTCGGCGTTATCGGCGATTTCCGTGGTCCCGACCATGATCTGATTATTCCAGGGCAAGACAAAAATCGGACGGCCATCCACGGCTTCGGAATAGAGCGCTGCATTCGGAGAACCCGAAAATCGGGGAAGAACGATGTGCGATCCGCGCACTCCGCCGACCATGGGCTTTGCCATGCGAATGGAAGAGCGCTGGCAAATCCGGTCGGCCCAGGGTCCGCTGCAATTGATGACCCAGCCGGCAGTGACGCGTTCATTGCGTCCGGAGATCTGATCGCGAAGCAAAACCCCGTGGACGCGCCCATGGGAAACGTCCACTGCCAACGCTTCCGTGTGATTGCGCACCACCGCCCCGGCTTCCGCCGCTTCCATCAACCACTCGGCTACTAGTCGCTCGGGAAATTCGCATTGCGCGTCTTCATAATGAAGGAAAGACCAGCGATGGCCAGCATCCAGCGCACGTTCCAAACGGTTGAGTTCCATCGGACTGAAGTTTGTGCCCGATGTTTTTCCGGCAATCCGCCGGTAGAGCCACAATCCGGCCCGAACCTTCATGGCGCTGCGCTGGCTGGTTTCGTTGAGCAGAAGCAGAAAGTGAATGGGCTGAACCAGGTGGGATCTTTCGCGGAGTAGTTTTTCGCGCTCGCGCAGAGATTCACGCACCAGGCCCAGCTCGCCATGCTCCAGGTAGCGCAATCCGCCGTGAATGATGCGCGTGGATCGGCTGGTCACGCCACAAGCGAAATCGTTCTGTTCCACCAGCAGGGTGCGCTTTCCCGCCCGGGCACACTCCCGCGCCACGGCCACTCCGTTGATTCCACCTCCGATTACTACGACGTGGAAACCTTGGCCGTCCAGTCGTGCCCGCTGCTGCTCCGCTAAGGACATTCGGCTTCGACCAATCGCATAGACGCTGGACCATTCTCCGAATTTGAGTTTCTGTCTTACTTTACTTGAGGTTAGCCGAATCGCCAGCCGAAAGTAGGTCACCTAAGTGCTGTCCTGATCTCGATCTGGTTGAGTCTGCGCGACAGCTACGAGAGCGAGTAGAAGGCAACCGGCCCGCTGCTTGATTACAGTCAGGCCGGTTTCCTGCGAATTCTCGCAACTAGGCTACTTTTTGAGCATTCTTTTTGCTGGCGCCAGCTCCCTTGGCGAAAAGCTCAATCATCTCCCGATTAAAGGCGGGAATGTCATCGGGCTGGCGGCTGGTTACCACACCGTTACTCAAGACTACTTGTTCATCCACCCAGGTGCCGCCGGCATTCTGGATATCCGTCTTAAGCGAGGGCCACGAGGTCATCGTGCGTCCTTTCACAGCGCCGGTTTCAACCAGCATCCACGGTCCGTGGCAGATGGCTGCAACGGGCTTACCCGCATCGAAAAAGCTTTTCACAAACTTCACCGCATCGGTATTCATCCTGAGATGGTCTGGGTTCATCACCCCACCCGGCAAGAGCAACGCGTCGTACTTTGAGGGATCTGCCGACCTGAGCGGGACGTCGACCGGAATCTCTTCTCCCCATTCCTTCATGTTCCAGCCTTTCAATTTTTTCTCGGCGGGCGAGACCACTTCGGTCTTCGCCCCGGCATCTTCCAGCGCCTTTTTCGGCTTTATGAGTTCAACTTGTTCAACGCCATCGGTTGCCAAAATTGCGACGGTTTTTCCGGGAAGATTATTAGGCACGAGTTTCTCCTTCGATTGAATTTGCACGTGCAGTTGAGATGCCGGGGCGGGATGCGCGGTTGATCGCAATCTGGTCGCGATGTCGGGCAAGCACGTTGCCCCTATTGCAGCCGCTCGTTTAAAGTGAATGCAAATGTCCACTACAGGAGAACGTTTTGAGCGGGCAGTCGCCATCATGGAACGCCTGCGAGCGCCGGGCGGCTGCCCCTGGGATCGCGAACAAACCTTTGATTCGATCAAGCCCTATACCCTCGAAGAGACTTATGAGGTTCTGGAAGCCATCGACAACCGCGACTGGAACGAACTGCCGGGTGAGTTGGGCGATTTGCTTCTCCAGGTACTTTTCTACTCGGAGATGGCGAAAGAGCAGGGAACATTTTCGATCGATGACGTTCTTGAACGGCTCAGCAGCAAGCTCGTGAACCGGCATCCGCATGTTTTCGGGGAAGTGAAAGCGGACACTTCTGAAGATGTGAAGCGCAATTGGGAAGCATTGAAAACCGAGGAACGAAAGAAGCGCAAGGGCGAAAGCGTCAGCATCGGCGCAGGTGCGAACGCGAATCCGGCATCGATCCTTGCCGACATTTCTTCTTCCATGCCCGCTCTAATTGAAGCGCATAAGCTCAGCTCGCGAGCGGCGCAAGTTGGTTTCGATTGGCCGAACGCAGAATCGTTATTCGATAAGCTTGGGGAAGAGACCTCAGAATTGCGCGAGCACTTGCGCGAGTTTCCAGCTCCTGGTCCGCGGCCGGAAGGCAGCGGAGTGGCTGGTTCGGGCCGCCAGAACGTTTCGGAGGACCTTCGGGTGCGCGTGGAAGAAGAAGTTGGCGACTTGTTCTTCGTGCTGGTGAATCTTGCGCGCTTTCTCTCGATTGATCCGGAATCCTCGTTGCGCGCCACTAACCGCAAGTTCCGCCGCCGCTTTCAGTGGATGGAGCAGAAGCTGCGCGAAAAGAAAGCTACGCTCGAAAGCTCTTCCATGGACGAATTGGAGTCTCTCTGGCGGGAAGCGAAACAACATGAGAGGCGGCCATGAAGGCTGACGCTATCACGATTCGCCGCTGTCAGGGCCTGGAAGAATTGCGCACCTGCATTTCCCTGCAAAAAGAAGTATGGAATTTTGCCGACGCCGACCTGGTTCCTCTCCGCATGTTCGTGGTCGCGGAAAAAGTGGGCGGGCAGGTCATGGGCGCGTTCGATGGGAATGAGATGGTTGGCTTTGCGCTTTCCGTGCCGGGCACGCGGTCGGGATACACCTATCTGCATTCGCACATGCTGGCGGTGCGGGGGGAGTATCGGAACAGCGGCCTAGGCCGCAGGCTGAAGTTATTGCAGCGCGAAGATGCAATCGCGCGAGGGATTGAGTTGATCGAATGGACTTTCGATCCGCTGGAAATCAAGAACGCTTATCTCAACATTGAGAAGCTCGGAGCGATCGCGCGCCGCTATAACATTAATCAGTATGGAATCACGTCCTCTCCGTTGCAGGGCGGGCTTCCCAGCGACCGTTTGATTGCCGAATGGTGGCTGACCTCGAATCGGGTGAAAACTTTATTGAGTACAGGGAAGAATTCGGCGTTCGACCAGCAAGAAACCGTTGAAGTTCCGGCGCAGATTTACGAATGGAAGTCGGCGCCGGAAACACGTAGCAAGGCGCAGCAGGTGCAGGAAGGGAATCGCGACGAGTTCCTGCGGGCGTTTGAGAGAGGCTTGGCTGTGTTAGGTTACGAACGCGATTCGCAAGGAAACGGAAAGTTTCAGCTGGGAGCCTGGGACGAGAAGTGGTCTTACGCGTCCCGGGAGTAATTCGCGAAGCCTGTCACAGAAGTGCTTTCGCGGATATCTAGTGTTTCTCGGTGACTCTGTGTCTCGTGTGAACTGATCTAGAATCATGAAAATTGAAGCCATTACCCTTCGCGAAATTCATATGCCGCTCGTGCATTTTTTTGAGACGAGCTTCGGGCGCACCTACAACCGCCGCATTCTCCTGCTCACGGCGCACTGTAACGGTGTCGATGGTTGGAGCGAGTGCGTTTCCGGCGAGGATCCATTTTATTCCAGCGAATGGATCGAGAGCAGCTGGCCGACGATTGTTCAATATCTTGCCCCCGCCATTTTAGGGCGTGACCTGGATTCCGCGCGCGATTGCGTGTCTCTTTTCGACCGGATTCGCGGACATCGCATGGCGAAAGCCGGCATAGAAAATGCTCTGTGGGATGCAGAGGCGAAGCAGAAAAATCTACCGCTCTGGAAGTTGCTGGGCGGCACGCGCAGGGAAATCGCTTGCGGCGTCTCCATTGGCATTCAGGATTCCGTCGAGCAGCTCATGGAGAAAGTCCAGACCGAGCTTTCCGCCGGTTATCGCCGCATTAAAGTCAAGGTCAAGCCGGGCTGGGATGTGAAGGTGCTGGAAAAAATCCGCTCGCGCTGGGCGGATATCACCTTAAGCTGCGACGCCAATTCGGCCTACACGCTTGATCAAATCGAACATTTGCGCAGCTTCGATCAGTTCAACCTGCTCATGATTGAGCAGCCGCTATGGGACGACGATATTTTCTACCACGCGCGTTTGCAAAGAGAGTTGAAGACGGCGATCTGCCTGGACGAATCTATTGTGAGCGCTCGTACCGCGGCGGTCGCAGTAGAGACTGGCGCTTGCCGAATCATCAACATCAAGGTCGGGCGTGTCGGCGGCTTTAGCGAAGCCAAAAAAATTCACGACATCTGCCACTCTCACAAGATTCCGGTGTGGTGCGGCGGGATGCTCGAATCCGGTATCGGCCGGGCGCATAACATCGCACTCTCGACGCTGGAAAATTTCAGCCTGCCGGGCGATGTGTCCGCTTCCAAGCGCTACTGGAAAGAGGACATCATCGAGCCGGGAGTAGAAGTTTCACCACAGGGGATGATCGCCATTCGCAATGAGCCAGGAACCGGCTATCGCATTAAAGAAGAGTTGATCGAGAAGTTGACGGTTCGCCGGGAGACAGTCCGGTAGAAGGCTCTATTGAAAACGAACGCCCCAGCGGCTAAAGCCGCGGCTGATATTGCGACTCTTGCGGCACGACTGAACGTCGTGCCCTTCCCGAACGCCGCCTGGATTAGTGTGATCGGGCCTGCGGGGTCACTTCGGCGGTAGTGTTTTGCGCCAGCTTGGTATTTTCCGCTTTTAACATCTCCACGCCCTGGGCGAAGCTTGTGTTGTTCGGCACCTCGTGGAAATCGCTGAAAGTTTCATCGGACTTAATTGCCAGGCTCTTGAACAACAGAATCTTTCCGGTAAACGCGAGCGACATGCGAGAAACCTGCCATGACCCGTTTCCCACGTCGCGCTGCTCAACGAGAAAATGTCCACCCTTGTCGAGATGCCCTAGAATTCCCCAGCCAAAGGCCACTTCCTTAAATAGATTGCCATCGATCCGAGCGATCCGCTTGGCAACCGGATCAATGACGAGAACGCCCTGCATACCGGTTAGAACCTGCTCAACGTGAGAAGGGGGCTGAAACGCCGGATTAGGCCGGAACTTCAAACGGACGAGCTTATGTCCGTCAGCGCCTACGCCATCCGCGCCGATCACCTCGCCATCGTATTCGAACAGGAAGGCCTGCGGGAGCACTTTCATGATGCTCAGACTGCGTTGCGCATTCTCGGCTTCCTGGGCGTGTTTACGGTTTAGTTGTTCAGGGCTGGCGGACAATTCATTCAAGCGGGCTTCCTCGCCGCGCAATTGGTCCGCTCCGAGCGGCTTGTCGTTGTAAGCAATGGTTAACGCGGCAGTCGCCTGCTGCGTCTCTACGTAGAGCCTGGTCTGCGAGCCTTGCGGGGTCTGCTTGCGCGAGCGGAACATGTGCTTGATGGAGTTGTAGTTGGCGGCGCATTCGTTGGCAGCGGCTGCCCGAACCAAATCGGCTACTGAGGCGGAGTCCTGAGCGGAACTTGTCCCGGCACTCGGGATTCCCGCAATCGCGCCCACTCCGCCCAGCAAGGGTAGGAACAAAAGCAAAGCAACGGCGCGAATGACTACCTCACCACGAATATTCATGTTAGGCGCACGTGCCGAACAAATCCAGTGTAACAATAACAATCGACGGCCGCCTAATCTCTACAGGAAACTTCGTATCCTGCGCTTGCCGGGTACTCTATGGCTTGCGTATAGTCGTTAAAGCTAGTGAGCTTGCATCATTCAGGTGGTATCAGGAGCGTCTTATAATGAGTACCTCAGCCAGCGGTTTGGCGCAGATTGGAAAGTCAGTATTCGTGAAGGGCGAGCTTTCTGGCAGTGAAGACCTTTATGTGGATGGTCAGGTGGAAGGCAGCATTGCCCTGAAAGGCAACAGCTTAACCGTCGGCCCGAACGGCCAGGTCAAGGCCAGCGTAGACGCGAAAGGCGTGGTGGTGCAGGGAAGACTGGATGGCAACATACTTGCCAGCGATCGTGTAGATCTGCGCAAGTCCGCTGTTGTGAATGGCGACATATCGGCGCAGCGTATCTCCATTGAAGAAGGTGCTTTCCTGAAGGGCAAAGTGGATATCCACCGCACTGATGGAAAATAGTTTGGGCGCATCGTAAGCGCGGGGAATGACGTTAACTCATCCCCAGGTTTATCTTGGGAAGTGATCTTGCCAGGTAGATCTTGCCAAGTAAACTTGTTAAGTAAACAAGAGTCGGGTAACCAGTTGCTACCCAATGGTGATGTTGGGCAACATATTCCGGCATCGCGGGTTTGTACTGCCGCAACCAGGGGTCCACAGTTTGGAGAATGGTGTCGTCTGTTTCGCAAAATTTCATGAGATTTTTCCGCGGTTCATCCGGATCCGAAAGCGTTCCAACGCAGGGTTCGCAAAAGTTAACTCGCCGCTCCAGCGGATTGGGGGAGCTGTCTCGTACGCTCGATTCGGCGGAGAACCTGTGCATTCTTGACCTGGGCTCGACCTCAGCCATCAACATCCGCCGTTTCACCGAGCGTGGTCACAGAATCTATAGCGAAGATCTGCTGACCGCCTCCACCGAGCCGGAGTTGTTGACCAAAGATGAATTCGGAGCCGAGGTCCTCGATAGCCGAAAGTACCTTGCCGATAACATGGTTTACCCTGCGGCTCATTTCGACGTTGTGCTGTGCTGGAACCTGCCGGACTACTTGCCGGAGAGTTTAGTGAAGCCGGTGGTCGGGAGACTGTGGTCGGTGCTGAAACCTGGCGGCATGCTTCTCGCGTACTTTCATACTCGTGATGCCGGTCCAGATTCGCCGTGCCATCGCTTTCATATTGTGGGCAGTGATGTGCTGGAGATGCAGAAGATTGAGTTGCGGCGCGAAGCGCGCCGCGGTTCGGCGGCAAATTCAGATAGCTTCCAGTTGCAACGGGTCTTCAATAATCGTCACATCGAAAATCTTTTTCGCGATTTCGCATCCATTAAATTTTTTCTGGCTCGCGACAACATCAGGGAAGTTCTGGTCGTTCGCTAAACGCCCGTTCCGCTAAACGCGCATTCGTGAAACACCGTCTGCTCCTCCGCGAGTCTTCCACACAATTACTCCCATTCGATAAAGAAAGTTGCGGGAAATTTCTGTCTGCGCCAGGATTGCCGGAGAGAAGGCGGAAACCAGAATGCCGCGAATTTCCTCCGGCACGTAGGCTCTACGAACCGAGGTTAATCCGTCGAGCCAAGCGATGCGATTGCGCATAAGTGGAAAGCTGGCATAAACCAAAGCCAGGTGCAGCGGATTTCGCACCAGGTCGTTCATAAGGATTGCCCGCCGTGTGACTCGCATTGCCTCTTTGAAGAACGTCTCCAGCTGCTGCGGCGCGAGATGATGGGCGAAAAGATTGCAGCTCACCAGATCGAAGGTATCGTTTGCAAAAGGCAAGGCCAGCGCATTGCCTGCCACGCTGCGGTTGCCGCTGCTCGAATAATCTCCCGGCAAGTGGGAGGAAGATAGGTCGAGCAGCGTTGCATCGAGCGCAATCCCGTGCTGCGCCATATTCCGCTGGACAATGTTTGGAAGCTCTCCCGAGCCAGCCCCCACTTCGAGCAGGGAAAGCCGATTCATGCCTGTGGCCTGCGCAACGCGTTCTACCATTCTCTGCGTAGTGGCAACGCCGCCGAACCGCCGGTTGATGCTCCCGATTACAGCCAGCACAGCCTGTGCTTCGGCGGGCGAGCATGCATCAGAATCGAGGATCTCCGGGGCGTCGACTCGCTGCATAGTTAAGGTCAGTGGTCAGTTGCCAGTGGTCAGTGACCAGTAAAACCCGCGCACGATCTGTCTCTGACCACTTATCACTGGCCACTGACCTTTCAAACTTCCGCCAATTCCTCTTCGAGCAATTGTTTGTTATACAGGTCATTGTAATAGCCGTTCAAGGCGAGCAGTTCTTCGTGAGTGCCTTGCTCCACGATGCGGCCGTCGTGCAGCACCGCGATGCGGTCGGCGTTGCGCACAGTAGAAACGCGATGAGAGATGAAGATGGTGGTGCGGCCCTGCATCACCTCGCGCAGATGATTCAGGATTTTATCTTCGGTGTGAGTGTCCACACTGGAGAGTGCGTCATCCAGAATCAGAATGCGGGGATCGCGGATCAGCGCGCGGGCAATGGCTGTGCGCTGCTTCTGGCCGCCGGAAAGAGTGATCCCGCGCTCCCCGACCATGGTTTGGTAGCCTTCGGGAAAGCCCTCGATATCGGCGGCGATGTTGGCGGAATCCGCTGCCTCGCGCACCTGTTCGTCGCTGGCCGATGCTACTCCCAGTGCAATGTTTTCGCGGATGCGATCGCTGAATAGGAAGGTCTCCTGCGGGACAAAGCCAACACTCTGCCGCAGCGACGCCAGCGAAAACTCGCGTATGGGCCGGCCATCCAGCAAAACCGTTCCCGGCGCCGCATCATAAATGCGCGGAATCAGATTCACCAGCGTGCTCTTTCCCGCGCCCGTAGGACCGACGATTGCCATGCTGCTGCCCGCCGGAATCCGCAGGTTCAGGTCACGGAGTACCGGTTTTCCCTCGTATTCAAAATTCAGCCTGCGGAATTCGATTTCACCCTGGATCGCGCGATCCCTTGTGTCCGGTTCGTCCTTGATTTCCGGTTTCTGCCGCATGATCTCGTTCAAGCGTACGAGGGACGCCGTGCCGCGCTGGAAAATGCTTACCACCCATCCCAATGCGATGATGGGGAAGGTGAGCTGCATCATGTAAATGTTGAAAGCGGTAAATGCTCCAATCTGCATTCGCCCGGCGAGAACTTCTCGGCCTCCCATCCATAAAATGAGTACCAGGGCAAGTCCCAGCATCAGTTCGAGGGTCGGCCAAAGCATTCCCATCAGACGCACCAGCTTGAGACTCCGCGAAACATATTCCTGATTGGCAGCTTCGAAGGCGGCAATTTCAGCATCTTCCTGCACGTAGGCGCGAATTACGCGCGCGCCGGAGAAGTTTTCCTGTGCCCGCGCCGAGATGTCGGAAAACATCGCCTGAATTCTCTCGAAGCGCTCATGAATGCGACGACCGAAATATTGAATCGTAACGCTGACGATCGGGAGGGGAAGAAAAGCGTACAGCGTCAGCTTGGGGCTGTTGTGCACCATGAACCACAGCGCCGCCGCCGTGAACACGATGGTGTTGGCGGAGTACATGATCGCGGGCCCCATTAGCATCCGCACCGCATTCAGGTCGTTGGTCATTCTGGCCATGATGTCGCCGGTGCGCATGCGCTGGTAGTAGGAATAGGAAAGCGTTTCCAGGTGGGCGAACAGATCGTTGCGCAGATCGAATTCGATATCGCGTGAAATGCCGATCAGGACCCAGCGCGTGAGAAAAAGAAAGATGGCGCGAACGGCTGCCAGCGCCAACACTTCCATGGTGAAAATAAAAAGTTTGTGCCGGGTAACCCCGGTGGAGAGGCTCTGAGCCGCGTTGCCGATCACGCGAGGCAGCCCGGCCTGAGCGCCGTTACTGAACACAATGCAGAGCGCCCCAAAGACAAACCCCCAGCGGTAGCGCTTGAGATAGGGCAGCAGCGGGCGCATGTTCTTCGGGATCATCTAGGAATTAAGTGTGTTGATGAAATTTTAACAGCAGGCCGGGCAAGTGATTGCTCGTGGGATGGTACGCGGGTGGAAGTTCGAGGATTGCAGGTAGGTGTTAACGCTGGTGGCTCGGTGGTCGGCTTTCATGGCTCTAATTTCGCTGGCGGGACGACCCGCCGATCATCAGACGGATATCTCGTCCAAAGGCGATCGCGCCCACGGCCGCTAAAACCGTCGCCCATCCGGCGAAGAAGATCCAACCAGCCTCGAAGATAAAATTCTGCGCCACTTCCATGGCATTCTCCTGATAACCGGAGTTGGTGAACCGCGTCTTTTACGATCTGCGGGGCTGGACGTCCCAACCCCGCGCCGCAGTTATACCACCACCCTCCTCAAATCGCAAAGCCAGCCCGAGTTACTGCTCTGGCGCAGGTTCGCCCTCGTTCTGCGCGTGCTGTTGCATCTTCGCTTGCCGTGCCGCCTGAAGTTCTTTCAGCTTGGCCTGCTGGTCGGATGTGAGCAATTGATAAAGTTCACTGTGGATGCGGGCTTCATTGACCTTGATCTGCACCAACGTTTGAGATTGCGCCGCCACCAGGGTCTGGACCTTGGCTGCATCAAACGTGCCTTCCTCATATTGCTTCAGTTGCGAGTTGAGCTGGTGCATCTGCTGCATAAGGGGCTTCATGGTCGGATGCTCTTTTTGCAGGACAGCCTTCATCTGCGTCTTTTGGTCATCAGTAATCCCCAGCACCTTGACGTAGAATCCGATCTCGTGTCCGGCCATGCCAAATCCGTGGCCATGCCGCGGAGGCGGAGGCGTGGTATCGGTGGACTGGGAGTGGGCGAGAGCGCTTCCCAGCGTGACCGCGAGCGCTGCTACGAGAAGACGAAAGCGAATCGATTTCATAAACTTCCTTCCTTGAAGCCTGGCTCCGAACGTTTCAGGAACCTTAGGCGTTTGGATACATTTATAGAAACACGATTCCGGCTGGAAAGTGGTAAAAAGTGAGTAAAAGCGAGTAAAGTTTTGTATGCCGGGAAATGTGCTATCTCTTACAATTCTTTACTCTTTAGGGTTTGCCGCTGGTGCACAATGAAGAACAGGATTATGGAACGCATTCTTGTTATCGACGACGACGTGGAACTTTGCACGCTCGTAGCCGAATACCTGCAAGCGGAGGGATTTGCGGTGGAAGCGGCGCACGACGGCGAGAGCGGTTTGCAGCGCGCCGCCGAAGGCGATTACTTGCTGGTTGTGCTTGATGTGATGCTGCCAGGCATCAATGGATTTGAAGTGCTGCGCCGCCTTCGAGCTACTTCGCGGCTGCCCGTGCTTTTGCTCACGGCGAGGGGCGAAGACGTGGACCGTATCGTAGGTCTTGAAATCGGGGCGGACGACTATCTGCCGAAGCCTTTTAATCCGCGCGAGTTGGTCGCCCGCATTCGGGCCGTGTTGCGAAGAACTCAAGGAGACAAGTCTTCCGCGGCACCTGAGATTGTGCGCGTCGGGGAAATTGAACTTGACCCCGCCACCCGCAGCGTGCGCCGCGATGGCCAGCCTGTGGATCTGACTTCAGTGGAGTTCAATCTTCTGGAAGTGTTGCTCCGGGAAGCTGGCCGCGTAGTTCCACGCGAGCGGTTAGTCAACGCAGTGCTCAGCCGGAAGTTTTCGCCCTTCGATCGTAGCATCGATATGCATGTGAGCAAGGTTCGCAAGAAACTCGGGGACACGGATAACGATGAGCACATCAAGACCATTCGTGGGGTAGGTTATATCTTTGCGCGGCCGCGCGAAAAGGTCAGGACGTGAGAAGTCTCTTTCTTAGAATTTTTCTCTCTTTCTGGGCTGCTCAGGCCTTGCTGGTCGTGCTGGCCATCCTGCTCACCATGGCGTTCCGGCCCCGCAACGCCACGTGGGAAGCTCTTCGCACGAGCACCTTAAACGATTCGATCGCAGCATATGAAGAGGGCGGCGCAACTCAACTGCGTCAATATCTTGACAATCTTGATACTACGCAGCATGTGCGGGCGTTCGTTTTTGATGAACAAGGCAACGAGATTTCTAACCGTGCCGCCCCTGATTGGGCGGTCCGCATGGCCTCGGGGAAAAGACACATGCCCCACGAAGGAGTTGTGTTTCCACCTCCCCCGGTGCAGCGCGAGTCCCGTGCATCTTCCGATGGCAAGCATCGCTACACGCTGGTGATGGGTCTTCCTCCCGGTCCATTGCGGGTTTTCATCGGCCCGCGCGGCCTGCCCGCGGAGGGATTGCTTATCGCCATATTGTCCTCCGGCCTCGTCTGTTATTTTCTGGCCTGGTATGTGACCAAGCCGGTGGCCAAACTACGAGCAGCCACCCAAAAACTCGCTGCCGGAGACCTGACCGCCCGTGCCGGCAACCCGCGTAGCCGACGACGAGACGAGATCGCCGGATTGATCCGAGATTTCGATACCATGGCTGGCCGCCTGGAGTTGCTGGTCAGGGCGCAATCGCGTTTGCTTAACGATATCTCGCACGAACTGCGTTCTCCCCTGGCGCGCCTGAATGTCGCTCTTGGTTTAGCGCGCCAACGTTCCGGGCCGGAAAGCGCAAGCATGCTGGAACGGATTGAACTGGAAGCCAGCCGCCTGAATGAACTCATTGGCCGCCTGCTGACGCTCGCCCGGCTGGAAGATGGTGAGAAGCGCGTCCCGGCGACCCCAGTCCTGCTCGACGAAGTTGTCCTGAACGTAACCGAAGATGCCGAATTCGAGGCCCAGGCGCGCCACTGTCATGTTCGTAGTGAAATTCAAGCGGGGAACTGGGCGGTGCGCGGAGAAGATTCCTTGCTGCACAGCGCGATTGAAAATGTCGTCCGTAATGCCATCCGCTACACTCGCGAGGGCTCAACCGTCGAGATTCGTCTGGAAAGAAAAAATTCGCCCGCTGGAGCAGAAGCGGTAGTAGGAGTGGCGGATTGTGGATCGGGAGTTCCTGAGGATGCTCTGGAAAAATTATTCCAGCCGTTCTACCGCTTGGACGACGACCGCGGCCGGCAGACTGGCGGAGTCGGTTTGGGCCTGGCCATCACCGAAAGAGCCGTTCGCTTTCATGGAGGCCGCGTCGCCGCCTTCAATCGCGCCGAGGGCGGTCTTCTGGTTGAGATTCATCTGCCGCTTCTAATGAAATCCAGCCCCGAGAAAACTTCCGAACCGCTGCCAGCGGCACAGGAAGCGTGAGAACGTGTTGAGCGGCTAGTGACGAATGGCTAGTTCTTATGCTGGCCGCACCCAGTCACCTGGATTTTTCGCTGACCACCGGGTACTGACCACCGGCCACTAGCCACTGACCACCGTTCTTCAGGCAACTCTCCGCCCTCGCCAGGGTTCCAATGACCAAGCCGGGTTTGCTCTTCCCGCGTATTCCTGATACACAAATGGATGGCAATTCAAGCCCATCCATTCATGTTCTGACCGGTCTTCCAGCCGGGGGATGTAGCGGTGCGTTCACAGGAGATAAAGCGAAGCATGCGGACAAGGTTTAGCTGGATTCTGGCGGTCGCGGTTCTGGTATCGGCGGCGGTAATGCTGGCGTGCAGTACGAATTATTCGTCTTCCAGCAACGGGTTGGTGGTGGTTTCCACCCAAACCGACTACGTAATGGACAGTTTTAGCCTGACTTTGGGCAACGGGCACATCACGCAGATTTATAACCAGGCTGGTCCGCCGACGGATGGAGTGCCTACCGCGCTGGTTCTCGATCCCGCAGGCTCATTCGCTTATGTAATTGTGAATAAGAGTACATATGTAAACGACAGCACCACGGGAGTGGAATCGTTCCCCGTACAATCCAACGGCAAGGTAGGATCGGGAACTAACAAGACGTTGAATCCCAGCACCACGGGGACTGCTCAGTGCGTTGTTACAGTTAACAACCAACCGGTTACAGAGAACCTTTCCGTTACTGTCAATGCGCCGGTTGTCCCGACAGCGATTGCGATTGATTCAGCGGGAAAGCTTCTATTCGTGGCCGACACAGCCACAACTGCGCAAGCTACTTACACTTGCAACGGTGCCACCGTAACGGCCACAGCCCAGGTGCCGGGAGCGGTATCCGTTTTTACCGTCAGCAACGGTAGTTTAAGTGAGGTTGCGGGATCGCCTTTCGCGTTGAGCCAGCAAAACGGTAACACGGTTCTTACTGCTACGCCGAGCGCTTCCGCGCTGGCTGTGACTCCTACGGTTTTCCCGGCTTCCTATTCGCTTTGTTCCGGGAATGTGCCTCCGACAACGGAGAGCCTGTATGTTACCGATTCCAACAATTACCTGGTGCTGAACTACTCTGTTTCATCGGCAGGGGCTCTGACGCTGGTTACGGAAAATAGCACTGGCACCGTCCCATCCGGCGTAACCGTGGATCCGTGTAACCGTTTCGTTTTCGTTTCCAACTCGCAACCCGATAACACCATTAGTGCCTTCACCATTTGCAACCGCGTGATTCTGCCAACCTGCACCGCGGGCAACTACAGCCTGATACCGGTGAGCGGTTCGCCGTTTCTTGCGGGTGGAAACTCGCCGGGGCCTCTGATGATGGATGCTTACGCCAATTTCTTGTATGTGTTGGATACGGGCCAAACTTCGATCTCGGTCTTCAAAGTTGGTACTACAACCGGAGCGCTGGTGCCTGCGACGCCCGCGACCGTAGCCACACAGTCATTCCCGACTTCAATGGCGATCCGCAGCGACGATACTTGGATGTTTGTGACCAACTTTAACTCTTCAACACTCTCCGAATATTCCATCACCCCTGCGACTGGCGTCTTAACTCCGCAGACCCCGGTGCAAACCGATCCCCTGCCGTGGGGAGTGGCGGTGAAGTAAGGGCAAGAATTGTTGATTTCTGATTGATGATTGTCGATTAAAACCCTGTGGGAAGCATGTTTTTTAATCTTTAATCCTCAATCAAAAAATCATCAATTTCATCTCTAGGTCGGAATCCTCAACACCAGATACGCTCCCACCATCGCGAAAATGATGTCCGGAGACCACGCGGCGAGTGCTGGCGGCAACTGGCTGAGGTCGCCCATCGCTTCGAATAGCCGCGATATCACGGTATACACAACCGCAATGCTCACCGCGACGGCAACTCCGGTAATGGCGCCCTTTTTCGCTGCGGAGAGTGAAAACGGGATCGCCAGGACGGCCATTATCAGCGTAATCAGCGGGAAGGAAAGTTTCTTGTGGAGTTGCACGCGCAGCCGCACCACGTCGAATCCGCTTTGCTGCAAGTCGCGGATGTAACGCCGCAACTCCTCGTAATTCATCTCTGAATATTGCTTCACTTCCTTCTTGAAGTAGGACGGCACTTCCGTGACGTCCGCGAAGGTTGCCACTTCAAAAGTGCGATAGCCGTTCGGCGCAATCGCAGAGCCGTTGAGCGAGCGTTCCCAGCCCTGCTCGAACACCCAGCGGTTCAGCTGATCTTCCCAATGCGCGCGTTCCGCATGAATACGCTGCGTGATGGAGAAGTTTGCCGGATCGATTTGAAAGATAGTTACATTGCCGAACTGATCGTGGTCGGGATCGAAAAATTGATAGTAGTAAATATCGTTGTGCTGGCCAAAGATCCATTTGCGGTCGGGACGCAAGTATGTCTGCGCTGGCTTGCCTTTGATTTCATTGTGCAGCGCTTCTTGCCGCTGATTGGTCCTGGGAAGATAGAACTGATCCGCGAAGAACAATCCAACAGCGACGAACCCAGCCGCAAACAGCACCGGAGTGACAATCCGGTAAATGCTGGTTCCGGTGGCTTTGATCGCTGTGATCTCGTTGGCGCGATTCATCAACCCAAACGTAATCAGTACCGCCAGCAGCATGATCAGCGGTGCGACGCTATAGAGCAGGTAGGGGGAAACGTTGAGAAGATATTCGGCCACTACGAAAAACGGAGTCTGATTGCGCAGGATGTCACCCAACAATTCGAATAGGGTGAATACCAGCAGCAAGACCAGAAACGAAGCGAGAATCATTCCCAGATATACGAAAAAATCCCGGAGCACGTAGTCGTCCAGCAGGGTCGGAAAGCTCGCGCTGAAAACGCGGCGGCGGGTGGCCGCGCGCTCAAACGCATTGGCGCTGTCGCGGCGTCCCAGGCGGAATGCGGGCACGTGGCCATTGGGGCGTAGAGGATCGCGCTTGCCGGACAAGCGGAATGCGGAAAGCGCGATCGGACGGCGTTCGGCCTGCCACAGCAGGATCGCGCCGGCGGCGAAGAATACAATATTTGCCAGCCATGCTCCCAGCATCGGCCCCACTTTGCCTTGCCGCGCGAGCGAAACTCCGATAAGGGAGATGAAGTAATAAATAAACACCAGCGCGATGGTGAGCACAAAACCGCCGGACTTCCCGCTCTTTTTGGACGATAGTCCCAGCGGAATTCCGACCATGGCGAGGACCAAACATGCCGTGGGCAGGGCGAAGCGGCGATGAAATTCGATCAGATACCAGCGCGCGGATACGGGATCGACGTGACTGGCATAATTGCGCAACTGCGAAGTGGGCACCAGCCCTACAGGCACTGGTTCGTCCGATTTGCTCTCCGTGGAAGGCAGGTCCAGGGGAATATCGGTCTGCTGGAAAGTAGAGATCTGATAGTGGTCGACTAGCTTGGGGTCGGTTTCATGAGTGGCGCCATCGACCAGATGCAGGTGCAGACGGTCCTGCCCCTCGGGAACCAGAATGCCTTGCTGGGCCAGCGTGATGCTCGGATTGCCGGGGTCGGAGATATCTGCGAGAAACACGCCTTTCCAGACTGCGGCGCCTTTTGCCGTATGCACGTCCTGTACATAAAGGACCAACTTTGGGAAGCCTTCGTAGAACACCCGCGGCTGCACTTCAAAGGAAACCTGCGAACCCTTCAATTGGTCTTCCAGATGCCCCAACGAAGCCATGGACCACGGCGCGAGATAGAGGCCGTTGAACAGAGCCAGTCCCCATGCCGCGATCACGAAGATTGAGAGCACGCGGCCAAAGCTCCACACGCCCATACCGCTGGCGCGCATGGCGGTGATTTCGCTATCGGCCGCGAGACGGCTTAGCCCGAGCAGAATCCCGACCAGCACGCTCATGGGGATGGTGTAGGTGAGCGCGACCGGTAGGGTATAGAAGAAAATCTCGGCCACGCTGGGCAGGGGCGCGCTGGCGCGGACCACCAGTTCGAGAATGCGTCCCAGATCGCGAGTGAAGAGCACGAAGGTAAAGATGGCCGCGCCAATCAGCGCGTGCGAGGCAACTTCGCGAAGGATGTAGCGGGTGAGAATCCGCATGCGAGTGGGACTGAGGGCAGGATAGCATGGAGGGCATGGGCAGTGGATTGGGTGCGGTCCCATGCCCCCATGTCTCGCAAACCCGGCGAGACATGGGGTACCCCATTCAGTCATTCCATCGGCACTTGAATTATTGACACTTCAAGAACAGCGCCGCCAGCGGCGGCAATGTCAGCCTTAGCGAATACGGCCTTCCATGCGCTTCAGTAGCTTCGGCGTGAACTCCGCCTAAATTTCCTATGCCGGTTCCGCCATATTCTTTGGCATCGCTGTTGAGAAGTTCGCGCCAATAGCCGCCGGTGGGGACGCCTACGCGGTAGCCGGTGCGCACTACTGGAGTGAAGTTGCAGACTACGAGAACCGTATCCTGGGGACTTTCGGTTTTGCGCAGAAGAGAAATTGTGCTGGTGAGGCTGTCGTTGCAGTCCACCCACTCGAAGCCGCCAGCGTTGTTATCCAGGACGTGCAGGCCGGGTTCCTCGCGATAGGCTCGGTTCAACTCGGCGACCCAATTCTGCACGCCGCTGTGAACGGGATATTGCAGCACATGCCATTCCAAGCTGCTGTCGTGCCCCCACTCGCGCACCTGGCCGAACTCGCAGCCCATGAACATCAGCTTTTTGCCGGGTTGGGCATACATGTAGGCAAAGAGCAGGCGCAGATTGGCGAAGCGCTGCCACTCGTCGCCGGGCATCTTCCCGATCAGCGAGCCCTTGCCGTGAACCACTTCATCGTGCGATAGCGGCAGCACGAAATTTTCATGGAAGGAATACAGCATGCGGAAGGTGAGATCGCTGTGGTGGTATTTGCGATGAATGGGATCCTGCTGAAAATATTGCAGCGTGTCGTGCATCCACCCCATGTCCCATTTTTCGCCGAAGCCCAAGCCGCCGAGATGAACCGGGCGCGAGACCATGGGCCAGGAGGTGGATTCTTCCGCAATGGTCTGAATTTCGGGATGCTCTTTGTAGGCTTCCTGATTGAAGCGGCGCAGGAAGTCGATCGCTTCCAGGTTTTCTCTTCCGCCGAATTTGTTGGGAATCCACTCGCCCTGCTTGCGGGAATAATCCAGATAGAGCATCGAGGCGACGGCATCCACGCGCAGGCCATCGATGTGATATTTATCCAGCCAAAATATTGCGCTCGACATCAAGAAGCTGCGAACTTCGGTGCGGCCGTAGTTGAAGATGTGGGTTTTCCAGTCTGGATGAAAACCCTGGCGCTCATCCGCATGCTCGTAAAGATGGGTGCCATCGAAGTACGCCAGTCCGTGAGCATCGGAAGGGAAGTGCGACGGAACCCAGTCGAGAATGACGGCGATGCCGTGCTGGTGAAGGTAATCCACCAGATACATGAAATCCTGTGGAGTGCCGTAACGCGAGGTGGGAGCGAAGTAGCCGGTGGTTTGGTATCCCCAGGATCCGTAGAAAGGATGCTCCATGACCGGCAGGAATTCCACATGCGTGAAGCCCATGCGGGTGAGGTATTCCGCGAGCTTCGGCGCGGTTTCGCGATAAGTCAGAGGACGGTTATTTTCTTCCGGCACCCGCATCCATGAGCCCAGGTGGACTTCATAAATGGATTGCGGTGCGCGCAGGGAGTTGCGAGAAGCGCGGCTTTCCATCCAGGCACGATCGTTCCATTGGTAGTCCAGATCCCACACCACCGATGCGGTGCGGGGAGGAATCTCGTGGAAAATGCCTATGGGATCGGCTTTGTCGATATGGTAGCCGCGGCTTTGGGACTCGATGTGAAATTTGTAAAGCTTACCCTTGCCCACGCCAGGCAGAAAACCTTCCCAAATACCGGAGTCGCCGCGCCGCTCCAGCAAGTTGGCGCGGGCGCTCCATGAATTGAAGTCGCCGATCACAGACACCAGGCGCGCATTCGGCGCCCATACGCTGAACATTGTTCCAGCCTTGCCGTCACGGGTGACCAGATGTGCGCCCATGGTTTCGTAGATCCGGTAATTGCTGCCTTCGTTGAATAGATAAATATCCTGATCGGAGAGCAGGATCGGACGCGCGGAACTGGCGGGGATGAGGATTTCTGGCATGGTTCCTAGTTAGTAGTGTACCGGAACAGAGTGGATGGCAAGAATTTTGCAGTCCACTAACGTAATCCGGGATAACCATCACTTTTGCCCATGCGTGGGAGTCTGCCGAAATCTCTCCGCCCGAGCTCTCTGTGCTAACTTAGTGAGTCCCGCTCCGGGAGCATCATGCGATTGTTCTCATCGATTCTACTTTCCTCAATTGTCTTAGTTGCAGTGGCATCGTTCAGCGCACAAGGCCATCAGGCGGGCGCTTCTGGAATCGTGCAACCCATATTTGGTTTTCGCGACGCGACTGCCGAGGCTGCCCTTGAGGCTCGATTTATGGCGGTACCGGACCCCAAACTGGCGGAAGAGCATCTGCGCACGCTGACGCAAGCGCCGCATATGGCAGGTACGGCGGAAGACAAGGCCACTGCGGACTATGTGGCACAGAAGTTTCGCGCGGCCGGACTGGATACGGAAATTGTCGAATATAAAGCCTGGTTCAATTATCCCGCGGAGATCAGCGTGGACATCACGGCGCCTGCAGGGCTTGAGATGCATGGGCCGACGCGAGAGCACGTGAATGGCGATTCTTATGACGGCCATTCTTATGACAACGATCCGCGAGTGGTGATGCCGTTTAACAGTATGTCTCCATCGGGAGACGTCGAGGCCGATGTGGTTTACGCCAACTACGGCACTCCTGAAGATTTTGAAAAGTTGCAGAAGTTGAATGTTGACGTGCGCGGCAAAATCGTTCTGGTGCGCTACGGGCAGAATTTTCGCGGGGTGAAAGTTTTTTTAGCACAGCAGCACGGCGCAGCCGGAGTGATCGTCTATTCCGATCCCTTCGACGATGGCTGGCGCCGCGGGGATAAGTATCCGGCTGGACCCTGGCGGCCGGACACTGGGGTGCAGAGGGGATCGGTGGGATACATGTTCGAATTTCCCGGCGATCCTACAACACCCGGTTTCGCATCTCTGCCGTCGCTGCCGATGAGCAAGCGAATTTCTCCCGAGCAATCGGCGCAGATGCCGAAAGTTCCGGTTACACCGCTTTCCTATCACGACGCCGCGCCCATCCTGCAAAATTTAGCAGGTCCGGATTCTCCGCGTGAGTGGCAGGGTGCGTTGCCCTTTACTTACCATCTGGGACCGGGGCCGGTACGAGTGAAGATGCATTTGAAGCAGGATTATCAATTCCGCACTTTATGGGACGTGATCGGACGCATTGCTGGGAGCGAAGCGCCGAACCAGTGGGTGATTGCGGGCAACCATCGCGACGCATGGGTTTACGGTGCGGTAGATCCCAACAGCGGAACTGCGGCGATGCTCGAGAGTGCGCACGGAATTGGCGAGTTGCTGAAGTCTGGCTGGAAACCCAAACGCACCATGATTTTTGCCAGTTGGGACGGCGAAGAAGAGGGCTTGATGGGTTCCACCGAATGGGCTGAGCAGCATGAATCCGAACTGGCCAATGCTCCAGCTTATTTTAATATGGATGTAGGCGTCTCCGGACCCAAATTTGGAGCTTCGGCGGTGCCCAGCCTGAAGCAATTTGTGCGAGATGTCACGAAAGCAGTGCCGAGTCCTAAGGGTGGCACCGTTTACGATGCGTGGGAAAAGGTCGATGAACCTGGCGGCACGCAGGCGCAAGGGCCATCCGAATCGCTGAAGGAACTGCACGGCACGCACGCGTCTTTGCCGCCCTCCGATGCACCCGTCGGAGATTTGGGAAGCGGTTCGGATTACAGCGCTTTCCAGCAGCATTTGGGAGTGCCATCCAGCGACGTTACTTCGACCGGTCCGTATGGCGTGTATCACTCGACCTTCGATGACTTTGCGTGGTTCAAAAAGTTTGGCGATCCGGATTTTGTTTATGAGCAACAGATGGCGAGAGTGTTTGGACTGGAAGCCTTACGCATGGCTGATGCGGACGTTTTTCCCTACGATTATGAAGAATACGGCAAAGAAGTTGCCGCGTACCTGAACGATGCGCAGAGGCGCGCGGAAAATAAGTTTGGCGCGCACGTAGTCGATTTCGGCGCGGCGATGAAGGCGACGGAAGACTTTCAGGAAGCAGGAGCGAAGATTCTGTTGCGGCAAAAAAAACCTTCGCAGAACACAGCACGCTTGAATCAGTCGCTGCTAAGCGCAGAGCGAGCTTTATTGGCGCCTGAGGGATTGCCGCATCGGCCTTGGTTTCGTCATTTGATCTACGCCCCGGGAGAATACACCGGGTATGCTCCGGTGGTAATTCCGGGAGTGAATGAGGCCCTTGATCGCGGGGACGTCGATGCGGTGCGGCGGCAGTTGGCAGTCCTTACCGTCGCGGTGGAGCGGGCAGCGAAGGCGTTACAGAATTGACTCGTCACAT
>Ga0209530_1000383_pt1 | contig 32942 bp, 23 predicted proteins | sample BlaSpr_A8_Ref_O1_FD_187987 | JGI IMG/M metagenome (GOLD analysis project Ga0209530, IMG submission 187987) | Forest soil microbial communities from Thunder Bay, Ontario, Canada - Black Spruce, Ontario site 2_A8_Ref_O1 (SPAdes) (version 2) | ecosystem: Environmental > Terrestrial > Soil > Boreal...
TGCCTCCAAAAAGATCGCTGGTGGATTCGGCCGGCTCGTAGTCCACCGAGCTGGAATGCCCGTCCGCATCGAGCACAAACGGATGGTCCCGATGAAATTTCGATAGCGCACGGATTCCGTGAGGCGAAAGGAATTCGTTTTCATCGAAAACGTATCGGTAGATACGCTCAAGTTTCTCGCGATTGGCAATAGTGAGGAGCAGGCGGGTGCCCTTGTCGGATTTTTGGCTCATGTCCACGTGCTTGCTGACTTCGGGATTGTGATCCAGGAACCATTGCATCCGTTTGCGGAAATTCGGCAATCGCTCCAAAACCTCCGGTTCGAAGGTTTCGGCGCCAAAGAGAGGAATCAAGCCGACCATCGATCGAACCTTCATTGACATGGGAGTGGTTTGGCCCAGGTGCAGGACGTCGTAATAGAAGCCGTCCTTTTCATCCCATAGGCCGACTCCCTGGCCGCCCATGTCATTCATAGCCTGCGCGATGTACACGAAGTGTTCGAAAAACTTGCTGGCGATGTCTTCATAAGCGGGATCCTGATGAGCGAGCTCCATGGCCATCGCGAGCATATCGAGGCAATACATGGCCATCCAACTGGTCCCGTCGGATTGCTCGATGAAATTTCCGGGGCCCAGGGGCTGGGAGCGGTCGAAAACCCCTATATTATCGAGGCCGAGGAAACCGCCTTCGAAGACGTTCTTGCCCTGCGGGTCCTTGCGGTTTACCCACCAGGTGAAATTAAGCAAGAGTTTGTGAAACATGCGGACCAGGAACTTACGGTCTTCTTGCCCTTGTACGCGCCCCGCGATTTTATAAACGCGCCAAGCGGCCCAGGCTTGCACCGGCGGATTCACATCGGAAAAATTCCATTCGTAAGCCGGCAACTGGCCGTTTGGGTTCATGTACCATTCGCGCATGAAAAGCACGAGCTGCTCTTTGGCAAAGTCGGGATCGATCAGAGCCATCGCCACGCAATGGAAAGCCAAATCCCACGCCGCATACCACGGGTACTCCCACTTATCGGGCATGGATATCACGTCGGAATTGTAGAGATGCGTCCACTCGCTATTCCGGCCGTCGAGACGCTCCGGCGGAGGGGGAGGCTGCGTGGGATCGCCCTCAAGCCAGCGACGAACGTCATAGTGGTAGGACTGTTTGCCCCACAGCAGGCCGGCGAAAGCCTGACGCTGTACTTCGTGAGCATCTTCGCTGGCGCAACGGCCAACACGCTGAGTGTAAAACTCGTCCGCTTCCTTCATTCTTTGCTCAAACATTTGATCGAAAGCGGGACCGAAAAAATCCTGCGCTGATTTGTGGCCTTGCGCAGGATCTTTGTCCAGCAAGCGAAGCCGGATGGTGAGATTTTTGCCAGGTTGAATTACCTCGGAATAATGTGCAGCCGCTTTCGTTCCGGTCATTGCCGGATTTAAGGCGCCGCGCTCGCTCTGTGCAAGATAACGATGGAAAGCGTCTTTCACATACGGCGAAGCATTCTTGCTGTCGAACAACCGTTCAGCATTGGTCTCATTATCGGTGAAGAGGGGTTCGGGCTTGCCCTCGGCGATCAGCCAGCGCTTGCCGTAGTGATATTCGTTTAGGGCGAATAGTTCCCCACCTGGAAGGCCCTGTACCCGCGCTACTTGTGGTTTGTCGTACCCTTCACCCCAGTCCCACCGATTCCGAAACCACAACGTGGGGAGCAGATGGAGAGGAGCCGGATCCGGACCCCGATTCCAGGCCGTTATGCGGATCATAATGTCCTCGGACGAAACTTTGGCGTATTCCACAAAAACGTCAAAGTAGCGATTCTCAGAGAAGATGCCTGTGTCTACCAATTCATATTCGGGTTGCAGACGCGTCCGCTTTGCATTTTCCTGAACGAGTTGATCGTAGGGGAACGACCCTTGTGGATACTTGTAGAGACACTTCAGATACGAACTTGTGGGCGTGGCATCCAGATAGAAATAGTATTCCTTTACGTCCTCGCCGTGATTCCCTTGGGTGTTGGTCAGGCCGAAAAGACGTTCTTTCAGAAAGGGATCTTTTTCATTCCAAAGAGCAATCGCGAAACAGATGTGCTGGTGGCGATCGCAGAAGCCGGCGATGCCGTCTTCACCCCAGCGATAGGCTCGAGAACGCGCATCGTCGTGCGGAAGATATTTCCAGGCGTCGCCATCCGGACTGTAATCTTCTCGAACTGTTCCCCACTGGCGTTCTGATAGATAAGGACCCCAGCGCTTCCAGTGAACTTCGCGATCCTCGCTGGCCTGCAACCTTAGCTCTTCCGCTGTGGCCGCCCGGTCTTTTTCTTTTGGCTCGTCGGTCATCGAATCCATGCTACCGCGAGAGGGCTTTAAATTCGCGAACTTTGCGCGAATTTGTTCGCGACCGGAGATATCTCACGCGTAAAGCGCAGCATAGTAAGACAAGCAATGCGCAATTCTGTATTCTCTAATGCGTAGCCGGTGACGATACATTCGGGTGAAAGGGTTCACTCATTCAGACAGCTCTCACAGGAGTCTCTGCGCAGCGAATTGCGGCTGACATCACAAAATCTTCCCGACGTGTCGCGCTGCTGTGCGCAGTGGCGGCGGCATCGGCCGTGGTTTTTCCGATGTTATTTCTGGGAAACGCCTCCGGCCATGATTTTCAATTCCATCTCGCGTCGTGGATGGACGTCGCCGGACAGTGGCGCGAAGGTATCGCGTATCCGCGTTGGGCGGAGTGGGCGAACTGGGGCTTTGGTGAGCCGCGATTTATTTTCTATCCGCCAGGATCGTGGATGCTGGGGGCAGGTTTGGCTTCGGTGCTGCCATGGAGAATCGTTCCGGGAGCATTCATTTGGCTAGCGCTGGTTCTTGCAGGGTTCGGCATGTGGCGACTGGCGCGGGAGTGGCTTCCAAACGGACAGGCCTTGTTGGCAGCAGTGCTATTCGCCGTAAATCCGTATCATCTCGTGATTGTCTATTACCGAAGCGATTTCGCTGAACTCCTCGCAAGTGCGCTATTTCCGCTCGCTGTTCTGGGAGCACTTCGTGTGGCACGCGATGGTTGGAATCGTGTGCCAGGTCTTGCCCTGGTGTTCGCGCTGATATGGCTATCGAACGCGCCAGCGGCTGTAATTGCAACTTACTCGTTGCTTTTGATTTTCGCGGTGGGATGCGCATTGTATCGGAATATATGGCCTGTCCTACGCGGTGCAGCGGCTATGGCGGGCGGCTTTGGTTTGGCGGCTTTTTATATTTTGCCGGCAGGCTGGGAACAGCGATGGGTTCAGATCTCGCAGGCGCTGGCGGAAAATCTTCGCCCCAGCCAGAATTTTCTGTTTGCACACTCGAATGATCCCGAATTCGTTCTCTTCAACTGGAAAGTTTCAGCAGTAGCGCTGGGAACTATTATGGTGACTGGGATTGCCGCCGTTTTTGTTGCGCGCCAACGCCGGAATCTTTTGGAGCCCTGGTGGGTGCTTGTGACGCTCGCCTTAGCATCCTCATTTCTAATGTTTCCGCCGAGCATTTTCTTTTGGGAGCATTTGCCGAAACTTCAGTTCGTGCAATTTCCGTGGAGATTTCTCTTGCCGCTCGATGTCGCGCTTGCGTTCTTCGTGGCCGCGGCTTTGCAAAGTTCGCGGAAACAATGGCTCGGATTGTTTGCAATTCTTATTGCTACCGTGGCAATCGGGACAACTTTCGTCAAAGACGCTTGGTGGGATAGCGAAGACATCCCGGTACTCGCAGACGGAATTCGTTCCGGGCATGGCTACGAGGGCACGGACGAATATCAACCGCTGGGCTGCGACCGTTATGAATTGCCTGGACAGCCATCTGCCTCAACGGACAGTTCTGATACGCCCGTTCCGAGTCTCAGTAACGCCGCGGAAACTGCAACGCCCAAGATTGCGAAGATTGATCCCGAATCGGGAGCCGTAATGCCACTGACCGGCGACGACCTCCACGTTTACCGCTGGACCGCCGAAACGAGATTGCTCACCTCGAAGACGAGGCAGCCGGTCGCATTGGCTCTCAGACTTGTAAATTATCCGGCTTGGGAAGTCCAAGTGGATGGAAAAATCGTGGGTGGCGATTCGCTTCCGGAGACTGCGCAATTGTCGCTTGAAGTGCCCGCAGGCGAGCATTCCGTGAGTGTCCAGTTCCGACGAACTTGGGACCGTGCTGCGGGCTCCGCTATCTCGATCTTCTCAGCCTTCCTGCTCCTTGGATTCTCTGCGTACGCGCGGCGCAAAACATCACACATAGCTTAAATATTCCGACTTTACAAAGCTCTTCCCGCTGCCGCTCCTGAAGCCCACGCCCATTGGAAATTGTGACCCCCCAGGTGGCCTGTGACGTCAATAACCTCGCCGATAAAAAACAGGCCTGGGATTTTCTTGCTTTCCATCGTTTGGCTGGACAATTCGTCCGTATCAACGCCACCCACGGTTACTTCGGCTTTTTCGTAGCCCTCCGTATCGACGGGGAGCAACGACCATTCGTGAATCTGCTTCTCTGTTTGTCCGAGCGATTGGTTGCTCCAGCTCGGAGGCGCGTACGATTCGAGCCAGCGCGTCGCAAAACGCTTGGGCAGTAGTCCCTGGAAGGCAGATCGCGCCGCAGAGATGTCGCGAATCTTGGCTCCGCTCACGCTAGCCAACACATCGCGACCGGGCGCCAGATCAATGCTGATCGGTCGGCCTTTTTCCCAATACGATGAGATTTGCAGAATCGCCGGGCCGCTCAAGCCACGATGAGTGATCAGCATGTTCTCGCGAAATGATTGGCCGTTCGTGGAAGCGATTACTTCGGCCGAGACGCCGGCCAAGTCACAATACTGTTTTCGGTCGTTCGCGCCGAAAACGAGTGGCACGAGCGCAGGTCTTGTTTTTTGGATCTTCAGTCCAAATTGACGAGCGACGTCATATCCGAATGCCGTCGCTCCCATTTTCGGTATCGAAAGGCCGCCGGTGGCGATCACGACAATGGGAGCATGAAATTCGGCGGACTCCGTACACACTTGAAACTCGGCCGTGCGTTTAATCTCGCGGATTTTAGTGTTGAGAAAAACCTTAACGCCGGCAGATTGACGCTCAACTTCGAGCATTTCCATCACGTCTTGCGCGGAGCGGTCGCAGAATAACTGCCCCAACGTTTTCTCGTGGTACGGGATGCGGTGAGCTTCTACCAGGGCGATAAAATCTGCGGGCGTATAACGAGCCAGCGCGGATTTCTGAAAGTGCGGATTGCTGCAAATGAAATTCTCCGGCTGGCAGTAAAGATTTGTGAAATTGCAACGCCCGCCACCGGAGATAAGAATTTTCTTGCCGGCGCGCTCGCTCCGCTCCAGAATTGCGACCTTGCGCCCACGTTTGCCGGCTTCGATGGCGCAAGTTAGTCCCGCCGCTCCAGCGCCCAAGACCAGAGCGTCAAATTTGTGAATTGTTATTTGCGCCAAGTGCCTTCTCGAATTTACGGATTGACCTGCCTCTGGATGCCGCTGCTGGTATGCTCAAGGGTAAACTAATTGCAGGAGAAGACCGAAACTTTTGGCTCCGATTATCAATGCCCAGGGATTGTCGAAACGATACGGACTCGCGCCACTGTTCGAGGATATCTCGTTTACCGTATCAGAAGGTGAGCGCATCGGGCTGATCGGCCCGAATGGCTCCGGTAAATCCACTTTGCTGGAAATCCTTTTTGGGCGGGTGAAACCTGACCAAGGGGGAGTGGCGATACGCAAAGGCGCGAAGGTGAGTTTTGTCGAGCAGATTTCGCGTTTTGCCCCGGAAACGACGTGCAGATCCGTTATCGAAGGCGCCTTGGAACGAACGGGTGTGCCGGAGTCAGAGTGTTCATTTCGGGCGGAAGAAGCGCTTAGCCGCGCGGGTTTCGCGGATTTTGAAACGCATGCAGCGGCTTTGTCAGGCGGCTGGCGCAAAAGGCTGGCAATTGTGGAGGGACTGGTCCAGGAACCGGACATTTTGCTGCTGGACGAGCCTACCAATCACCTGGATCTTGAGGGAATCAAGTGGCTCGAAAGATTGCTCGAGGACGCGGAATTCGCGTGCGTGGTGGTCAGCCACGACCGCTACTTTCTCGAAAATGTGGCCAACGATATGGTCGAACTCGATCGCGCCTACCAGGAAGGATTTCTCCGCGTAAAGGGAAAGTACAGCATCTTTCTGGAAGCGAAAGAAGCGCACCTCCACGCCCAGGGTAACCGCCAGGATGCGCTGGCGAACCGTGTGCACACGGAGATCGAATGGTTGCGGCGCGGTCCGAAGGCGCGAGCGACCAAATCAAAATCTCGAATTGATAAAGCGCATAAGATGATCGGCGAATTGGCAGACCTGAATGCGAGAAGCCGCACCGTCACTGCGAAGATAGATTTCTCCGCTTCGAATAGGCAAACAAAACAGCTCGTCGTACTGGATGGCGTTGGCTACTCGATAGGCGGCCGTTCACTTTTCAAAGGGATTGATTTCACCGTGACGTCCGGTATGCGCGTTGGCTTGGTTGGGCCGAACGGCAGCGGCAAGACGACGTTGCTCCGCCTGCTGCGCGGCGAGATAGAACCTACGGCCGGCACGGTCCGCAAGGCGGATTCGCTGAAAATTGTTTACTTCGATCAGAATCGCGAACTTGACCCTAACCTGACATTGCGACGCGCGCTAGCGCCTGACAGCGACTCGGTGATTTATCAGGACCGAATAACTCATGTGGCGTCCTGGGCGGCGAGATTTCTCTTCAACGCTGAAGACTTGAACCGGCCCGTCGGCCGCCTATCCGGTGGCGAACGCGCGCGCGTTTTAGTTGCGCAACTTATGTTGCAGCCCGCCGATGTGCTGCTCTTGGATGAACCGACGAACGATCTCGATATTCCCACGCTCGAAATACTCGAAGAAAACCTTCTGGAGTATCGCGGAGCGCTGGTGCTGATCACACACGATCGCTACATGCTGGATCGCGTCTCAACAATTGTATTTGGCCTGGACGGCCTAGGGAATACGGAACGCTTTGCCGACTATTCGCAGTGGGACGCATGGCAAAACGCGCAAAAGGCCGGGAACGTGGCCGAACGAACGACTGCGACGAAGTCCCCAGCAACAAGAGCCGAAATTCCGTCCGGAGCAACAAAAAACAAGCTGACACATGCCGAGGCCCGCGAGTTCGTATCCATCGAAAAACAAATGGCAAGGGCCGAGCAGGCGCTCATAGACAGGCGGGCCGCATTGGAAGATCGCGAAATCGCCAGTGATGCGTCTCGCCTTCAAATCGCATTTGCTGAGATGGAAGCAGCACAGAAGACGGTTGATAATTTATACGAGCGTTGGTCTGAGCTGGAACGAAGGAAAAGCTGAAGTCACAGCTACGAGTTTGGTTCGTCAGAACAAGGCCTGAGACTGCGTCAAAGGGGATTTATTTCAGAAAATTGGCTGGGAGGCTAGGACTCGAACCTAGATAATCAGATCCAGAATCTGATGTACTGCCAATTGTACGACCTCCCAGCAGGCCGGAGACAAAAAAAAGGGGCCGTGAGCACGACCCTGCACTACTTTACCGTTCGGGAACGGCTTCGTCAACCGTCCAGCAAAGTGATGCACATTTCCTTCGTCGCTTTCTTCAAGGCCGGCAAGAATCAAACCGAAGTATCCTCCCAAGTTTATGAAAATGGGTAAGTTACTCGAAATGATTGGCGCGGGCAACTCACTGCTGGCCGGGCACGGACTAATTGGGCGAGCGACCTGCTTATGTTAAAATTGAATCGAAAAATATTTATGTGCAGATCAAGAAACTATTCGCGGAGTCTGTGGGTTGTGGGCGCAACGCTGTTTCTGATTGCGTCGAGCAGCGCGCACGCTCAATCGCGTCTAGTGTCTCCTCAGGAGCCGTCTTCTCCGGAGCGCCAGGATCATCGCCTGCTTCTTTACAACACGCACACCGCTGAGCGGATTGATATTGTTTACCGCCGCGGCGATCAGTACATTTCGGGCGCGCTCGCCAAGCTTGATTTTTTTCTTCGCGATCATCGGACGGGCGACGTCCGCCATTTCGATCCGCGCCTGTACGATATTCTGTCCGATCTCACTTTTTCAATAGGACATCCCGACGGCGAGATCGACATCGTGTGCGGCTACCGCACTTCGTCGACGAATGAATCCCTTCGCGCTCACACCACCGGAGTGGCCAGGAACAGCCTTCACATTCAAGCGGAAGCCATCGACCTGCGCATGCCCGGCGTCGATACGTTCAAGCTGCGCCAGGCGGCACTCGCGCTGCGTCGCGGGGGCGTGGGCTACTATCCTCATTCCGACTTCATCCACGTCGACACCGGCCGTGTCCGTCAGTGGTGTTTCGATTGTCCCGCCAGCTTGACCACCGGCGACTAACCCGGATACGGGTAACCTTTATCGAGTACTTCTTCCAGAGAGGCGTCGTGCCCGTAGATGTCGTCGTAAAAGTGAACGGTTCCGTCCTCCGTCACGATCACCGTGCCGTAGACGATTAAAACCGGAATCCGATGCGCAAGGTTTACCTGCTGCGTCGCGCTCCCATTCATCGCTGCACGGACCCGATCCATGTTCCAGCCCGGATTATCGCGCAGCACCCAGACGGCCAGATCCGCGGGCTTTCCCAGTCGAATACAACCATGACTGAAATCCCTCCGGGACTTCGAGAAGAATTCCTGCGCGGGAGTGTCGTGCATGTACACGCTGTAGTCATTCGGGAAAATAAATTTCACGAGTCCGAGCGAGTTCTTGGGACCCGGCGCTTGCCGAATGAAGAGCTTGCCGGCCCGCAGTTGCGCGAGCACGTCGCTCGTGACCGTTCCCGACGTGACTACCTCCTGGCGGCTGTTTACCACCTCAAATCCCTTTTTCGATAAGTAGTCCGGATCGCGAGCTATGCGCGAAAGGTATTCAGCCTTCGCGATGGAATAGGGAACATTCCAGTAAGGTCGAAATACGACATACGCCATTTTCTCTTCAAACACAGGCGTGCTGTGGTCATAGGCTTTCCCGACCACGACATTCATTGTCAAAGCGATCTTGAATTTTTCATCGTAGGCTCGAAGGCGAAATTCGGGGATATTCACTACGATGGGCGCCTTTTGATAAGCGTCGGGCATCCAGCGCCAGCGTTCGAGAGTCAGTTGCATCTGGCGCACACGCTGCCTTAGCGGAACGTTTAGGTCGGCCAATGTTTGCGAGCCGATTCGCCCGTCTGAATCCCGGCCATGCCGGCGCTGAAAACTCTTGACCGCGTCCACGAGCGGACCCTGATAGATCGTTTCATCCTCCGGAACATTGGCGTCGGGAGGAAGGTCGCCCACCAGACGGAGGAATCGGATCAACCGAGGGACGCCGGGATAAGAATCGCCCGGCGCGATCGTTCCCTTTACGGCGGGAAGCGGTTCGCCGTCGTATTCCTTCGCAAGCTCCAAATAGGTTTGCAGGGCTTTAATCGTGCGCCGGTAGCCCGGATAGGGCGGTTCCACTTGTGCCAGGATGCCGGCAACATCGGAAGCGTCCACAACATCTTTTTTCAGGAATCCGGGCAAATCGTATTTCCTGGCCTCGATGTCGAAACCAAAGCCAAAATGCTTCGGATTCACTTTGCCGATATGAAGGTCCGAGACATATCTCATCACGCAAACGGTTAGCGCAGCGTCGAATCGCACCGCGTCTGTTTCGGATGGCTGCGGAGCGATGGGTTTGAGTTTTGCCACCCGGTCGCCCCACCGCGGCCCGTCATAATCCTCGGCGAATAGTCCCTCTTGGTCCGCGTTCTTCAGAATGGCAATTACCTGCTGCGCCTGGGCGCTCGGCTCCATTCCCCTGACCCATGGCAGGGAATACCCGTACGATTGATAGAATTCCGTCATCAATCGGCTGTAATCGCTGAAATCGGGCCAGCGCAGGTCCGAGAGATTTTGTGCTTGGATGATCGCACGCAAAGAAGCTTGGCCCTCGGGGCTGAGCTGCTGAGGTGCAGGGACGGATTGCGCGGAGGTTTCGGCTTGCGTGCGTGCTTCTCCCGCCGAGCTGATGTCGTGACCCAACAACAGTGCGATCGTCACAAGCGTCAACAAGCACGGCAGGCTCCTGGAAATCCACGATTGCTTCATCGAAATACTCCCGGCTTAATCGCTAAACTCGACCGTTGCGTGATCGCAAAAGGCGAGATGCGAAAAGCCGTCACCCAAGTTACGCACTAAGTTCTCGACTTACAACTTTTTGTTGATGCCCTGGAATCGTTCCTGGTATTTCACTTCGATACATTGCCGGAGTCGCGCTTGGGCGGTCCAGTTGGTTGTGGCTCTACCGTAGTTCACGTGGCGCCACAGGAATCAGACGCTTATCGCGGACGCGAAACTGGCGGTCGCGCCAGTGAATGCGTTGTGGGAAAAAGCTTGCCATCCAGACCGCGAATGCAAACGCATCGCGCAGCAGCAGCATCCAGAAATCCCGCCGTATGAGACGATCTCGCATTCCGCGTAGTCCTACGGAAATTGCCAGCATGATGCGAAAAAACAGTGCGATCGCGAGGTAAACGGCAGCGACCCTCCAGGTTACAAGAGCACCAACGAGCGCGGCCCAGGGCAGCGCGTTGGAAAAAATCAATCCAAGATGTCCCCAGGGCCGCGAATAGCGGATGCTCAGGTTCCAGCGAAGCTGATGGCGAAACGCGTCGGCAATCGTTTCTCGCGGATAAACGATGTCCACGGGGAAACGGCTGAGCTCGACGCGATAGCCGCGTGCGGCGATGCGATTGCCGAGCTCGTAGTCATCGCAGAAGTAGTCCGCCAGCGATTCGAATCCGCCGATTTCGGCCAGATGCTTTTTCGTGGTGGCCATCACTGCGCCGAGCATGAAATCGAGCCCGCCAAAAAGACGAGCGACGAGCACACCTGGCGCGAAATCGGCGCTATTGCCCAGAGCTTCGAGATCGGCGGCGAATCCCCCGTCCGTCAAGCCGCGGTAAAGGCACGTTACTCCACCCACCTTTGCATCGGAAAACGGCCGCACCACTGCGCGAAGAAAACCCGGCCCAACCCGAACGTCGCTGTCGCTGACAATCACGGTGTCATGCCGCGCTTCGCGCACCATGCGGCAAAGCTTGTTGACTTTATCGCTGGTGCCCAGCGGCTCTGAACCGATGAGCAATCGGATCGAGCGCTGAGGAAAATCGGCGATTATTTTCTCGATTACAGGAACCGTGGCATCGCGCTCATCACCCACGCAAAGAAGAATTTCGAATTCCGGGTAATCTTGATTGCAGAAGCTCGCGTAGTTCTCGTAGGTTTCGCGATCCAGACCGTGAATGGGCTTCAGGATACTGATGGGAGGAGCGGACTCTGGAGTCACTTCGGAGTAACGGCCAGGCTTGACGCGAAAAAAAGCCGCCGCTGCAAAAATCGCGATTAAGTAGTAGATGACCGGCGCAACCGCCAGCACCAGGAGCGCGTCGCGGACCACCAGCCACGCCATAAAATCGCTACCCTTTGCCCTGCCACACCAATACAACGCCGAGACAGACCAGGAGAATTCCAGCCCAGCGGAGCGGGGTGACGCGCTCGCCCAGGAACAAGCGGCCGCCGTAGGCCCCGGCGGCGTAGCTGAGAGCCGTGACCGGTACGACAAAGCTGACGTTTTCCATGGAGAGCATCGTCAGCATAGCAAAAAAACCAATGCCCATCAGCGCAAGGCCGAACCACATCCATCCTACTTGCATCGCCCGGCCAAAAACGCGCAGTAGCGCGAGCGGCCGGAAATCCTTCACCTCGCCGATGACTTTCATGGCGCGCGTGATGCAAAGCTCTCCGGCGGTGCCGCCCAAAACGATGAGCGAAAGCAAAATCGCTTCCAGCCACATCAAGAGCGCTCCGTGGTGTTCAGAGCTGTGTTGCCCACGAAAAGAACGCCGACACAAATAGTCACAATTCCAATCCACCGCCAGGTGCTGACGAATTCACCAAGCAAAAAATGGCCCAGCAGAGCGACGATGGCGTAGGCGATGGCAGTTGCAGGCTGCACGAAACTGAAATCGGCCCAGGACAGCACCAGGGTATAACAGATCAGAAATGTGAGCAGCGAAGCGATCCCCAGCCAGACCGTACCGGAAGAAAAGGCGCGGAGGAAGAAGCGGAAAAGCTCAGGCATCGTCCAGGCAGGCGGAACGCCCACGATTTTCATGCCTTTGCCCAGCAGGATGTCTCCCACCGGGCCAAAGGTGACCATCAGGAATAACAGGACGTAAGTCTTAAAATGCAGCCCTTCCGCCGACTTCATGCGCTCTGCGATTCGCTGGAACGCGGCTCCATGGGCGGCGCTTCGACAAGGACCCTTTTCTGAACGCCTTTCTTGGCAACCTTCCGGCGCTCGTGACGAAGTTTCATGAAGTCAACCGCTTCGTGGAACAGGCGTTTGCGCTCGTGCGAATCCCAAAGTGATTCACGAACGATGCGCCAGGCGACTCTCGGGCGCAGATAATAGCTGTCATAGAAACGGTTGACGGAGTCCACCATGTATTCGCGCGAGAGGCCGGGATACTCGAGATGGGGAAGCTGGTGGCCGTTCACGTCTGTGGCTGCTTCGCCGGCTAGAAAACCTTCGCGCATGCCCTGGTCGTAAAGCTCGGTACCCGGGTAAGCATGTGCCATGGAAACCTGAATGGTTTCGCAGTCAATCTCTTTTGCGTACTCGATAGTTTTCTCGATGGTCTGCTTCGTCTCGCCGGGCAATCCGATGATAAAGTCGCCGTGAACGTGGATGCCGACTTTCTTGCAGTTCTGAACGAAGGTGCGGCCCATTTCGACCGTCGCGCCCTTCTTGATGTTCTTCAGGATTTGCGGATCGCCGGATTCAAAGCCAACAATCAATAAACGAGCTCCGGCGTCGGCCATGGCCTTTAGCGTCTCGTAGTCGCTATGGACGCGAGCAGTGCAGGACCATTGGAAGCCGACGGGCTTGAATTCCTTGCAAAGAGCCAGAACGCGATCTTTGCGGATGTTGAAGGTATCGTCGTCAAAGAAAAATTCCTTGGCCTGCGGAAACATCTTGTGCGCCTGCTTAAACTCGCGCGCCACGCTGTCCACCGATCGCACGCGCCAAGCGTGGCCGGAAAGCGTTTGGGGCCAAAGACAAAACGTGCACAGAGCCGGACAGCCTCGCGCCGTATAAAACGAAACATACGGGTTCAGGAGGAATGGAACGTTATAATTCTCGATCTTCAAATTCTTCTCATAGACTTCGGTGGCGAAAGGCAATTCATCAAGTTCCGCGGTTTGCAGCAGCGCGCGCGGAGGATTGTGGACCACCTTGCCGTCCTTCATGTAGCTCGCGCTCAGGATCTCTGAGAGCGGCTTGCCTTGCGCGTATTCCACAACAGCGTGATCGAATTCGCCGCGAACGACGAAATCAATGTCCTGGCTCGCCAGCAGACTTTCCGCCGGCTTGATTTGCACCTGGGGCCCGACGAAGCAGATCTTGATTCCCGGCTTCTTGTCTTTCATCGCGCGAGCCATGCGCAAGTCGCTGAAGAAACCCACCGTGGAGGTAAACAAAACGACGAACTCGTAGTCCTGCGCTATGCGCACAACTTCCTCGGGCGTTATGTGATGCGGCGGCCCGTCCAGCAAGCGGCTCCCGGCAAGCATACCCGCGGGGTAGGCCAGCCAAACCGGATACCAATAGGATTCAATCTCACGTGTGGCGGGCCAGCGAGAACCCGCTCCGCCGTCGAATTTCTCGAAGCTGGGCGGATTTAGAAACAAAGTTTTCATTACTGACGGCATATCTATTGTTACCCCCTCAGGGTTACAAAGGACCTTATAATTTCAGTGCTTCTGCTCAATGTGAATAGTTTACCCGGTTTTGGCGACAAGCCCAAGCACAGCTTGTTCGAAGTTCGTTACTGAAACACCTTCGCCAGCTGGCCCGTTGCCTGCAATAGACTTAGCTGCCCCTGCTGGCGCGCAAAATCGGCGTCGAGGAATGCCACCCATTTGTCGCTCTCATCCAAGCGCGCTCGTTCGATATCTCGAAGTGTAAGGCGTCCTTCGTCAAATTCGGACTGGTTCAGTTGCAGGGTCTCTTGGGCCAGCTTTAAGTCCAGGCGGGCGACCTCGCGAGTCGCATCCAATTCGCGAACGGTGCGGGCTTTTTGTTGGATGTCCAGCCGGACTTCCTGGCGCTTGTTCCCGAGAGTAAGCTCCGCGACGTTCAATTCGCTTTTCGCCAGCGCGACAGTTGCTCTTGTCTTGGACGCGAAAAGCGGAATTGTGATCTGAACGCCCACGCTTACGTTATTGCGCTCGAACTTCTTGTAAAACTCATCGTAATTATTGAACTTGCTCAAAACGCTGTACTGGCCGACTAAAGCCACAGTGGGAAAGTAACTAAGATGCGCGCCGCGCAATAGCTGCTGGCGGGCCAAACGCTCGTTTTCCGCCTCCTGAATGCCGGGATCGGACCGGATAGCGGCGTTCATCATGTCGTTCACCGAGAGATCATTTTCGAACGACGGCTCCGACGTGTCCACTTCAATAGCTTGGGCCTCGGAAATGCCCGTGAGATCGCGAATCTGTTGCGTCAGAGTTTCATCGCGGCCTTCGAGCTTGATGATTCTTTCCTCCACGCGCGCTTGATCGAGTTCGCCGCGAGTCACTTCGATTGGCAGCTCCTGGTTTGCTGCCACGCGATCGCGCGTCACACCCAGAATTTTTTCTGCACTGGCTTCTTCCTTGCGCATCAGTTCCAGCGAATGGCGCACTTCGGCCAGTTCGAGATAAGCCGTCGCAGCCCGCACGATGACGACGTCATGCATTCGATCTATCTCGAGTTTCATGTTTTTCGCGCGGTCTTCCGCCGCGCGTTGCTGGCCTTTCAGCAGCGGATTGAAAACTGCTTCGTTGTAGCTCATTTGAAAAACAGCGGGCGGCCCGCCGGCAATGGAAGGAAACCCTGACGTGTAGGCAGCGCCAGAACCGGTATAGAGGTTGGGCAGGAATGCGGACCGGTCAAGACCAGCCTCGTTGAGAGCAACGGTGTACTGTACCCGCGCCAAAGCTAAATCCCGGCTATTCTGCAGCGCCAGGGTGACCGCTTGACGCATCGTCAACTTCCCGGTGTCCTGCGCCCTCGCAATTCCGACAAGCAGGAATGCCGCCAACGCGCCGGTCACAGCTAATATTCGCAAGTTTTTATTCATAGCGCAGTGATTCCGTAGGATGAAGACGCGCCGCGCGGTTCGCAGGGAGATAACCGAACAGCAGGCCCGTTGAGCAGGATACTACGAACGCCAGCAGTACAGAGAGCCACGACACAGGAATAGTAACTCCCCGCAGGTCAGGAATGAATCGGATGAAGGAATTGATGATGATGGGAATGGAAACTGCGATGACGATTCCCACCAGCGCTCCTGTGCCGCTTATCAGCAAAGCCTCCATCAGAAATTGATACAGGATCGAGTCGCGACGAGCGCCAATGGCTTTGCGAATCCCGATCTCGCGGGTTCGTTCCGTCACAGTGACCAGCATGATGTTCATGATCCCGATGCCGCTGATGGTGAGAGCGATCAAGGCCACCAGAATCAATAAAACTGTCAGCGCCAGCGAAATGCTATGGGCGGTCTCAAGAATTCCGGAAAGGTTTTCTACCCTATACCTAGCCCCGGAACGATGCCGGCTCAGCAAGACTTGTTCCACCTGAGTTGTCACCGCGGGGACGTCCTCAGGCTTGTCTGCCTGCACGTAAAACGACTTGAAGAATTCAGTGCCCGTGTAGTACTTGATCAACGAAAAAGGAACGATCACGGATTCCGGGCGAATCTCGGACAGGCCAAAGCTACTCACTCGCTCCTTGTAAACACCGATGACAGTGAAGTGCAACTCCCCGATGCCAATATCTTTCCCCAGCGGACTCTCAGAGGGAAATAGCAGATTGGCGAGAGCTGGTGTCAGCAGACAGACCTTGCTTTGCGTTCTTAAATCGTCCTGGTCTAAGTACCGCCCTTGCAAAACAAGCAGGTTACGAATCTTCTGAAAACCCGCCGTCACGCCGACCAGATAAACGGGATGCTCCTCGCCATTTACGCTCGTGAACATGGAAATGTCATTTGTCCCTGCCGCTTCCACCACATTGGGGATACTCGATTTCACCGCTTCCAGGTCGGCCGGCGTCACTTCGTCCGCGACCGTCACCGCCCCGGAGTGTATTACCGACGCATGGACGAGATTCGCCCCTACTCCCTCTATCTGTCCGATAATGTAGCGCTTCCCCGATAGGGCAACGGTCACCACCAGCACGATGCAAGCGCTTCCTATAATCACGCCCAACATCGTCAGCATGGCGCGCACTTTATTGGCACGAAGAGCTTGCAGAGCAAGCTGCCAGGTCTCGCGCCATTCAGTTGGTGAGCCGCGAAGAGGTTGCATAAGAGTTGCCTGTTAGTGGGATGCGCCTGGGCGAATGAGAGTTTCCAGCCATACGCCAGCGTTCAGTGCGCTGACTTCTCGAGTTTTTCCAGCCGAGCTTTCGCCTCTTTCTGTCCCGGATCTAGTTGGAGAGCGGCACGATATTGTTCTGCCGCTTCCGCCCGTTTTCCTTCTGCTTCATAAAGTCTTCCCAGCCACTGACGGGCGGACGCGTGTGACGGCCAATCGCTTCTGTCAGGCGCGCTAGCGAGGTAGGACTTCAAATATTCCTCCGCGCGCGGCAGTTCTGTTCCGGAAAGCACTCGTGATACTCCTCGGTAATAGCCGAGGCGCGGATCATTCGGACTCACCTGCGCCGCTGCCTGAATCGTCGCTTCTACATCGGCGCCCTTGTTCTCATGGATAAAGAAACGAATGACGTCGAAATAGGACTCGACGCGCTTGGGCTTTGCCGCCAGCACTTCACGATATTCCTTCTCCGCAAGGTCGAACTTCTTCGCGTTCATCTCGTAAGCGGCGTGCGCTAAATGGCCTTCTACCGGGTCGATGGCCTCAATCGCCGTCACTTGTTCGCGAGCTTCATCTTTGCTGCCGCCGACCACCCAGGGAGCTTCCATGTCATATTGTTCAAGGTCCCGCCGAGCTTCCACATTCGAGGGATTCAGTCGAATTGCCTCTTCAAATTCCTTCTTTACCTTCCGCGCATACGAAAAACTGCGGTCGCGGTCCGCTTTGCCTCCATAGATCGCGCCGAGCCATTGATGGTAGACGGAATTTTTCGGATCAAGCTCGACGGATTTCTCACCGGCGGTTATCGCGTTGTCATAATCGTGGAGTTCGTAATAGCTGCGTCCGAGCCAATATTGCGCCTCGGCGTTGTTCGAAACCTGCGGCACGGATTGCAGCGTCTTGATTGCAGCAGTGTAATTTCCCAAGTTGAATTGGTGCTGCGCGGTTTGAATCGCCCCGGACGCATCCGATGCCGCTACGAAAGAAGACTCTACCGCCTCTGCAAGCGGTGCGATTGTCGCGAGCATAGCCATACCGGCGAAAAGCGCCACTGAAAACCTGGGAATATAGGGGAACCGCCGGTTCATTTGGCCTCCGTGGCTCGAACTTCCATACCGTCCTTTAACTCTACTTCGCCCGGCAATGCGATTTTGTCGCCCAGTGCCAACCCCGAAATCACTTCATAATTTTTATCGCTGGCGACGCCCGCTTCAAACTGGCGGCGATGAATTTTTTCACCGTCGAACACAAAGACATAGTGCTGTCCATTTTCGTAACTTACGGCTCGCCGCGGTACCACCAGCACCCCCGGCCGTTGGCGGACGAGGATGCGCACTTCAACATTTACATTTGGAAGAAGCTCGACCTTGTCATTCTGCACCGAGCATAGAACTTCACCTACGCTGCGGGTTCCGCGTGCAACCACCTGCTTGGGAACCTGTTCGACCTCCCCAGTCCATGTGCGGTTCGGCATGGCGTCCCAACTCACTTTTACCTCTTCGTCTGGTGCGAGCGAGCCGAGATCGGGCTCGTCCACAAATGCGCGAACGCGCACTTGGCGCAAGTCGGCCATTTCCGCCAGAATGTCCCCCACCTTCACATAATCGTTTGCATGCACAGGCAATGAATAAACCGTGCCGTCACTTTCCGCCGTAACCGTCGCCGAACGCAGTTTTTCTTCGAGTGACTGAACCTGACCTTCCGCCTGCTTTACGCGCAGACCAGCAGCTTCTGCGTCGATGTTTGTTTGTTTCTTTAATGCTGCAGTCTTCTGCTCGATTGCTTGCAGGTTGGCGCGAGCTTCGTCGAGAGCCTCCTGGTTCTTGGCGAGTTCGTCCTGCGTGGCGGCTTGTTTTGTCACAAGTTCGGTCAGCGCCGCTTGCGTGCGTTCAAGGTTGGCGACCTGCGCTTGCGCCTTCTGCAGATCTCCTCCGAGCTGCGCTACTTCATTGGGAGGGCCGCCCGCGCGAGCGTTTTGCAGAGTGGTTTGAGCGGAAAGCACATCTTGCCGCGCCTGCGCCAGCTGACTCTGAATATCTGCCGCATTCAGGCTCAGAATAAGCTGCCCACGATGGACATTTTGCCCTTCGGTGACCATTATTTTATCCACGAAGGTGGGAAACTGGGCGCGAGCCGTGACTGGGGAAATCGGCTCGATCTTTCCGTTGCTGGTAATGGACGCAGTCAGATCCTCGCGAGACACTTGGGCGATTGCCACCGTTGGAGCCTGATCTCGCCCCGCGAGAACCAGTAAAACTATGACGACAAGCGCCACAGCAAGCGTTATCACAATCCATTTTCGTTTGCTATTTTCCGCCATCATCGGCCGCGCGGTCGAACGCGCAGCTACCCCCGAAGCGTAAAATTGTAGCAGACCCGTTTGCCGCATGCCTACGCAAACACCGATGCGTGCCGGATTCGCACTCTAGGCAACTTCTGCCCCTGCTAGGCTGGGGGCCTTCTTGCACTACCCGTAGAGCGTGTTAGAATTTGCTCATGAACGAGCCGCACTCAACCCCGCATTCTGGCGCCACAGACGAGACCAAGCCGGGCAATAAACCGCCTAAAATCCATCGAGTCTGTATAGGCTGCAATAATATGTTCGAAGTCACCATGGAGAACTACGAAGCCAAACATTGTGCTGTTTGCCACAAGGGTTAGTGCGCCGCCAAGTCCGGCTGGAAGTATCTTTGCCCATAGTCCACCTATCCGATCGCGCATTGCCGAATCCGAATCCCGCGGGGAAAACAACCTCACTTTGAGAAATCTCCAGAGCGACTAAAAGAAATTCTGCGCGTCTAATCTCGGCAGGGGTGCCGGCTAGACGCGCATGTTCGCGACGCTAATGTTAGAATCCAGTGATTCATGAGCGCTGACTCGCTAATTTACGTCCACGAATTATGTAAACACTTCCGTACCTTTAAGCGCCGTGAAGGCGTCTGGGGCTCAGTTCAAAATCTATTTGTGAGGGACTACCGCACGGTTGCGGCTGTGGACCGCGTCAGTTTTTCGATCGAGCGCGGGGAAATGGTCGGCTACATCGGCCCGAACGGCGCCGGAAAATCGACAAGCATCAAGATGCTCACCGGCATCCTGGTGCCGACGAGCGGCGAAATCCGTATCAACGGTTACGTTCCGTATCGCCAGCGCCGGCAATACGTGAAGACGATCGGCGTGGTATTCGGCCAGCGCACCCAGCTATGGTGGGACATCGCCGTCATCGAATCGTTCAAACTCCTGCGCCGCATTTACGACGTCTCGCAGCGCGATTTTGATGCGCGCATGGAACGCTTCGACGAAATCCTGGGCATCCGCGATTATTTGCACACTCCCGTACGCAAGCTTTCCCTCGGAGAGCGAATGCGCTGCGACCTGGCTGCTGCGTTGTTGCACAATCCCCCGTTGCTTTTCCTCGATGAACCCACGATTGGACTAGACGTTGTCGCGAAAGACCACATCCGGCATTTCCTCCGGGCCATCAACCGTGAATTCCGCACTACCGTCCTGCTGACGACCCACGACCTCGACGACATTGAAGAATTGTGCCGCCGCATCATGATTATCGACCATGGCAAAGTGCTCTACGACGGTCCGCTAAGCCATCTGAAAGAAAAATTGTTGCGCACCAAGCAAATCAAATTCGCCCTGAAAGACCGCGCCGAAGCCGCCGGAATCGCGCAGTTTTCGCGAGAGGGCCTTGAAGTAGAGCAAGTGGACGAACTGACTTACCGTATTCGTTTCGACCGGGTCAAAGTGGCGACTGCTGATCTTATCCGCCAGATCCTGGGCGCCGTCGAAGTCCGCGACATTTTGATAGAAGACGAACCCATCGAAGAGATCATCAAGCGCATCTATGCCGGCGAAGCCCTCCCCGAGGTCGCGGTATGAGCAGTTGGGCACAGGCGCTGGTGCCGTACGTCGAATTCTCGCGCGTGGGATTCGTCAACATCCTCGCGTTCCGTCTCCGCTATTTCACCGGCATCATCACCTATTTCCTGAACGTCACCGTGTATTACTTCATCTGGACTGCGGTCTACAGCGGCGGCCAGCCGATCGCAGGATACAGCCTTGCGCAGATGATCACTTACGTCAGCGTTGGCTGGATGATTCGGTCGTTCTATTGGAATACCATCGACCAGGAAATGGCTTACGAAGTAATCGAAGGCAAGATCGCCATGGACTTAATCAAGCCGGTCTCCATCCAATGGATGTGGATTTTTCGCGCGATGGGAGAATCTGCGTTTCGTTTGGGTCTTTTGACATTGCCGACTGCGGTTGTCGTCGCCTTGGTTTTTCCCGTTCAAGGCCCCGCATCACACGGAGATTTCTTCCTGTTTTTGGTGGCTGTGCTGGGCAGTTTCTTCCTGATGGGTGCAATCAACTTTATGATCGGCACTTGCGCGATTCCGTTGAAATCGATTTTGGCGCTCATTCGCGCGAAATATTGGCTGATCGAACTGCTCTCCGGCCTGCTGATTCCCATGGCGTTTTTCCCGGAAAGAATTCAGAAAGTGCTGGCGTGGCTGCCCTTCGAGCACATCGCCTACACACCGCTTCAGATTTATCTTGGTAAGCTCGACCGCATCCACGCTCTACGCGCGCTGGCAACGGAGTGGTTCTGGGTGGTCGTGCTGCTGGTGCTCGCGCATCTTTGGTGGAACCGTTCGCTGCGCGACATCACGATTCACGGGGGTTAGACTGATGAATCGTTCCTTGCCCGTTGGAGATGTGGCGGAAGAGAAAATCGGCGTCGCCAACCTTGTTGCCGCCGCAAAGCGCCACGCTTTGCTTTTCTTCGATTACTTCACGCAGTACGCCAAAGTGCGCGTCAGCTATCGCGGTGATTTTTTCATTAGCCTGGGAACCAGTTTTGCGGCAACAGTTTTCGCACTTTGGTTCGTGGTTATTTTGTTCCATAAGGCAACCCAACTGGCGGGCTGGCGATTCGAGGAAGTCCTGTTTCTCTACGGTTTCTCGCTAATCCCTTACGGCATATTCAACATCGTCAGCATGAATCTTTACGACTTCGGCAACAACTTCATCATCGAGGGGAAATTCGACCGCGTTCTGTTGCGCCCGATCTCTTCCCTCTTTCAAGTGCTGTTCGAGACGTTTCGCATCGAGTCTTTGCAGGAAGTCGCCACCGGAATTTTTTGTCTCTGGTGGGCTTCCAGGCACCTGGGCCTCGCGTGGACGCCCGCGAAATTCGCGATGCTTTTCTTCTTCGGTCTTTGTGCTGCGATTATTTACATTTCGCTTTTTTTGCTGCTGAGTACAGTTTCCTTTTGGTTTGAAGATCGCATAGGCGTGCATCCGCCGGTTTGGAACGTGATCGCCTTTGGACGTTATCCGCTCTCCATCTACAGCGGGGCGGTACAATTTTTCCTGTGCTGGATCATTCCCTTCGGCCTCGCATCCTTTTACCCCAGCGTGCGCATGCTCGGCCGCACCGTGCATCCCGAATACGCGCCGCTCGTTCCGGTTGTTGCGCTGGTATTTCTCACTCTCGCAATCTCCGTGTGGAACATCGGCACCCGTCATTACTCTTCCACCGGCTCGTAGCGAACAGCCTTCGGTGCGCATTCGCACATTGCTGAACAAGAACACTCGTGAGCGCGTATCATCTGCATGGAAAGCTCGATGAAACGCTTCCTCGGTCTCGCCGCAATCGTCATGTTGTTGGCGGCTCCGGTCCTCGCCGCATTAGTGGGCAGTTCTCTCGGCGATGGCATTTTGCATCCTGCGCGTTTGCCGCTGACACCCGAAAGAATGGTTCGCGTCAACGAAATGCTGCAACGCACGGAATCATCCAAACAGGACTTCATTGTTAAGGCGCGCGATGGTGCCGAGCTGCGCGGATGGAAAGTCCGTCCGAGGAAATCAAACGGCGACTGGGTAATTCTCTTTCACGGGATCGCAGATAACCGCACCGGCGATTCCGGTCACGCGGAATTCCTGCTTCGACACGGCTACAGCGTAGTCATGATGGACTCCAGAGCCCAAGGTGAAAGTGGAGGTGACATCGAGACCTATGGCTGGAAGGAGCGCTACGACACCGTTGCAGTCACCGACGCTCTTTACGCATCCGAGCAGGTGCGGCATTTGTATGCTCTGGGCGTGTCGCTGGGTGCCGCCATTGCGTTGCAGTCAGCGGCGGTTGAGCAACGGGTCGAAGCAGTAGCCGCCGAAGCTCCTTTCGCCAATTTGCGCGAAGTGAGCTACGACTACGCTGGGCTTCACGCCGGTTCTTGGCTGGGAAAGAGTCTTTTTCGCCCAGCCTCCACCGTCGCCATGAAGTCCGTTGAAAAGGGTGGCGGGTTCAAACCGGAGGACGTGTCCCCGGAAAAAGCAGTCGCTGAACGGCCCTTCCCGGTCTTGCTAATTTGCGGCACGCGAGACACTACTGTCCCCTGCCGCCACGCGGAACGAATCTACAAAGCAGCCACGGGCCCCAAGGAATTGTGGATCGTGCAAGGGGCAGGCCACGCCTCAGCCCTGGGCCAGGATCCCGTTGAATACGAAAACCGAGTAGTCAGTTTCTTCGAGAAATATCCAGGTAACCCCTGAGGCGCTGCGATATCACACAACTTTGAGGATCATGATCACGCGGTCGTCTTCGTGCGTGCCGCCACGAGAGAAGAGGTCCACTTCCTTGAGCACGATGTCGACAATTTCCTGAGCAGGCTTCGCGCGCTCGCGCACGGCCAATTCCACAAGCCTGGGCTGGCCAAACTCTTCGGACTCGGTATCCATGGCTTCGGTGATACCGTCGGTACAAGCCACCACAAGATCGCCCCGGTTGAGCCGAACATGTCCGCGATCGTAATGCACGCTCGGAAAGAGCCCGACAACCATTCCGCCTTCCCGCAGATATTCGACTGAGCCGTCCGCGCGCACGACCGCCGGCGGCACATGCCCCGCATTCACATAATGTAGCGTGCGATGCGGCTGGTCCAGCAACCCGACAAACATAGTCATGAACTTCTGCCCGCGCGTATCCGCCAGAATCATATCGTTGAGCGATTCAACCAGCCGCTCGAGCGAATGGAGGTGTGCCAGCAGCGCGTGGAGCGTGGCCTGAAGGTTTGCCATCACCATGGCCGAGCCCACGCCCTTCCCCTCCACATCCGCGACGACCGCCAGAATCGTGTCCGGAGCCAGAGGTATGAAATCGTAATAGTCGCCACCGGCTTCCAGCGACATTTTATGCGAGACCGCTATGTCAAAGCCCTCCAGTTGCGGAGGGTGTTCGGGCAGCAGGCCTACCTGAATGCTGCGCGCCAGCGCGAGGTCTCGCTCCATCCTTTGCTTGTGAATCATTTCGCGGTGAAGCTGAGCATTTTCGAGCGCCAGCGCCACATGATCGGAAATTGCCCGGAGCATGCCTTCATCGGCGCGCGTGAATGGGCCGGCTTTCTTATTCAGAAGCTGCAAAACTCCGATGGTTTCGCCATCCTTATTCCGGATGGGAAGACAAAGGAGCGACTTCGTGCGGAAACCGAGACGCAGATCGACTTCCGATTCGAACCGCGGGTCCGCGTAGGCGTCAGCCAGATTTATTGTGTCGCCGGTCGCCGCCACGCAACCCGCAATCCCCCGGCTAATCGGTAGCCGGATTTCATGCTGGTCGAGGCCCATTCCCACCAGCGACCAGATTTCATTGCGCTCGTGATCGATCAAGAAAACGGTCCCGCGCTCTGCTCCCGTCTGGCGAGTCGTGAGCTGCAGAATGATGTTCAGCAATTCCGCAAGATCGAGCGTGGAATTCAGACGCTTGGTAGCTTCGACAATGGTGGAGAGTTCGATAACCGCATTGCGACGTTCGCTGCTTTCCAGCGCAACCTCCGCGTATCGCCTGAACAAATCCAGCCAGATTCGCGTTTTTTCGTCGAGCGGCTCTTTCAGCGACGCCTCAAGAACACCAACTGGATCTCCCTGGCGTCCCAGGAGCCACGTGCGGCTCTTTCCGTTCTTGCCGGGAGCTTTACCTTTCAAAATCTTTTCTATCCCGGCCAAGTCCGCTGCAGGAAGCTCACCGCTTTCTTGCCAGATCGTCGGTGTGCCATTGACCACGCGCCAGAGGCGTGCGCCGTCGAGCCGGCCGGGTGCCGCCAACACGCGCACCATCTGCGCAGCAAGTTCTCCCGGTTCGATCTCCGGATTCAGAACCGATACAACCTGTTCGAGAGTCTCCAGAGCCGTCGCCGGAGTTATCCGCGCCGTTGTCTTCCGCTTCATCCGCCATTTCCCTTGTACTGAATCACGAGGATCGTGATGTCGTCCGACTGTGGTGCGCCTTCGGTGAAGGCTCTCATGCCTTCCCGGATCGTGTCTCCCAACTGTTCTACCGTGGTGCCCTTAAAATCTTCCATGATGCGCCGCAGCCGCGCCTCTTCAAACAATTCGTTACTATTGTTGGAAGCTTCGGAAACGCCGTCCGTGTAGATCACCAGAAAATCGCCGGCTTCCACTTGCACGCGGGTGCTTTGATACTCCGCCTCCGCAAACATTCCAACTGGAAAATTAGCCGATCCCAATCCTTCCAACCCTCCCGCCTTGCGCAGCAGCAATGGCGGGACGTGGCCAGCATTCACGTATTCGAAACGCCCCATCTTGTCCAGAACACCGTAGAAAACCGTGGCGTAACGGTCGTCGCCGCTGCGCTCGCATAAATACTGATTCACGCGCGAGAATACGCTGGGGAGCGCGATGTCCATCGCCGCCGTGGTAAAGAAGACTCCTTGCAGCAGAGTGGCAAGCAAGGCTGCGGAAACTCCTTTTCCGGAAACATCTCCGACGAAGAATCCGTAACGTCCGCCGCCAAGACCAATTACGTCAAAACAATCGCCGCCGACGGAGTGGCAGGAAAGCGTGGAGCCGGTCACAGACAGTTCTGTAGTGTTAGGGAGCGCTTTCGGAAGCAAGGTTTTCTGAATCTGGCTCGCGATTTCGATCTCGTGGTCCAGCCGCTGTTTGGCTCGCGAGGAAGCGAAAAGCCGCGCGTTCTCGACAACCGTCGCCGCCTCCCGCGCCAGGCTGCGCAGAACCTCCCGATCGAGGTCCGTAAACGCGCTCGAGGGAACGTGGCTATCAAGGTACAGGACACCAAGCAACTCCCCCTGGCGCGTGGAAATTGTCGCATCGAGGGTTTCAATCATGGGCAGCTTGTCGATTGGGATGGCTACGACCGTATGTAACTCCAGCCGCGCGACGCTTTCTTGCTGGCTCATTCCGCCGTCTTCGCCCGTATCGCTGACGATCAACTCGCGGCGAGTTTTCGCCACGCTCTTCACCACGCTTTGCGACACCTGCAACTGGTCGGGCCGCAGCGTGCCGCGTTGCGCGTCGCGCGCCACAATCATATTCAGTTCGCCGCTTTCGTTGGCCAAAAGCAGCACGCCGCGTTCTGTGCGCGTCACCTGAATCGCGGCATCCACGACCGCGGTCAGCACGTCCTCGAGCGAAAGTCCCGTGCCCAGAGTCCTTGCAACTTCAAGCAGAACGCCTAAATGATAAAGTTCGCGCGACCCGGCATGCGTGGGCGCCGGGGCTTCCACACGCTCCACCAGCTCCTCAATCGTTGCTCCCTGCCCCAAAAAAGTCAGCTTGTAGGAATCGGGCATCCCAAAATCTATGGAGTCTTTGGGCTGAAGCTCGTGGCGGAGAACTTTCTCGCCGTTGACGAAAGTCCCGTGGCGGCTGCCCATGTCTTCCAGCACCATGGTGCCGTTCACGGAAATAATCTGCGCCTGCTGACGGCTGATGCGGCTATCGCGAAGGGTCAGCTCGTTGCCCGCCTGGCGGCCGATCCGAAACGGCGTGGTTCCCACGGGCACTTCACGATGGGCTCCATTAGGTTCAATTACAACGAGTCGAGGTACACGTGGCATAGGTTTGGGCTTGCGCAGCCTAACCCGGAACGAATCGCGCCCAGGCGCAACTGGCAGTCATGGCACATGGTAGGTAAAGTCGGGGCCGAAGTAAATAGCGGACGACGCGAGTAGCGACAAAAGTTGCTGAGAAGTGAAAATGTGTTCCAGAGCCCAAGGAAGGGTATTCGCTAGGCAGACCGCAAAGGATGCGGCTGAGTCTGCAATGCATGGCTTAGCCGCCGAATTGTTTCCCGCAGACGCACGGCAAGATCGACGATCGTCCGGAGACGCTGTGCGTCGGTGACGGACATGTGGTCGCCATGGGCTAAGACCAGCTCAGCATTGCCGAGTATGCCGGTCAATGGGTTATTGATCTCGTGGCGAAAAATTTCTGCGACGTCGAATGGCAGTTCTCCCCAAAATTGCGCGCCGGGGATATCCGAGCGCTCCGCCCAGCGTGATCTGCGTTCCAGGAGGCTCGCAGCCAGTGGCAGGAAATCTCCGACCTGAGCCACGAACTCCACATCTCCTCCGGCGACCAGCTGGGAGATTTCTGTTTGCCGCTCTTGCGGTGCGAGCAGAATCACGGGAGCAACGTCGATCAATTGACGAAGTGTCTCCGCGGGTGGCAAATCTTCCAAGAGGTCGTCGGCCATCACAATTACGCGCGGAGCGCCGAGTTTCGTCTGCTCGTATACTCGCGCCAGTGTGGGGACAATTAGAACGGAACCCGGTTTCGCCGTGCGTTCCGCTGCGTCAAGAAAACGTCGCGCGAGATCAGGGTCAGCTATACCGAGCAGGACATCCGGTTTTCCACCATTCATTGCCACTCTTCCCGTCGGCCTCATGGTTCCTATTCACTTCCCAATTCGGATCGGCTTTTCGTTGCGCCTGCGGAATACGACGTCTTTTCCGTCTGTCGAGTTTTTTGCAGTCTGCAATTAACCGCGAGCTTCAGTTCCTCCACCAGAAACGGCTTCGAAAGGTAAGGGAGCTTGTTCGCTTCAAGAAATTCCAAAGTGCGTGGCGCCAAGGTATCGCCGGTGACGAAAATTATGCTTTGGTGCTCCGCACTCCCAGCCCGAACCAACGTGTCGTAAAATGCCGGACCGTCGAGACGCGGCATTCGAAGATCGCAAAGGACCAGGTCGTAGGTGCCGCGCGAGAGGCGTGTCAGACCCTCCTGGCTGTCAAGAACGGCTTCCACTTGGTGACCTTCTTCGCGCAGGACATCTACCATCAGCTGTGCGACGGTAGGCTCATCTTCGACCACCAGTATCCGCCCTCTTGTCGTATCGACTTCCCGCTCAGCCCTCCGGGACAGCTTCGACTCCGGATCTCTGGGTTGCACGGGAACTAGCGGCAGCTCCACCACAAATCGGGCGCCCACTCCGGATTGGTTTTCAAACGTAACTTCGCCGCCGTGTTGATGCACGATTCCATAAACGATTGAAAGTCCTAGCCCGGTGCCAACATCCGGCGGCTTGGTCGTAAAGAAGGGATCGAAAATCCGCGATCCGACTTCGGTGGGAATGCCCGGACCATCATCGGTGACTTCCAGGGAAATTCGATTGCCTCCGATGCGATGCGTGCGGATCCAGACGTGGCCCTGTCCCCGGTCTTCGAGCAAAGCCTGTTCTGCGTTTGCCAACAGGTTTAACACAACTTGCTGAAGTTGATGCGGATCGGCCATGGTTTCCGGCAGGTTCGGGGCAAGGTCGCATTCGACAACGATATTCTCCACTCGCAGTTCGTAACTCCGCAACGCCAGTGTCCGCTCGACAATCTCGTTCAGATTCACGCGTATGCGCTCAGGTTTGTTCTCGCGCGCAAAGTAGAGCAAATTTTTCACGATCCTCCGAGCGCGCTCGGCTTCCTCAAACACTTTTCTGGCTTCTGAAAGTTGAGACGGCGTAAGGCCGTGCCCAAGCAGCAACTGTCCGTAACCCATTATCGTGGTCAGCGGATTATTCAACTCGTGAGCAATTCCGGAAACCAACTGGCCCAGGGCCGCCATTTTTTCCGTTTGCAGCAGCTTCGACTGAATATCCCGTTCGCCGGTAACGTCGCTATACAGTTCCAGCCAGCCTATGCGCCGACCTTCGCTGTCGAGCACCGGCCGGGAAAACCGTTCGAGAACGCGGTTTGAAGGCCGCGTCATTTCGAGTTCGTCGTGCCGTGGCACTCCGTCTCCCGTGGCGAACATTTTCCATGGCGCTGAAAAAATGTCGGGGTCCCGGAATCGCTTCGCCACCAGGCTCTCCAGCTCTTCAAACCTCTCCAATTTTCGGAGTTGTAATATATCCAGCGAGAAATATTGAGCAAACCGGGCATTGGAGAATCGCAAGCGCCCGGTCGGATCAAAGAGCACGATGGCAACTTCTACGGCGTCCAGGACGCTCAAAATTTCAGCTTCCAACTGCCGCGCCTTTCTTTCGGCGCGCTGCACGAGAGATCCGTCTTCCAGACAGAGCAACAAACTTTGGGAACCGGGCAGCGCAGCGCGCAGCGTGATCCTGATCGGAAATCCCGTCGTGAGCATTGCATCGCGCGTGGCTAAAGCGCTCGACGTGTCTGCCTGTGTGGTGAACTCGCTAAAATCCACCGTGGATGGCGTGGCGAAGAAATCCAGCAATCCTGCGTGTGAGGTACTTGAGTCTTTTAGGCGCAGAAGTTCGCGCGCTCGAAGATTAGCCTGCTGAATCAAGCCCTTTCGATCTACAACGATTAAGGCCTCTCCGCTGGAGTCAAACACGGCATTGAATCCGGAGTCCGCAACAAGCGGGAGCTGCGCCTGGGAGGAGTTTGAAGCGGTATGCGGATTGCTACGCGCATTTCCTGCCGTCCAGTCCGCGCTCTTCATCGCGCCGTCACCAGCGCGCCTCAATAATCCAATAGCCGCAAAGAAGCGCTGCCCCCACCGTCAGGCCATAATCCACGACGCGGCGGGCCAACCCTCTCCAGACTAATCCCTTCCCTGCAGCCGATTCGATTCGCATGCACAGTCCATTGCATAAGCTTGACCATGTCAGGTAATTTTTATGTTATTTAGTTTCAGTGTGTTGGAAGTACTCACCTGGAGAAATTAGAAACGTTATTCCCGCTTCGAAACAAGCTCTCCCTCTGCAGGAATCCCGTCTCATTCAACACGCAAGACAAATCGCAGTTCTATCTTGCGGCCGGAGGGTATTTCATAAACTCGTCTGGGCTTGGACCTCATACTGCTTCAATTTGCGATAGAGAGTGGTTTTGCCGATGCCCAGGAGACGTGCGGCAGCCAGTTTATCGCCACCAGATTCACGGAGGGCGCGAAGAATCGCCCGCCGTTCGAGTTCTTCGAGCGGCAACAGTTCATCGTTCTGCGGCAAGCGTTCGCCGCTGGCGTGCTGAAGATTGGATGGAAGATCACCCACGTGCAGAATCGGGCCGGAGCCCAGCGCTATGGCTCGCTCGATGGCATTTTCAAGTTCCCGCACATTCCCGGGCCAGTCGTAGCCCATTAAACGCGCAACGGCATCTTCAGAAATTGTGCGAGTTTTGCCCTGGGCCTCGGAGTATTTTTCAAGGAAGGAATTCACCAGAATGGGAATATCACTCTTCCGTTCGCGCAAAGGCGGCAGCTTGATTTGAACGACGTTCAGCCGAAAATAAAGGTCCTGCCGGAAACCACCCTGCCGAACTGCGGTCTCCAGATCGCGATTTGTCGCGGCGATGATCCGCACGGAAAGCGGAAGGCGGGCCGTCGAGCCCACCGGCCTGATTTCTTTCTCCTGCAACGCCCGCAGTAGTTTTGCCTGAAGGTCCACAGGAAGATCCCCAATTTCATCCAGAAACAGTGTTCCGTTATCCGCCACTTCCATTAATCCCGGCTTGGTCTGATGTGCGCCGGTAAAAGCCCCTTTCACATAGCCGAAGAGTTCCGCTTCGATCAATGTTGGCACCAACGCGGAGCAATCCACCGGGACGAACGGCTTGGCCTTCCGCACTCCTGAAAAATGGATGGAGCGCGCCACCAACTCTTTGCCGGTTCCACTTTCACCCAAAATAAGCACCGGGTAGGTATGCTGGCTTACTTTTTCGATGAGCCGGTACACTCGCTGCATCTTGGGCGAAACGCCTATCAAACCCGCGAAGCCCGGCCGCGTCCGAAGCTGTTCCCTGAGTATGCGATTTTCCTGGTTCACCTCGAGCAAGCGGACTACCCGCTCCAGCTTGCTGCGTAATTCTGGGACATGGAAAGGCTTCGTCACATAGTCTGCAGCACCCATGCGCGTAGCCTCGACGGCGCTCTCAATCGTCCCATACTGCGTCAACACCATCACCGCTGCCTGCGGATAGGTCTCCTTCACGCGCTTGAGCAATTCAATTCCGCCCAGTTGGGGCACCCGCAAGTCTGTGATGACGATATCAACAGAGGATTGATCGAGAATATCGAGAGCTTGTTCGGTCGTAGAAGCCAATTTCGTGCGTAAACCGGATTCGCTCACGACGTCACGACAAAGATTTCTTGTTGTGTCTTCATCGTCTACAATCAATACCGTCACCGGCACAACCCTTTCGACTGCGAAACTCGCCTCGGTCCCACTCGCCATTGGTTAATTCCTTATCTGCAGATTAAATTCCGACTTGCTAATGCAAAATACATACCGTTTAGGAACATTTGCCGAGACGCTGAAACCAAAGGTCTTAGATAGCAAAAGGAATGGGTGCAGTGCGGAGTCTAGTGCCAATTTGGGAAGCTTAACAAGTCGTAATACTACGGAATCTGGGTAAGTGCTGACACCAGCATTATTTACACGTCATCCAAGATTGGGAACGGATAATGTCCAACGATTCCGAAAATGGCTTTGATCCACCATTGGTCTTAGATTTATTTTCCCGCCGGTTCTGATTCGAACCTATCCGCCGCTGATTGGCCCAGCAAATCCAAAATGTACAGGCCATCGTTAGCGGAGCCGAGGTAAACGAACTGCCCGTTCATCCCGTTTGCGAGCATGGTGAATTGATCGTCAGCGCTCCAACCATCTAATTCCTTCACGCGCGTCCAACTCACTCCCTCATTTCGAGAAATAAACAGCCCACGATCCCGTACTGAAACCAACCAGACACCCGGACGAATCAGCAGATCGTCGGGAGCGGCCGCGGGCAATCCATCCTGGAACTTTTCCCAGCTAGCCCCGTCGTCCCGGGAAATGTACAGTCCGTTCCTCGCCGCAGCTATGAGTGTATCGTCGGCCGTCCATTCAAGACGGATGGCGCCCCCCGAATCGAGCGGCAAATCGTGCCATTTCCAGGTTCGACCCGCATCGTCCGAAAAAATCATCGCGTTAGAAGAAACGATTCGCAATCGTTGCGAGTCGCTCGACACTCGAACTGAATTCACCGGCAAGTTAGCAGAACTGAAAGAAAGGGCAGACCACGCCTTGCCATTATCAGACGTGAAAAATAATCCCTCTTGGGTCGCGGCAAAACATTCCGCCTCGCCGCATGCTAAGTCGTTAACCACTGCGTCAAATCTTCGGGCGGGAGTTGCACGTCGTTCTGTCCTGCTGGTTACAACTTCGGGCTGTTCTACAAGCGCTCCCAGCCGCGTCCATTTGTGAGTCTGCGAGTCAAATCGGGCGAGACCGCCGGACGCTAGCGCCGCTAACCAGCCTCCGGGCGAAGAAAAAATCCGTGTTACGGCGTTCGCATTCAGCCCGGCGCCGATTGCCGACCAGGTGCGACCCCCGTCTTCCGACTCGACGGGAGAATCGACTGAATTCGCAAGAACCGCGGCAATGCGCCCAGGCTTATCCGCATCAATCGCCAGTGAAACGATCCGCCGGTGATGAAATCCTTCGTTCAGCTCCCGGAAATGATCTCCGCCGTCATCGCTTGCCAGAACTCCACGCTGCTCCGTTCCAATCAGCACGCGGATTTGGTCTTTAGAAAATTCCGGGGTTGAAGATTCCGATGTGTCGCCGCCGGCGGCCAAAGTCCCGGCACTGGCCTCAACTACAAGCGAGTTGATTACCCAATCTCCAGGAGAAACGCGCCACCATCGTGCGCCGCTATTGGTCGTCTTCCAGAGCCCTTCCGTAGTCCCGGCAAATAGCACGGCGGGATGCAACGGGTCCTGGCGAATAACCGGCGTGCGGCGCGACGAAAACGGAATGCCCTCGATCTTCTTCCAGTAGGAACCGGCGTCTTCGCTTCGATAAATTCCCGAGCATGCGCTGGCAAATACTCGCCGCGGGTTCGAGGCGTCCACGGCCAAGCTCAGAACATCCGAATCGTCGATCATCCCGCTATGGATGGGCGTCCATTTTTTTCCCCCGTCCACTGTTTTCCAAGGCAGATGAAATGTTCCGGCATAAATGATCCCGGGATCCCGCGGGTCAATCGCGAGCGAATCAAAATTGCGCAGCTCCGAATCTCCTGCAGGTGTGATCTGTTCCCAATTTCTGCCGAGATCGTTCGAGCGGAAAACGCCATCGAGCGCTCCGGCGATAAGAACGTTAGAGTCGGACTCCGATTGCACCAGCGCCCGAATTGCGTGACCCGCAAGACCCAATGCCTGCCACGTCACGCCGTAGTCAAGGCTTACAAAAACTCCGCCGCCCTCGCCATTTGGTTCCCTGGTCCACAG
>Ga0209530_1000384_pt1 | contig 32891 bp, 34 predicted proteins | sample BlaSpr_A8_Ref_O1_FD_187987 | JGI IMG/M metagenome (GOLD analysis project Ga0209530, IMG submission 187987) | Forest soil microbial communities from Thunder Bay, Ontario, Canada - Black Spruce, Ontario site 2_A8_Ref_O1 (SPAdes) (version 2) | ecosystem: Environmental > Terrestrial > Soil > Boreal...
CAGCAGCCCGTACCCGGGCAGCTCAGCAGCCCCGGACGGGCAGCCCCGGGCCGGGTCCCAGGGCACGACCAGGACCGGGTTGACCGCCCAGCCGCCCCGCCCGCCACCGCGCCCGTTCTTCGGGTGCGCGTCCTGGCACGCACCCTGGTCCTCATCGTGGTGCGCGTCCTGCCACGCACCCTCGTCGTCGTCCCGGTGCGCGCCCTGGCACGCACCCGACTGACAGGGAGCGGCACGGCCGAGGAGGAAGTCCAGCATGGCCTGGACCTGGAGCTGCCCGGCGCTCCCCTCCACCCCGGCAGCGTGCAGGTCCAGCGCCCTGCGCTCGATATTCTGCCAGGCGATCTGCCCGTCCGCGTTCGGCAGCTCCCGGGCCGACAGGCCCATGTTCCCCGAGTCCTCCTGGAAGGCCCGGACATAGGCGTTACGGCGGCCGCGGTCCTTCTTCCGTACTGCTGCCTCCGGGTCCAGGCGGGCCACCTGGCGGCGGGCGAAGTCCCGGAGCCCGCCCGGGTTCTTCACCTGCCCCGCCGCGGCCAGCATCACGTCCGCCTTCGCCACATCCTCCGCGGACAGGTCGGCGGTCTGCGCCTCGATGATCCTCACCTTGTATCCCGATATCAGGCCCTGCCCCATGGCCGCCAGGGTGTGCGGCAGCCGCGCCGCGACCGTGACCGCAAGGGTGGCCTGGTCCAGCATCCGCGCCCACGACTCCCCGGTCTTCCACGCTGCCTCCTCCGCCGCCACCCGCGCCCCCGCAGACCCGGCAAGAGCGCCGGGACGGCGGCGGAGGAACTCAGCCAGGGCGACCAGCTCCCCCCACGCCGCCCATGCCGCGAGCCGCTGCACCGCGCCGAGTACCCCGAGCACTTCCTCGTCGGTGAGGGTGCCCAGGACCGACCCGTCCGGGCCGGTGACCGCGGTAACCAGACCGGCCAGCACCGCGCCGGGCGCCATCACGTCCGCTGCCCCGCCGTCGGCGAACCCGGCCGCCTCCGCCGGCCGGTCAGGGACCTGCCCCGTCCCGGAAGGACCCCTGCCGGTCCCGGAAGGACCCTGCCCTGGCCTGGGAGACGAAGACGGCGAGGAGCTGTGCTCCTCGCCGTCTGGTCCTGGCCCTGCTTGCTGTGTACTTTTCACGAACCACCACCCCGTTCTCCTCGATGCAACCTCCCCTTGTCACGATCATATCATTGTTCGAGCTAGCAGGCCAAGTTGATCATGAAAGAATTCGATAAATCTATTCCAGCTGCAGCCTGATCCCACCACATGTCGCCGCCGCCTTAGCTGACGCATCGTGGCCGTTGGAGTAATGCCACTGCCGTTTTGAGCTAAGTAGCGGATAACTCCCGGGGTCCCGCCGCCGCAGGCGATCGACTCGCCGTTGATCGAGACCGACAGAGGCGAGGCCAGGAAGGCGATCACGGCAGCGACCTGGCTGGCGTCGATGAGCGTGCGGGTAAGGTTACGGCTGGCTATCCGCCGCTCGATCTCCGCGGGCTCCACGCCCGCCGCCGCGGCCTGTGCCGCGAGAACACCCGGCGTGGCCTCGGTACGGGTCAGTCCCGGGTGGACGGCATTCACGTTGACACCGCTCGGGCCTAGCTCGTCGGCCAGGTTCTTGGTCATCGCCGACACGGCCACGTTGCGGATGGAGCCGATGACCGAGCCGGTGCTGAGCGCGGCCAGACCGCTGACGCTGATGATCCGCCCCCAGCCGGCCGCGACCATGCCCGGCGCCACCGCCTGGGCGCACCGCAGATAGCCCATCACCTTGACGTTCACATCCGACCAGAACGCATCGCCGGTGATCTCGGGCAGGGACAGCGGCGGCGCCTGCCCGGCTGGCCGCGCAGCGCAGTTGACGAGGACATCGACGCCGCCAAGCCGGTCCTGCGCGGTCGCGACCAGCTGCCGCACGGATGCGTCGTCGCCGGTGTCGACCGCCACGGCGAGGACGGCGCGGCCCGCGGCGACTGCCAGATCGGCGGCCGCTTCGTTCAGCCGGTCCAGGTCACGAGCTGCGATCACCACCTCAGCGCCCTCGGCCAGCAGCGCGGCCGCGACGGCCTTGCCGATGCCGCGGCTCCCGCCGGTCACCAGCGCTCGCCGCCCAGTGAGCTGCAGATCCACGTGTCACCATCCCCGCTCTCGCGCGATCGTCGCTAAAAGACTACTATTTTGATCGAAATTAAGTGAAATGGAGTTCGCATGCTCACGGCGCCGCATCCGCTTGACAACCCGGTACACGCATCGCTCACCGGCCCGCATGCCCGCTTCGCGGAGCGACGCGGGGCTGTGCTGCGCTACCCGGCCGACGTCTGCCCATTCCTCGCGCTACCCCATCAGCCTAGCGCGGCCGACTGGGCGGGTGCCGCCGCGCTCGTCGGCCCCGGCGGCCTGCTGCCACTGGCCGCCGTCAGGACACCGCCTCCAGCCGGGTGACGGGGAGACCGAGGTGATCCGGGTACCGGAGGACGCCGCGGCAGGCCGGCCTCAAGGATGAGCTATGCGGGACGCTCGAGCCGTCTGAAGCCGCTGCGGTGAAACACGAGCGGCTGCGAGTCACCGGCATGCTCGACCGCGTGCAGCCGCAGCAGCACGATGATGTGGTCGCCAGCGTCGACCTCTCGGTAGATGGTGGTGTCGAACCATGCCAGCCCGTCCGCCAGCGTCACGGCGCCATCATCACTCAACGCCACCGCCAGCCCGTCGAAACGCCCTTCCACCGGGCCCGCCAGCTGACGCGCAGCGGCCCGGTGGTGATCAGCGAGGACCGTCACGCCCAGGTGGGTCGCGCGCCTCAGGTACGGCCAGGTCTTCGACGCGTTAGCGATGGACAGCAGCACCAGCGGCGGCTCCAGCGACACGGAGGTGAACGAGCTCGCGGCCAGGCCGACGAGCCGGCCGCCAACCTGAGCGGCGACCGCCACCACGCCACTCGGGAAGATCCCGAACGCCTTCCGCAGCCTGGCGGGATCCAGGTCCTGGTTCGTCGGGAAGCTGGCTACCACGCTCACCAGCTGCTCGCCTCGACGGCGATCGCGGGAGTCAGGTCATTGCGCAGCGCCTCAAGAAAGGTCACGATCTCCGCGGCCACCGACCGGTGCTGGAGGTCGTTGAGTACGTCGTGGTGACCGCCGCGCACGACGGCGAGCCGCGCGGCCGGCAGGGTCTTGGCGGCGCGGGCGATCGCGCCGCGGTCCGCCAGCAGGTCGGCATCGCCGACCAGCAGCAGCTGCGGGATGCCGCTCGTGCCCTGGTAGGCGGCATCCAGCAGGTCATCAGGCACAACGTCGGCCAGCTTGCCGCGGTCCACGGCCGTTTCGCTGGCCAGGACGCCGCGGTGCACGGGACAGTGCGTCCGGATGTCGAGCTCGTCCTCCCACCCGCTGTCGCGCTGCGAGCGGTAGCCAGGCAGCCCGGCGAGCACGACGGCCTGCGGCCACCACGGGGCGCTCGGATCACCGTCCGCCACCAGGGCCGCGATTGCGGCCGCACCCAGGTCGGAGCCGACCAGCACCAGCGGCCGCGCCAGCCCATCGGCGCGTTCAGCTGCCACGTCTGCTACCGCCACGGACAGCTGATGGGCGAGCTCGCGCAGGAATACCGCGACGTCCGCGGAGCCTGCGTCAACCGCGTCCACGACCCGGACCCGGTACGCGTCGTACGCGAGTCGTGAACCGAATCGTCCGTAAACCGCGGGAGTCTCGCCGCGGCCCGGCACGACGATCACCGTGCCGCGCGTGCGCAACCCCTCAGGTGCCACATAGTCGCGCTTCATAATGTCACTGCTTGCCATCTCAGGCTCCTGCCAGCTGAGGGACGGCGGGCTTCCAGCCGAGCGCCGGTGCCACCTCGGTCGCGATGAGCTCCAGCGCGCGGATGGCCGCGTCGTGGTCGGGCACGGCGGGGTTGAACTGCGTGATAAGGTCGGTTGCCACCGGCAGCACCTTCTCTTCGTGCAGCGCCGCGATGATCTCGTCGGGATGGCCGTAGAACGAGTGGAACCGGCGCAGCGCCTCGTCCTGGCTGATGCCCTGAGGGAACGCCCCGCGCAGCGAGAAGCGCTGGGCGGCGGCGTGCACATCCGCGCCTATCTGGTCCAGCGCGGTCTTCCTGTCCTTGGCAGGGAACACGAACCGGGACAGCCCGATCCGGGGGACCCGCGGTTCCTGCCAGGTCGCCAGGAAGGCGTCGGCCCAGGGCCGCTGCACCTCGTCGGTCGCCTGGTTGTAGCCGTAGGCCGCGCGGTTGAGCAGCAGGTTGGATCCGGCCCGCGCCGCATACTCGGCTCCCGGTCCGCTGAAGACGCCCTGCCAGATCCTTTTCGTGAAGTCGCCGGCCGGCGGCTGGATGGTGAACCCGGTGGTGCCTACTTCCTGATTCGCGAGCGCGTTGCGCAGCACGTCCAGCCCTTCGCTGGTCAGCTCGCGCTTGCGGCCGATGTCGGCGCCGAAGGTCGCGTACTCCAGCTCGTTTCCGCCGCTGCCGACGCCGATCTCCACCCGGCCGCCGCTCAGCGTGTCGACGACGGAGACATCCTCGGCCAGCCGGACCGGGTTCTCCAGCGGCAGCACGGTGATCGCGGTGGAAAGCCGGATCCGCTTGGTCCGGGCGGCGGCGTGAGCAAGGAACGTCCATGGCGACGGCAATCCGCCGCCACCGAGCGGCGCGTGATGCTGCGCGACCCAGCCCACGTCGAAACCCAGCTCGTCGGCGACGACGAACAGCTCCTGTGCGTTGCGGTAGGTGGTGGCCGGGTCACCGCGGCCCTGGACATGGGTGAGAAATCCGAGCCGGAAACGTGGCTTGTCGGTCATGAGCTGATGCCCTTTCAGATGCTCGCCGTGGCGAGTTCGGAGTCAGCGGACTTACCGGGCCTGCCGCCCGCCGCGCCGAGGACGAGGTCGAGGACGGCGGCGGCGCCGCCATCAGGGACCTGCGCGCCCCGCCAGGCGACGTGCTGGTCCGGCCGGATGAGCACGTTGTCGGCGCCGTACAGCTCGCGAACGGCCGGGTCGGACAGGTGGATGACGGTAAACGGCAGCGACCGCGCCGACGCCTCAGCGGCGAAGGCATCCCCCGTCGTCCGGTCCTCGGAGAGCACCAGCAGGGCGAAACCATTGCCGATCCGGTCGTACAGCGTGTCGCCCCAGGGATCGACATAGCCATCGGGTGCGCGGTGACCGGGACGGGGGTCGTCTTCGTAGAGGTCTGACTGCCAGGGTGTCTCGGTGCCCAGCTGCCCGGGCTCGTACCAGGTGACCGCCGAGGCGTCGTACCGCTCATCGAACTCGACGCCTGCCGATTCGAACCGGCCTTGCCCGATGAGGCCGCCGATCTCCGCACGCCGCTGCTGGGCTTGCGGGCTGAGGTCAGCGTCGTCGGGGATGCCGTCCCGGCGGATCTGGTCGCGCAGCTCGTGGCCACGGCGCGACCGTTCCAGGGCGTAGTCGGCCACCCGCCAGTTGTGCCGGCGCCGCTCGGAGGTGTAGCTGTCGAGCAGGGTGTCCGGGGCGTGCCCGGCGAGCACGGCGGCGAGCTTCCAGCCGAGGTTGACCACGTCACCGAAGCCTTCGCCGAGGTTGCCGCCCGGTGTGCGCACATGCGCGGCGTCGCCAGCCAGCAGGATCCGCCCCTTGCGGAACGTCTGCGCGATCCGGCTTGAGTCGTAATAGGTGGTCGCCGACGCCACTTCAAGGTCGAGGTCGTAGCCGAACGCGGCGCGGCCGACGTCGATCAGTTCCTCGCTTGTCGGCTCGTAATCCAGCGGATACGGGCCCGCGTACACCCGCCACTCGCGCGTACTGACCGCGGCGAGAAAACCCCACGCCTTCGCGTTGAAGACGAGGTTGACACCGCTCGGCGCGGGGCCGAGGCGCTCGGTTTCGTCACCGGTCCTGACGATGAGCCGCAGCCGCTTGCTCGGTGCGCGGTCCCCGTCCCTGCCGATGCCTGCCAGGCGGCGGACCGTGCTGCTGCCGCCATCGGCACCTAGTACGTACCGCGCCCTGATCGTGCGGCGCTCGCCCGTCTCGACGTCGGCCACCTCGGCGTCGATCCATTCCGCGTCCTCTCGCAGCGCCTCGAGCCGCCAGCCGCCGGTCACGCTGACCCCGTGCCTGCCCAGGTGAGTGAGGAACGCCTGCTGCAGCGCCGTCTGCGGCCGCCGGATCCGGTCGGCCAGCGAGTGCCGGGCTGGGCCCTTATCGGTAAAGCCGCTGCCTTTGAAAGCACGGCGGCGGCTGGGCGCCAGCTCATGACCCACCAGCGAGGTGATCAGCTTTATCCCGTGGTTCCACTCCGGCGGAAACGTCCACTCGGTGCGGATCTGCTGGAGTACCCCCCACCGGCGGAAGTGCTCCACGGTGCGGGACGAGTGGCCCATCGCCCCGGCCCGGATGAGCGTCGCCGTGCGGCCGCGGTCGACGACCGCCACGCTGACCCCGCGGCCGGCCAGCTCGATTGCCGACGACAGCCCTACCGGGCCCGCCCCGACGACGAGCACGTCCACCTGCGCCGGCGGCGTGCCGTCAGGGAAGCGGACGGCGCTGACGTCGCGGCCGCCAGTGGCGGTTAGCTGGTCCTGTGTCATGCGGATGCCTCCTGGGCGTAGCGGTTGACCGGGAACGGCAGGCCGAGGTTGCCGCGGAGCGTGTCCGACTCGTACTCGGTGCGGAAGGCCCCCCGCTTCTGCAGAAGCGGGACGACAGTGCCGGTGAAGTTCTCCAGCGCCTCGATGGTGCGGAAGCGGACGCTGAAGCCATCGGTCGCCCTCGTCTCGAACCAGTGCTGGAGTGCGTCCGCGACGGTCTCGGGAGTGCCAACGAAGTGCCCCGGCTTGTACTCGGACGCGGACTCCGCGACCTGCCGCAAGGTCAGCCCTTGCTCCCTGGCCCGGCGGACCAGGTCGGCGCCGCCACGACGGCCCCGCTCGGTGAGGTGCGTCAGGTCGGGGAACGGCTCGTCCAGGTCATGCTGCGTGAAGTCGTAGGCGCCGAAGGCGCGGCCGAGGAATCCCAGCTTCCGGTCGAAGTCGTTATCCTCCTCGTAGATCTCGCGGGAGAGCTCGTGAGCGCGCTCGTCCGTGTCGGCGACAACCGGGCTGGCACCGATGAGGATGACGACGTGGTCGGGGTCGCGTCCGAGCGCCGCGGCGCGCTGCTTGATGTCGGCGTGATAGGCCTGTGCCTCGGCCAGGGATCCGCCGGGGGCGTAGATACCCTCGGCGACGTGAGCGGCAAGGTTGCGGCCGTCCTCGGAGACGCCGGCCTGGAAGATCACTGGCTGTCCTTGCTTGGAGCGGGACAGGTTGAGCGGACCGGCGACCTTGAAGTGCTCGCCGACGTGGTTGAGAGCGTGCAGCTTGGCCGGATCGAGGAAGACGCCGCTCTCCACGTCGGCTGGGAAGGCGTCGTCCTCGTAAGAGTCCCAGAGCCCGCGGGCGACCTCGACGAACTCCAGAGCGCGCCCGTACCGAGTGGCGTAATCGAGGTGCTCGTCGAGCCCGAAGTTCTTGGAAACCTGCGAATCGAAGCTGGTGACGACGTTCCAGCCGGCGCGACCGTTGCTGATCTGGTCGAGCGAGGCGAGCCGGCGGGCGAGGTTAAACGGAGAGTTGTAGGTCGAGCTCGCGGTGGCGATCAAGCCGATGCTCGTCGTGTGAGTCGCCACGGCGGAGAGCAAGGTAAGCGGCTCCAGCCTGTTCAGGTAGTGCGACGGGTAGGTGGCGTTGATGAACTGGCTGTCCACGATGAAGAACGCGTCGAAGAGCGCGCTCTCGGCGAGAGCCGCCTGCTTGATGTAGTAACGAATGTCGATGCTTGCGTTCTTCGGCACGCGGGGGTCCTTCCACAGACCGTGCTGGCCGGGACCTCCGACGCCATAGGCGCTCAGGGCAAGGTGGAGTGTGCGGGGCATGGGTTTTCCTTTCAAGCGTGAAGCAGAGCGCGCAGCGACTCGCGTTCTGATCTTTTCGCCGCGGCGGACCTCAGCGTCGGCGCGGAGTCGATGAGGAGGCGGGTGTAGACGTGCTGGGGGGCGTTGATAATGCTGCGGGTGGGGCCGACCTCAACCAGTTCTCCCTGGTAGAGGACGGCTATGCGGTCAGTCAGGCCGGCGACGGAGCCGAGATCGTGGGAGATGAACACCAGGGCGATACCCGACTCGCGCAGGCCCTTGAGTATCTCCAGTACCAGAACGCGGTTGGCGGAGTCCAGCGCGCTCACCGGCTCGTCCAGGATGATCAGTTTCGGTTCGGTGACGAGGGCGCGAGCCACGGCGACACGCTGCCGCTGGCCGCCGGAGAGCGCACCGGGGAGACGGCCGAGCAGGTCCGCGTCGAGGTGCACCCGGTCCAGGAAGGCGCGGGCACGGGCATCCGCCTCGGCCCTCGGCATGCCCTGGATCAGCAGCGGCTCGACGAGCGACTTCCCGACGGCCAGGTCAGGGTCGAGGCTGCGCAGCGAGTCCTGGAAGACGTACTGCACCACGCCCGCGCGGCGCAGGTCGCGCCACTGGCGTGCCCTGGCCTTCGAGACGTCCTGCCCGTCGATCACGACACGGCCCCGCGAGAACGGCACGAGCCCGAGAACGGCGCGAGCAAGCGTGGTCTTGCCCGAGCCGGTTTCGCCGATGAGGCCGATCGCCTCGCCGCCCGACACCGTGAGCGATACTCCGTCAAGGACGCGCCGGCGCCGGCGGCCGAGCCCGTAGTGCACCTCGAGATCCTCGACCTCCAGCACCGCCCGGGCGTTCATGCCTGCTCCAGTTCGGGGGCATTCAAGAAGCGGTCCAGGCCGTACTGTTCATGTTCTGCTATGAGGAGCTGGGTGTACTCATGCTGTGGCCGGTAGAGCACGTCCTGCGTCGTGCCCTGCTCCACGACATCGCCCTGCCGCATGACCAGCACCTCGTCGCATAGCTGCGCGACGACCGCCAGATCGTGCGCCACGACGACCAGTGCGAGCCCGGTGCGCTCGCGTAGCTCGGCGAGCAGATCGAGGATCTCTGCCTGCACGATCACGTCAAGCGCGGTGGTCGCCTCGTCCGCGATCAGCACCTCTGGATCCGCGGCGATGGCGGCCGCGATGAGCACCCGCTGCAGCATGCCGCCCGATAGCTCGTAGGTGTACTGGCTGTAGACGCTCTCCGGGTGCCGGAGCTGCACCGAGCGGAGCAGCTGGAGCACCTGGTTACGGGCCTCGCGCCGCCGTACCTTCTTCTTGACCCGGATGACCTCGGCGATCTGCGGTCCGACCTGGATCGAGGGGTTGAGGTAGGAGGACGGATCCTGGAAGACCGCGCTGATGGTGGAGCCGCGTAGCCCGGTCCACTGCTTGACGCTCAGCTCGGCGATGTCGTGTCCGGCGAGCGTGATGCTCCCCGCGCAGACCTCAAGCTGATCCGGCAGGATCCCGAGTGCGGCCCGGCAGGTAAGGGTCTTGCCGCTGCCTGATTCGCCGACGATCCCGACGACCTTGCCTGGAGTCAGCTCGAAGCTGATCCCGTGCACGATCTCCTGGCCGGTCACCTGGTCACGGATGTGCAGGTCGCGGACGGACAGGACCATTACGCACCTCCTTGGAGGAGAGCAGGCCGCCTGGCTCGCGCATTGACGTACGCACGGCCAGCATCGCCGGAGACGTCACGGATCGCGTCGGCGAGCAGGTTGCATGCCCACACGGTGAGGATGATCAGCACCGCGGGCGCCACCGGGGCCCACGGCTGGTAGGAGAGGTAGTTCAGGTCGGAGGAGAGCATGCCTCCCCACGTCGGCGCCGGGGGCTGCACGCCGATGCCGAGGAAGCTCAGGCTGGAGACGACCACGAACCCGGCCCCGACAGTGTTCGCCAGCGAGATCGAGATCGGCGGAAGCACCTTGGACCAGACGTGGCGACGCACGATCCACGACAGCGACGCCCCCGAGATCTGCGCGGCCTCGACGTACTGCGAGCGCGCGACCGACAGCGCGGCGGCCCGCGAGACCCGGTAGAAGCCGGGCCCGAGAAGCACGCCGACGACCAGCAGCGCCACCGTCATGCCGTTGCCGAGCAGCGCCGTCACCGCGACCGCGACGAGAAGGAACGGCAGCGAGATCAGCGTGTCGATCAAGCGCAGCGTGACCCACTCGAAGGCGCGGCCGAGATAGACAGAGAGGATGCCGGGGATCGCCCCGACGAACAGGGCGATCAGAGCGACCTCGATGGCCCCCACGATGCTGGCACGAGATCCGGCCAGGAGCCGGCTCAGCGTGTCACGACCCAGGTAATCGGTGCCAAGCCAGTGGCTGCCGGAGATGTGGCCGAGCTGGGCCGAGGTGGTCGCGAACGGGTTCTGGGGAGCGAGTGCCGAGCCGAAGATCGCCAGCAGCGCGATCACCGACAAGATCCCGACGGCGATACGGCCGGCAGGCAGGGACAGGACGCGGCGGATCATGTCACACCCCCCGCCGCGCGGCCGGGGAGATCCGGCCCAGGACCATATTGACTATCAGGTTGAACGTCACGACCAGCACGATCGAGATGACCAGGACTCCCTGCACCGCGGGCACGTCGCCGGTTTGCGCGGACGTGTACGCGAACTGGCCGAAGCCGGCCAGCGCGAAGATCGTCTCGACGATGACCGCGTTCCCGATGAGCGCGGGGAACTCCATGCCGAGGACCGCCACCGCCGGGCCTATGCCGTTCCTGAGCACGTGCCGGAAGAAGATCCGCCGCGGGCTCAGGCCGCGGACGACCGCGCCGATGACGTAGTTCTCGCGGTACGCCCCGATCAGGCCGGCCCGGAGCTGCCGGGCCACGCTGGACATGCAGCCGAGGCTGAGTGCCAGGGCAGGGAGCAGCACGTGCGACAGCCACGGCCAGAATCCTTGCGAGAACGGCACGAAGCCAGCCGAGGGGAGCAGCTTCAGTTCAACCGCGACGACCTCGACGAGAATGATCCCGATGACGAAGGCCGGGATCACCGAGGTGACCGACAGGAAACTCGTGATCCCTCGGTCGATCCAGGTGGTGCGCCGGACCGCCGCGAGCGCGCCGAGGGCGAATCCGCAGACGACCCCGAGGATGAGGGCCAGCGTCGCCACCGTGAGGCTGATCGTCAGGCCGTCCCTGATCAGCGTGCTGATCGGGTAGCCATTGGCCCAGCTGTTCCCCAGGCTTCCGTGCAGCACGCCGGTGAACCAGCTCCAGTACTGCGCGAAGAAGCCGCGGTCCAGTCCGTAGGACGCCTCTATGCGGTTGATCTCCAGGGGGGTGGCGTCCTCGCCGAGCTTGATTCGCGCCGGGTTCAGGCCGCTGAGAGCGCGGAGCAGGAAGGTCGCGAAGGTCGCCACGAAGAACACCGGGATGAAGATCGCGATCGACCGGGCGAGGTTTCTGAGCAGGCTGCGGAATGCGTGCCTGGCCCTGGCCACGATGACCCCGTGGCCGCCCTCGTCGGCGAGAGCCTGCGGTGCATTGGCATGCGGTGCGCTGGTGACGGTCACGGGATCATCCCTTACTGGCCGTTGATGGTCACGCCGGTGAACTCGACATGGCCGGGGTTTCCGGGCAGGGCGGAGATCGACGTGCTCTTGGCGAACAGGTTCGGTTCGACGTAGAGGAAGATCAGTGCCTCCGACTGCAGGCCTGCGTTCGTTGCTGCCTGCAGGTTCGCCGCGTAGTCGGCCGAGCCGATCGGCGTGGCCTCGGCCGTGTTGACCGCCGCCGCGAAGCCCGAGGGCTCGTAGGGGGAACTGAGGTTCAGCACGCCGTCGGGGCCGAAGTGGTCTCGCAGAGTCTCGGTCGCGGAGTCACGCCCGGTGGTGCCGTAGAGGGAGAACACGAGCTGCTTGGCGAAGAACGGGGTCGCCCAGTTGGGATTGATCGTGATCGTCACGTTAATTCCGATCGCCGCCAGCTGCGCCTGCACGATCTCCGCTTCCGGAGAGTCGGTGGCACTGGGAATGACCAGGGGGAGAGTGAGCTGATCCGGCTTGTAACCTGCCTGGGCGAGAAGCTGCTTGGCCTTGGCCGGGTTGTACGGCCAGAGGTTGGCGTCCGCCGGGTCGTAGCCGATGTACCCGGGCGGGAACACCTCGTCGGTGGACTCGCCGTAACCGAAGGTGAGCTGGTTCACGAACTGCTGGCGGTTGATGGCGTAGCGGAGCGCTTCGATAAGCGTCGGGTTGCCCTTGAACGGCGCCTTGTTGATGTTGATGCTGATGTTCTCGGCGTTGAACCCCGGCTGGACGAACACGTCCAGGCCGGCCGCCTTAGCCGCCTCGGCCTCCGACGGAGCGAGGTCAGCGAAGTTGTAGACACCGGTCTCCAGCCCGGCGACCACCGTGGCCGCGCTGGGCGCCGCGGACAGCACCACGGTCTGGATGTGGATGTCCTTCGCATCCCAGTAACCCGGGTTCTTCTTCAGCGTCACCGACTGGCCGGGAACGAGACTGGTGACGATGAACGGGCCGTCGCCGACAGGGAACTGGTCGAGCTTGGCCGGATCCGCTGCCGCCTTCGGGCTGGGGATCAGCAGCACGCGCTCGCCGAACACCAGCGGAATCTGGAAGTCGGGGTGGTTCAGGTACACCTCGACGTTATAGTTCCCGCTGGTAGTGACGCTCTGGACCGGCTCCAGGTCTTCGAGGAGCGCCGAGTTCTGCTGAGTCTGCCCGCGGATGATCTCGTCCTTGACCGCGGCGGCGTTGACCGGCGTACCGTCCGAGAACGTCAGGTTCGGGCGAATGTGGAAGGTGACCTCGGTACCCGTTTTGTTGTACGTCCAGCTCGAGGCGAGCCCCGGCTCCGGATCACCCTGCGCGTTGATGGTCGTGAGCGATGCGTAGACGAGGGTGAGCGGCCGGAACTGGGCGCCGGCGCCGTTGACAACCGGGTCCCAGCTCGTAGGAAAGGTCGTGGCCCACTTCAGCACGGCCGGCGAGCTGCTCACGGCGGCGGCATTGATGGTGCCGCCCCCGCTGCACGCGCTGATGGCCAGTACAACGCCCGCGGCGGCCGCGCCAGCGGCCATGAGCTTGCGCCGGGGTGTGGACAAGGGATATGAGTTCATAGTCTTCTTTCTGGTCGAGGCTCAGGAGACGAACGCGGGCTCGTCGTCTATGGCGGCAGCGCTGGCCGCGACGGTGCTGGCGGCGGTGTGCCGGTTCTCCGGAACCGGGAGGCCGAGGTTGCCGCGCAGCGTCGTCGACTCGTACTCGCTGCGGACGACGCCGCGCTCGCGCAGGATCGGCAGCACCCGGTCGGTGAACAGGGCGAACTCGCTCGGCACGGTCACGCTGACGTTGATGCCGTCGAAGCCGCCCGCCTCGAACCACCGCTGGATCTCGTCCGCTACCGTCACCGGCGACCCGACGAAGGGCGAGCGGCGGGACCGCAGCTGGTGCTCGACGACCTGGCGGAGCGTGTAGTTGCTGTCCCGGGCGAGTTGCTTGATGGCCCGCGCATGGGTGCGGAAGCTGCGCTCCCCGATGTCGCCGACGTCGGGGAACGGTGCGTCCAGGTCGTACTGAGAGAAGTCATGCCACCCGAACGGCCGGCCCAGCTCCCGCAGCGCCCGGTCGAAGCTCTTGCTGCCGAGGATCGCCTCCTCCTTGGCGCGCGCTTCTTCGTCAGTGTCCGCGATGACCAGGAAGATGCCAGGCACGATGAGCAGGAGATCGGGGTCACGGCCCTTGGCAGCGGCGCGGGCGCGCATCTCGGTGCGAAACGCCTGCGCCTGCTCAAGGGTCTGGGCGTGCGTGAAGATCGCCTCGGCGATGCTGGCGCCCAGGTCGCGCCCCTCTTCTGAGTCCCCGGCCTGGAAGATGACGGGCTGCCCCTGCGGCGACCGCTCCAGGTTGAGCGGTCCCACGACGGAGAAGTACTCGCCCTCATGCCGCAGCGCGTGCTGCTTCGCCGGGTCAAGGAATACGCCGCGCTCCTTGTCCCGGGGGAAGGCGTCAGCCTCATACGAGTCCCACAGCCCTCGCGCGACCTGTACGTGCTCGAGCGCGCGGCCGTAGCGAGTGGCGTAGTCATAGTGCTCATCGCGGCTGTAGTTGCCTGCCGTGCCCGCATCACCGCTGGTGACCACGTTCCACCCGGCCCGGCCACCGCTGATGTGATCGAGCGAGTACAGCCTGCGGGCCACGTTGAACGGCTCGTTGTAAGACGTGGTGATCGTGCCGACGAGCCCGATGTGCGTGGTGTGGACGGCGACGGCCGACAGCAGCGTCAGCGGCTCGAGCCGGCTGAGGTAGTGGTTCGGCGAGTCCGCGGTGATGAACTGGCTGTCGACGATGAAGACATGGTCGAATTTGGCGGCCTCAGCCTCCTGGGCCCGGGCGATGTACCACCGGATGTCGACACTGGCGTCGGCGGGGATCTCCGGGCTCAGCCAGGTGCTGTGCTGCCCCGGTCCGCCGACACCTATCAGGACGGCACCGAGCTTGAGGGTACGACGAGACATGATGCGGCCTTTCTTGCCGGGTAAGTCAAGGCGCGGGCAGACGCCGGGCGCCGATGCCCGGGCGAGAAAGATTCCGGAGAGGTCAGATGAGCGCTGGCCGGATGCGGCGACATCGCCCAGGCATCGTGCCAGCGGTGAGCTTCATGTCCTCAAGCGTGCAGTCCTTGCTGGCCAGATGTCCAACGATGTTTTCTAATCACAGTTGATTACTTAGCATGATTAATTGTCGTTTACTCCGGTAGGAAATATAGGTTATACTGGCACTATGGCTCGGAATCTGGACATAGCGCCGTTGCGCAGTTACGTCGCCGTGGCCGATGCCGGCGGCTTCCAGCGCGCGGCCAACGTGCTGCACCTGAGTCAGGGAGCGGTAAGCCAGCACGTGCGCCGGCTGGAGTCCGCGATCGGCCGGCCACTGGTCGAACGGCGCGGCCGGGGCTTCCGGTTCACCGCTGACGGCGAGAGGCTACTTGGTCATGCGCGGCGCATTCTCGGGCTGCACGACGAGGTACTGAACAGCTTCAATGAGGAGATCACCGAGACCGTCGTCATCGGCTCCACTGAGCATGCGGCCGCGCAGCTGCTCCCCTACCTCGCGGCCAGCATCGAGCGGTCGCTTCCCAGGTACCGGATCAGGTTCAGGATTGACCGGGGCACGAGACTGCGCGAAGGGTTCTCAGCGGGCCGCATCGACCTCGCTCTGCTGCTCGGGCCGACCGACGACCCGCGCGCCACCACGGTGGGCGACCTGGAGCTTACCTGGTACTCGGCTCCCGGATGGACACTGCCCGGCAACGGCGAGCCGTTGCCGATCGTTGCGTTCGACAGTCCGTGCGCACTTCGCACCCGCGCCCTGGAGACCCTCGCCAGCCGCTCGATCCCCGTGGTCATTCGCGCCGAGGCGATGCAGCTGGCCGGCGTGCACGCAGCCGTGTCGGCCGGACTGGGCGTGGCCCTCATGGCCACGCTCGACCAGACTCCGGAGGGCCTGCTAGCACGGAGCGACCTGCCCAGGGCCGATCCCATCCCGCTTGCCGTCTGGTCTCGTGAGGGACTCGCGCCCGCGGTCTCCCGGCACGTGTCGGACGCGCTCCGCCGCCTGCTGGCGGCACCCGCCGTCGGCCCGGCATCACCTCAGCGCCTCTTCCTCGCCCAAGGAGCCTGATGACCGTTCAGCAGCCCGGCACTGACCCGTTCCACCGCTCGCTGCACCGCGTCGCCCCGGCCGCCCTGATCGACCAGACCACCCAGACCACCGGGATGCAGCGCCTGGAAGCCATCAGCGGCAAGACGGTCGGCGCGAGGAACCTCTGGATGGGCCAGACCCATGTTCCTGCCGGGACCTCGTCCGGCAACCACCACCACGGATCGTCTGAGACCGCGATCTATGTCGTGTCAGGGAACCCGGTCTTCATCTTCCTCGACGTGGACGCCGCCGAGCCCGTAGAACGCCGGATACAGGCCAGTCCCGGTGACTACATCTTCGTCCCGCCATTCGTGCCGCACCGGGAAGAGAATCCTGATCCGGAGACCGAGGCGATCGTCGTCATCGCCCGCACCACCCAGGAAGCGATCGTCGTGAACCTGCGGGAGCTGAACTGGGCAGAGGTCGATCCCTCAGTTACCTGGTAAGCGCTCGCGGCCAAGGATGTCGCCCAGCGCGGCCAGGACATCCTGGGCCGCCTCGCTGCCGATGATCTCCGGATCCCCGAGCGCCAGCGGTATCCCCATTTTGCCGGAAGATCCGTGTCCCGCGGAAGAAAAAGAGTCAAAAACGACCAGCTAAGTTCCGTCGAGCATCAAATTTGCGGCTAAAAAGCGGGTCGCGAGGCGATGCCGCTGTCCGCGGCCGCTCGTCCAGTGGGACACGTTCCGCTTCACGCACGACCCCGCTAGCTCAGCGTTATCTGGTAGACCTTCCGCAGTGTCTCGTGCACGGTCCAGGTGGTCTGCGCCCCCTCGGTGAGCACGCACACGTCCCCGGGCCCCACCTCGAAGACGGGACCGCCCGCCACCGCGACGGTCGCCCGGCCGGAGATCACGACGAACATCTCGTCCGCCTCGACGTCGGTGACCGTCCCCGGCGTGATCTCCCAGATCCCCCGCTCCACGGTAGCGTCGCTGGCCAGTACCAGGCTGGACGTCACCGGCGAGCCAGCAACTACCTGCGCCGGGTCCAGCGGATCGTCCGCTGTCAGTTCCGCAGCGGCCACTCCCAGGACTGAAGTCATCGATATCCCCTCCAGGTAAGCAGCCGCCACCGTAGCATCCGGTCACATGGTGACTTACGGCGTGCTCGTCATCGGGGTCAGGGACCGTGCCAGGGCGGAACGTTTCTGGTGCGCGGCGCTCGGCTATGAGGTCCGCGCAACCGGCTACGGCGGCTGGTCCAGGCTGCTGACCCCGCCCGGCCGGACCGACGGCGCCATCGCGCTCACCCACAGCCAGACGGAACCTCAGGAGCATCCCAGGCTTCACCTTGACCTGCACGCGGCGACCTTCGAGGAGCAGCAGGCCGAGGTCGAGCGCCTGATCGGCCTGGGCGCGGCCCGGGTCGACTGGGACATGTACCCATCCGACCCTGATTTCGTCGTGCTAGCTGACCCCGAAGGCAACCGCTTCTGCGTGGTCGACCTCAGTCACGAGCACTCTCCTGATTGAACATCGACGGCGGCTTTACTCCCGCTGACTGCCCGCCGTCGATCGGCACGACCGCCCCGGTGATGAACGAAGCCGCGTCGGAGCACAGCCACAGCACGGTCTGCGCGACCTCGGAGACCGTCCCGATCCGCCCCATCGGCGTGGCCAGGGCCGCCCCGCGCTGCGCCTGCTCCCCCGCCCGTTCCAGGTTGTGGGTGAGGATGGTGCCAGGTGTCAGCACGTTGACCCGGATCCCCTGGTCCGCGTAGTCGAGCGCCGCTACCTTGGTGAGCCCGATGATGCCTGCCTTGCCTGCCACGTAGGCGGCGAGGTTCGCCACGCCGATGTCGCCGGCCCGCGAGGCCATGTTCACGATCGCGCCGCCGCCGGTGGCCAGCATGGCGGGGATCTGGAACTTCATGCCGAGGAACGTGCCCCGGATGTTGGTGGCGATGCCCCGGTCGAACTCGTCCGGGTCGATGTCGGCGAGCGGTGCCGGCCGCGGCCCGTCTGTTGCGTTGTTGAACGCCATGTCCAGCCGCCCGAACTCCGCGAGCGCGGCGTCAACCATCCCTCGCATCGACGCGACGTCGCTGACGTCGGTCCGCACCGCCAGCGCCCGGCCGCCCTGCTCCCTGACCCGCCCGGCGACCGACTCCAGCGCCGCCATGTCGCGCGCGCCGATGACGACGGCGGCGCCCGCCGCCGCGAACGCCTCGGCAGTCGCGGCACCGATTCCCTTGCTCGCTCCCGCGATAAGTGCAACTTTTCCGTTCATGGTCAAAGCTTACATAATCTAACCATTAGATGTCTATGTGTTTAGATCAGCGCAGGTGGCACACGGCCCGGACCCGGCCCGTGGTCCCGGTGACCACGACCTCAATGGTGTCGCCGGCCAGGTCGAGCGGCGGCACGAGCTGGAGCCGGAGCACCGGCTCGGTGCCATGCGGCTCGGGGTAGCGGGGCACCGCTACGTGCCAGTCCCCGGCGCTGTCCCGCACCCACCAGGAAATCGGCGGCGGCGCCAGCGGGCCGCTGGCGACAACGAGCAGGAAGCTGTCGCCGCCGGCCACGCTCAGGCCAGCGAGCACGAACCGGTTCCCGTCAACGAGCGGCAGCACCATACCCAGCGGGGCATACTCCCCCGCCGCGTGCAGTGCCGCGCTAGCCCGCTCCAGCACGCTGGACCACGGCGCGGGAATGTCCGCGGCGGCCGGCGCGGGAATGCCATGGCTGGTGATGCCGAGCCGGTCGCACAGTGCCGCGAGCCGGCCGATCGCCGGGCTGTCCGGCGCGACGGCGCCCGCTCCGGTCAGCACCTCGATCATGTTCCCCAGGTCCATGCTGCCGATCGGCTCGGCGGCACCGCAGGCGGACGCCAGGATCCGCTCCGCCGCGATGGCCAGCAGCCGCTCACCGGGGGCAGCCGCCTGCTCGTCCGCCGTCACCTCGGCCACCACGGCCGGCCTGGTGAGGTCGAGCCGGACGAGCCGCTCGGTGCCATCCGCGATGATGTCCACCCACTGCGCCCGCTGCGGCAGCGGCGCGGACAGGGCCGCGCTCCCGCGCCAGGCGGCGCTCCCGCCTTCTCCTAGCTGAAAGGTGACCCGGTATCGAGCTCCTTCGCTGTCGACCGCTTCGAGCCGCTCGTACGGCAGATGCACCGGACCGGCCCCGGTGATCTCCAGGTCCGCGCTCGACCCGTCGGCCGGCCATCGCATGATCATCGCGATCGTGATCACGGTGCCGTGCGGCGACCGCACCAGGGAAAGCAGGTGAAGGTCGGCGGGGGCGCGCTCGCTGGCCACCCGGATCCGCTGCCCGAGCGGATGTGCCTGCGGGTACGTCGCTGCCGGGCGGTCCTGATCGTCGCGGGGCGGGCCGATCTGCTGCATCCGGCTGGCGATCAGCCCCGGGGACAGGTCCGAGCGCACGGCGAGGGCCGCCGTCAGCCCAGCCGTTACCGACTGCAGGGATCCCTCCGTGAGCACGCCCGCGGCGCGGAGCGTGAGAGCGGCCTGGTGTATCCGCGCCATTCCCGCATTGACGTCCGACCGGGTAAGCGTGCCTGATCGCCGGATCTCCGCCTCGGCCAGCCGCCGCACGTAGATCTCCGCGTCCATCCGGTCAGGCTATCTCCCGCGGCCCCGCCCGCCGGCCAGCACGTTCCCGCACCGGACAGCCCTCAGGCCGCTACCGGCACCTCGGCGACCGGAGAGTAGTGGGAGGAGTCGCCCTTGAGCGAGTAGCTCTGCTTGCCGTCGACGCCGACCGGGATGTCACCGGCCACGGTGACCCGGTTGAGCCGCCGTGGCAGGTCATCGTAGTTGTCTATGGCGTAGTGCTGGGTGATCCGGTTGTCGAACAGGACGAGCTGGCCTGGCTGCCATGACACCCGCAGCACGTTCTCCGGCCGTGCCACGTAGGCCTGCAGCAGCCGCAGGATGTCCTTGGACTCACCCGCCGACAGCCCGATGATCCGCTGCGCGAAGCCGCCGATGTACAGGCCGTGTTCCCGGGTCAGCGGGTGCACCCGGACCACCGGATGAACGCTCTCGTATTTGGTGGAGACGAACAGGGCGCGCCGTTCCCGCTCCACCTCGTTCAGGATCTCGGGCGGAACCGCGTAGTCGTAGTCGTTGGTGTGCACCGCCTGCAGCGTGTCGGCGAGCCCGCGCAGCGGCGCGGGCAGGTCCCGGTAGGCCGCCGCGGTGTTCGCGATCAGGGTCTCTCCCCCGTACGGCGGGATCACGATGCTGCGCAGCGTGCTGACCTGCGGCGGGTTCACCACGAACGTGACGTCCGTGTGCCAGTGGTTTGCCCGGCTTTCCTCGCTGTCCACCGGCAGGATGCTGGGCTGCCCCGGCACGGCCGGCACGGTGGGATGCGCCCTGGTCAGCTCGCCGAAGTACCGGGCGAACCGCTGCTGGCCGTCGTCGTCGATGCTGACATCGCGGAACAGCAGTGCCTTGTGCTCATTCAGCGCGGAACGCAGCTCGGCGACCGCCTCGGCGTCCAGCTCGAGAGCGGGGTTGTGCCCGGTGACCTCGGCACCGATGCGCGCGGTGAGCTTGCGGAATCCGAACCTGGTAGAAGTCGTGCTCATGCTGGGTCCTCGTCTCCTCATGGAACGATGGGATGTGCGGCAGCGGAAGAGAGTGTTACCTACAGACTGCGCTGCACACCCGCTGCAAGTCGACATGACGGCGGACTGCGAACGGTTCGAGCGGCCTCATGGTCACAAGTATATAAAGACGATCGTTTTAGTCTAATATGACCTGGGTCACATAGGCAACGCGTCCCCGGAGCGGGCGACATGCAGCGCGGCAACATGCAGCGCGGCAATATAGGGCATGCGTGACACCCTGCACAGCAGGCACAATGGCCCGATGGTCCCGCTCACCCCGCCCAAGCTCCGCCCTGGCTCATCGGTCCGGGTCATCGCGCCATCGCGGTCCCTGGCCGTCATCAGCGCCGACGTCCGCGCCGAGGCGGACCGCAGGCTCACCGCGCTCGGGCTGAAGCTGTCCTTCGGCGAGCATGCCGAGGAGGCCGACGACTTCGGCTCATCCTCGGTGGAGGCTCGCCTGGCCGACCTGCATGACGCGTTCGCCGATCCCGGCGTGGACGGGATCCTCCCCGTGGTCGGCGGCTTCAGCTCCAACCAGCTGCTCGCCGGCATCGACTACGACCTGGTGGCCGCGCACCCGAAGGTACTGTGCGGCTACTCCGACATCACCGCCCTGTCCAGCGCGCTCAACGCCCGGACCGGGCTGGTCGGCTACTATGGCCCGTCCTACTCCACCTTCGGCATGAGACACGACTTCGACTACACCCTGGCCGGATTCCAGGCCTGCGTGATGGCGGACGAGCCGATCAACCTCAAGCCCGCCCCCAGCTGGAGCGACGACGAGTGGTACCTCGACCAGGAGAAACGCCGCTATGACCCCGGCACAGACTGGTGGGTGCTGCAGGAGGGATCGGCCGCGGGGACCATTGTGGGCGGCCACCTGGGCACGCTCAACCTGCTGCACGGCACGGCGTTCATGCCGCCGCTGGACGGCACGGTGCTCTTCATCGAGACCGACGAAATGGAGCGCCCCTGGGATTTCGACCGGCAGCTGGTATCGCGGCTCCAGCAATCCGGCTTCGGCGGCGTCCGCGGGCTGGTGATCGGCCGCTTCCAGCGGAAATCTCTGATGACGCGTGAGCTGCTGACGCAGATCGTCGCCAGCAAGCCCGAGCTAGCCGGGCTGCCGGTGCTCGCGAACGCCGACTTCGGTCACACGTCGCCGATGTTCACGTTCCCCATCGGCGGCACCGCCGAGCTGCGGGCCGACCCGGCCGCCCCGGCGCTGCGCATCACCATCCACTGACCCGCTAGGAGAACGCCACGACCACTGCGGACAGCAGCGGCAGCCCGACAAGCGCCGCGCCAAGTGCCAGCTCGCACCGCAGTCGGCTGACGCGCCGCGGCGGCTCCAGCAGCCGTTCGACCCGCGCCACGACCGCGTAACTCGCCGCGCCGAGCGCGGGAGCGGGCACCGCCCGCACGGCCGCACCCGTCCCCATCGCCAGCAGTGCCTCGATCAGCGGCCGCCGGCCGGCTCGCTGCGCGGCGGCGTCGTCGGCCCGCATCTCGGCCAGCCGTTCCACCTCGCCCAGTCCGCACGCGAACAGCGGCACCGCCGGGAAGACCGCCGCGAGCGCCCGGGTAAGCGCGACCAGCAGGTGATGGCGCCCGGCCAGATGCGCCCGCTCGTGCGCGAGCACCGCCTCCAGTTGCGCCGGCGCGAGGATGCTGAGCGCACCGGCGGTGACCACGATGATTCCGGGCGGCACGCAGTAAACCGCCCGCTCCGGCACGTCAAGCACCACCGTCCCCGGCCCGGCACCCTGGTGCCGGCCGGCCAGGTGCGCCACCTCGGCGTGTGCCCGGGTCTGCCGCTGCGCCTGGTGCAGTCGCCGCCCGTACCGCCAGGCCAGCACCAGCGCCGCGCAGCTGGCCAGCGCCGCCGCCACGCCCAGTCCCGCCTCGAACAGCGCGCTCCGGTAGATCACCGACGTGCACGCGTCGCCCGCGACCGAACGGCAGATCGCCTGGGCCGCATGGCTCCAGCCGGCCACTGCCGCCTGTATGAGGGAAGCCAGCGCGATCCCCGCTGAGGCGAGCACGCACACCATAGCGGTGAGCCAGACCGCGATGCCGAGCCGGGCGCTCACCCCTGTCCCGGTGAACCGGCGCAGCACGGCCGGCACCCTCCAGGCGACCAGTACCGACCACAGGAACACCAGCAGCGCGGCGGCCATCAGGACTGACCGCCCAGGCGCCTGACTACCGCCCGGAGCAGCTCGGAGTCCTCCCCGTCCATGGTCGCGACGAAATGACTCAGCACCGCCTCGGTGTTCGCGCCGCCGTCGGCAAGGGCCTCGCGCATCAGGCGGGCGCTGTACTCCTCCCGGCTGGCGGTTGCCGCGTACCGGTAGGCCTTGCCCTCCTTGACGCGCTCCAGCCAGCCCTTGCGGTGCAGGTTGTCCATGGTGCTCATGACCGTCGTGTACGCGATGGTCCGCTCCCGCTGCAGCTCATCGAACAGCTCCCGGACGGTCACCGGCCCGCCGTGATCCCACACGAGCTGCATGATCACCGCCTCCAGCTCGCCAAACCCGCGCACATCGCCTCCAGAAGGTCCAAGTGTTCCCATACTACTATCTACGTACGCAGGCCATAGATGCGCCGCTACCGCGACACGCCGGCCCAGTTCGTGCTACGCCATCCATTCCGTGTTACTTTTCGATCAAGTGCTCGGACACCGAAACCACAAGATCACGAATCAGAACGGATGGTGGTACCCGTGACCAGTAACCTGACCTCCGCAGACCCCGTCGACGACGAGACCTGGGAAGCGATCATCGACTCCCAGGCCGACGAGAAGGTGCCGGCCTGGCTGGAGGAGGAGCCAGCTCCGCTGGAGCCGTAGGCAGCCAGTCGGCGTCCGGCCGGTACTCGAGCCAGCGCAGCGCCCGCCCTCAGCCGGAACGGGCGTTCCTCCCCCACGGCCACCGCGGCGGCGATGTCACCGGCCGCCACCAGACGCCGGGCCGGCGGGAGGAACCGCTGCCCGGCGTCGGTGAGCGTGACCCCGCGGCTCTGCTGCTGTCCCCTGGCGCGGGTGAGCAGCCGCACCCCGAGTTCGGCCTCCAGCCGCGCGATCCGCTTGGACAGCCCCTGCTGGCTAACCGACAGCAGTTCCGCCGCCCGGCCGAAGTGCCCCTCGTCGGCGACCGAGACGAAGGCACGCACCTGGGCGAGGTCAAGGTCCATATGGTTGTCGAACCGGCCGGACGGTTGTTGGATTCCCTGCCCCGCTGCCAGGTGGAATGTCCCCATGAAAGCGATAATCCCGGCCAGCGGGCCGGACATGGTCAGTTTCGGGGATGTCTGTCAGCCCCATCCGGCTGCCGGCGAGGCACTGGTCCGCGTCGAGGCGTTCTCGGTCAATCGCGGTGAGACGTTCCTGCTGGAAGCGCCGCCGGCTGGCTGGCGTCCCGGCAAGGACGTGGCCGGCCTGGTCGTCCAGGCCGCCACCGACGGGTCGGGCCCCGAGGCCGGCACCTGGGTGGTCGGGCATCCGCCGGCGGCGGGCTGGGCGGAGTACGTAAGCGTTCCTGCGGACTCGCTCGCCGCGCTGGCGCCGGAGCTCCCCGCCACCACGGCGGCGGCGCTGCCGCTGGCCGGCCTCACCGCGCTGCGGCTGCTGCGGGCCGCCGGAGCGATCACCGGGAAGCAGATCCTGCTCACCGGCGCGTCCGGCGGCGTCGGGCACTACTTCACCGAGCTGGCCGCCAGCGCGGGCGCCGAGGTCACCGCGATCACGGGATCGCCGGAACGCGGCGGACGGCTGACCGAGCTGGGTGCCAGCGCCGTGCTCCGGTCCGTGACCGACGCCAGCGGACCGTTCGACGTGGTGCTGGAGTCGGTCGGCGGCGACAGCATGGCCGCCGGACTGCAGCGGCTCCGGCCGGGCGGGCTGCTCATCTGGTTCGGCCAGGCGAGCCGCCAGCCGGCGACGGTGAGCTTCTTCGACTTGCTTTACGGCGCGACGTCTGCGACGATCCAGCATTTCTCCTACGCCGACTCCCCGGTGCCCTATGCGGATGACCTGGCGATTCTCGTCCGCCTCGTCGCCGCGGGCAGGCTGCATCCCGAGATCGGCCGGATCGCCGGCTGGGCGGAAACCGGCGCCGTCCTCACCGACCTGCGCGAGCGCCACATCCGCGGCAACGCCGTCCTCACCATCAGCGAAGGGAACCCGTCATGACCGACCCGAAGTCCGTGGTCATCCGTTACATCGAAGCCGCCCGTGACGGCATGTCCGGCGTGATCCGCGACAGCTTCGCCGAGGATGCCACCTGGGAGTACCCAGGTGACCTGCCACTGTCCGGCACCTACCGCGGCGTCGACGCCATCGTGGACACGTTCCTGGCGGGCGCGGGTGACCTGATGGCACCGGGCGCCGACGTCGCCCTCGAGCTGGTCAGCGCCATCGCCGAAGGCGACACAGTGGCCGCCGAGTGGACCTCGCGCGCGACCAGCCGGACCGGCGCCGCGTACCACAACCGCAACGTCGGCATCTTCACCGTCCGCGACGGCAAGATCGCCTCCGTCCGCGAGTACACCGACACCCTGCACGTAGCCCACACCCTCTTCGGCGCCTGATGCATGGCGACCCGTGGCGCACGAACCCCCTCTGGCTGGTGTTCGTGCGCCACGGGTCGCCATAGTAGGGTGCTCGGCGGAGGCAACGATGGCCTGGCACGGGGAACCTGGGCGGCAGCTGTACTACGAGGACTGTGGCCGCGGCGATGCCGTCGTGCTCATGCCCGGCTGGGGCGGCAGCATCGTCGAGTTCGGCCCTCTGCGGGAAGAGCTTCAGCAGGGGTTCCGCGTGATCGCCGTCGACCTGCCAGGATCAGGGCGCTCCCAGCCCCAGCCCCGGCACTACGACGCGACCTACTACCTGGACGACGCTCGGAACCTGCTCGGCCTGCTCGACGCGCTCCGGATCGATGTCGCGCACCTCGCCGGCTTCAGCGACGGCGGCGAGGAAGCTCTCCTCATGGCGGCACTCGAGCCGCACCGTGCCCTGTCGGTCCTCACCTGGGGAGCGGCGGGAAGAATGAATGGATCCGAGGACGAGGTGGCCGCGGTGGCGCGCGTTATGGACGACCCGACCGAGGAGCTGCGGCCGCTGGCCGCCTACCTGGCGCAGGCGTACGGACCGGCGCAAGCCAGGGTCATGACGGCAACCTGGGCGGATGCGATGCGCACGATCATCGCGGACGGCGGTGACATAAGCCGGTCCATGGCGCACCGCATAACCTGTCCTGCCCTGCTGATCACCGGTACCTACGATTCATACTGCCCGCCAGACCAAATCCGTGAGATGGCCGAGGCCATCCCGCGCGGCGAGTTCCGCGAGGCGGCGGGGGCGGGACACGACGTCCATGTCTCCCATCAGCAATGGCTCACCTCAGCCATGACCGACTGGCTGGGCAGCCACTGACCTAGATCCAGCACTGACCTAGATCCAGCACTGACTTGGACCAGCACTGACCTAGATCCAGCTGAGCAGGCGATCGAGTGGCTGCGGTACCCGGCTCAGGTCAACGGCCGCTGTGAATGCCCGCGCATACCGGTCCTTCGAGCCGGAGTGAGTTCCGACGAAGCGCCTGAGCTGCTGCGTGCTGCCGCGGCCCTGCTGCGCGGGCTGCTTGAGGAACGTGCGGTATCTCCGCCCCTCCCTCTGCGCCTCGATCACGTCCTCCACCGCGGCCACGCCGAGCGCGCGGATCAGCTCATCTTCCAGGTCGGCGACGCAGACGAAGAAGCCCTGGGGTTCCAGGTCGGTGCCCAGGCCAGCCCGGTCCAGCGCCCGGCGGAAGTCGCCCTGCTCGCCCTCATCGCACAGGCCGGCCACCGGGACACCGAGCCCGCGCGGCCCGTACTGGTCGAGGAAATGCCCGATGTTCGTGGCACCGCCCATCGCCACCACGATGATGCCCTCAGCATCCAGGTCACGTCCGGTGCGCCCGGCCAGCGTGGATAGGGCGCTCCGATCACTCACGCCCTCGACCGCGACAACTCTGCGGATGCCGGATCCCAGCCCGTTGTCCATGGTGGCGCTTATTCTCGCTGACCAGCGGCTAGGGCCGCTGTCAGCTCGTCACGGCTGGTCACCCCGAGCTTTGCGTAGACGCTCTGCAGGTGATTCTCCACGGTCCGCGCGGAAAGGTACAGCCTGGCCGCGATCTCCTTGCTGCTGATGCCGGAGGCTGCCAGCCCGGCTATCTCACGCTCGCGGCGGGTGAGCCGCTCGGCCTCGGTGCCACCGGAAAGGCCCGGGGTGCGAACCTCGCCGCACAGCGCGGTAAGGTCTTCCGCTCTCCTGGCCGACGCGCTGGCCCGCCGGCTCAGGCCCGCCGCCCGGTAGCTGGCCGCGGCGGCGGTGCTCGCCTCGGCCGCGAGCAGCCACGCACCGAGAGCTTCGAGGCTGTCGGCGGCCGAGTCCAGTTCCTGAGCCGATCCCCCCACCATGGCGGCAGCGTGCCTGGCCAGGGCGCCGATCAGCTTGCTGCCGGTCGTTGCCGCCAGCTCTGCGAGGCGGATCGCCGCGGGCCCTGGCGCACCGAGCCGCGCGCTGTCGTGCAGCAGCTGCGCTTCAGCGACCCACAGGTGTCCCGATGCGGCACGTCCAGCCGCTTCGGCGAGGAGCGTACACGCCCGGGACGCCTCGCCGGCCGCCACGCAAGCCCAGGCCCGGCCCCGGTCGGGCAGGTCCGGGTCAAACACCGTCATGGCAGCGGGCGGCAGCTCGTCAAGCTCGGCGATCGCGGCCAGGGCCGCGTCGCCGTGGCCCATCATCCCTTCGGCGAGCGCCACACCGCCGAGGCACCACCGCAGCGCCATGATGTCGTGCAGTCCGCGGTTGATGGAGGCGCCTTCGCGGAACGCGCGGGATGCGGTGGCGAGGCGGCCCTGACCGACCCGCACCAGGCCTTGCAGCACCCGGTAGGAAGCCTGTCCTTCCTTGTCTCCCGCCTCGATGCTGGCCTGATAACACCTTGCCGCGACGGCTTCGGCCTCGCTCAGGTTGCCTCCGCCCGCATGCCCGAGAAAGGCGCCGATGAGCTGGCACTCTGGCCGCTGGCTGTTTCCCTTGCTGGAACGCCAGAGCCGCTGATGCATCTCGAGGCCGCGCATGGCGACTGAGACCGCCTCCTGCGAACGGCCCATGAAGCCCAGGGCGATGGAGGAAACGTAGCTGCTCCGGCAGGCGATCTCAGGATCGTCGCTGTCGAGCGTCGCGGCCGCGGCTGCCAGGGCCGCCTCGGGATCCCCGGCGAAGAGCCGGTTCACCGCCGCTCGCCCGGACAGGCGCAGCCTCGCGGCGGGGTCGGTGATGTCCGCCAGTGCCTCGTCGAGGACCTTGGCGGCGGCCGCTGGGTCACCCATGACGTTGCCGAAGTTGTAGGACCGGGCGTTCGCCACGCTCGCCAGCTCGGCGTCGCTCGAGCAGAGCGGTATCAGCGCCTCTAGTACAGCCTCGGCCTCCTGAGAGCGCCCAGAGAACAGATCGACCTCAGCGAGCGCGACACCAGCCTGGACACCGCCGCCCGAGTCGAAAGCCGCCCGGGCCAGCCGCAGCGAGAGATCCATGTCAAACATCTGGCGTGCCAGGCGCGCGGCCGTGGTCAGGATCGCCGGGTCACCTCCCGCGCCGCAGTCCAGCCGCCACTGGCCGACGCGCAGCAGGTCCTCCCGCCGCCGCATGCCGGTGCCCTCCAGCACGTCGGCCAGGCTCGCCCACATCTTGCGCGACCTGGAGCGGGGCGTACGCCGGCGCAGCACCTCACCATAGACCGGATGGGCCAGGCGAGCCTGGGTGCGCGCACCGTCCTGGGCCACCTCGATGAACCCCTGGCGCTCCGCGTCCTCCAGCGCCTCAGGTACCGTCATCGACTCCAGCAGCTCGAGCCCCAGCGGCTCCCCCGCGGCTAGCAGTTCGAGCACCGCGAGAGTGCCGGACGCGAGGCCCTCCAGCCGGCCGGTCACCAGCTCGATCAGCCGGTCAGGTGCGGTAAGCGGAAGGCGCAGCGTCCACAGCCCCCGGTCTTCCGCCAGGGCACCCGAGCCGACGGCGCCGATGAGCAGCTCACGCACATACAGTGCGTTCCCTCCGCTCACCTGCCACAGCCGCCGCACGCTCGCACCCGTCACCGGGGCGCCGAGTACCCCCGCCGCGAGGTCCTGCACTTCGTCCTCGCTGAGGACGCCCAGGTCGATCCGCTCTGCCAGGCCCTCTTTCCACAGAGCGGTGACCGGGTCCGGCATCGTGCCGGGGGTACGCACAGTGACCAGCACGCAGCACGAGTCCTCGTGCACGATCTGCTGGACAAGCGCGGCGGAACCGTCGTCAAGCAGGTGAGCGTCATCCACGACAAGCACCAGGCGCCCACCCGGCCCAGCCCGGTCCGCGATGACGCTGCTGACCTGGCGCAGCAGGCCGATCAGCTCCGGATGCACGTCCCCGCCCGCCGGCAGGAAGGCGGCGAACGGCCCGAACGGGATGGACGCCGCCGACCTGGTCGCGATCACGTGAGCTGTCGCGTGCCCGAGCCGGGCCGCCGCTCTGGCGGCCTCTACCGCCAGGCGGCTCTTGCCCACCCCGGCCGGCCCCGCCAGGACGAAGGCACGCGGACTCGTGGTGGTACCGCTCGTTATGGCACGGACGATCCTGTCGAGTTCCCATCCCCGCCCCACCAACGGGAACTCCCCGACTACCGGCCCTGGAACGGTCACGAGTCCGCGGCCTCCCGTCCCGTCGCATCGGACGACTGGTTGACCCGCAGATTATCGCAGCAATGTCAGCTTTGGGCAGCAGCTGCCGCCGCCTCCCAGTCGATCACGACGTCGTTGGCCCCGGCGCCGACCTTGACCGGCACCCTGGAACCGGGGTACAGCAGCGGCAGTGCCCCGGCTGGCGTCGGGTTCCCCACCTCGATCTGATAAGGATCCTTGCCGCCGACCATGACGGTAAGGCGGAAGTAGTACATGTCGACGCCCGCGGGATTGCGCTTGCCGAGCGGCTGGAATGCGACGATGACCGCGTTTCCTGGCTCGCCTGTTTCCAGGATCGCTGCCGCGGAGCGCTTGCCCGCGGTGGTCACCACTGGCGGTTCCGTGGCGAGGTCGAGCACAATCTGGGTCAGGTCAGCGGGATTGGCCCGGACGGCCACTGTCGTATTGCCCGGATTGATCCGGGCGAGCTCGATCTCGGGAAAGCGCTGCTTGCAGGTGGCGTTGTAAGGCTCCCTGCGATCCAGGGACACCTCCACGCTGAACAGGCACACGCGCTGGACCAGGCCGTTGCCACTCGAGAACGTGGTGCCGGTCATCTGGTAGTCGATGATGATGCCGCGGCCGAGCAACCCTGTCTCCAGGATCTTCTTGTCGGGTCCGCCGGTCAGGTTCTTCAGAAATCCCATGTCGCAAGCGTGCTCCGCGCGAGGCGCGCGGTCCTGAGTAGCGGCTACTCATTTCCCGCTGCTCCCGGTACTCAGCCACCGGCCACGCGGGCACGTGCAGACCGACGCTTCTTGCTGTTATCATTTAGGAGATCCAGGCACAGGCCAGGGCCGGCCAGCCGGCCGCTTCCGGCTCGTGTCAGGATGCCTTATGGCCGATCCGCGCGCGGGGCAGCCCGCGTCCCCTGCTGACCTGGTGAACGTCCCGAAGCTGATCACCGCCTACTACTCGGTGCATCCCGATCCGGGAGATCCCGCCCAGCAGGTGTCATTCGGCACATCCGGGCACCGGGGATCGGCGTTTACCGCGACGTTCAACGAGGATCACATCCTCGCGACCACGCAGGCCATCTGCGACTACCGGGCCCGTCATGGCATCGGCGGCCCGCTGTACCTGGGCGCCGACACCCATGCGCTGTCCGAGCCGGCGCAGGTCAGCGCGCTCGAGGTACTCGCCGCCAACGGCGTGCGGGTGCTGGTGGACGCGAGGGGCGGGTACACCCCCACCCCGGCGGTCTCCCGCGCGATCCTCGCGCACAACGCGTCAGGGACCGGCCCCCAGGCCGACGGGATCGTGGTCACCCCGTCGCACAACCCTCCCCCGGACGGCGGCTTCAAGTACAACCCGCCGGACGGCGGCCCGGCGGGCACCGACATCACCAGGGAGATACAGGACCGGGCCAACGACCTGCTCAGCGACGGCCTGAAGGGAGTGCTCCGGGTCCCGTACGCCCAAGCCGAGGCGGCCGGAACGACGGGCAGGTTCGACTTCCTCGACAGCTACGTGGCGGCCCTGGCGGGCGTGGTCGACCTGGCCGCGATCCGGGACGCCGGGGTGCGCATCGGTGCGGATCCGCTCGGCGGCGCCAGCGTCGCCTACTGGGGCGAGATCGGCGACAGGTACGGCCTGGACCTGACCGTCGTCAATCCCCGGGTTGACCCGACGTTCGCGTTCATGACCCTGGACTGGGACGGCAAGATCCGGATGGACTGCTCATCCCCGTCCGCGATGGCCGCCCTGATCGGCCGTCAGCACGAGTTCACGATCGCGACCGGGAACGACACCGACGCGGACCGGCATGGCATCGTCACGCCCGACGCGGGACTGCTCAACCCCAACCACTACCTGTCGGTCGCCATCGACTACCTGTACCGGCACCGGGACGGCTGGGCGGCCAGTGCCGCCGTCGGGAAGACCCTGGTCAGCTCGTCCATGATCGACCGGGTCGCGGCCGGGCTCGGCCGCCGGCTCATCGAGGTGCCTGTCGGCTTCAAGTGGTTCGTGCCCGGCCTGCTCGACGGCTCGGTGGCATTCGGCGGCGAGGAGAGCGCCGGGGCCTCGTTCCTGCAGCGGGACGGCTCGGTATGGACGACCGACAAGGACGGGATCATCCTCGCCCTGCTCGCCTCGGAGATCACCGCGGTCACCGGGCAGAGCCCCTCGCAGCTGTACCGCGGTCTCACCGCCCGGTACGGGGATCCCGCCTACGCCCGCATCGACACCGCGGCCACCCGCGAGCAGAAGGCCGCGCTTGCCACTCTCTCCCCCGAGCAGGTGCCGGCCAGCGAGCTGGCCGGCGAGAAGATCATCGCCGCGCTGACCACGGCTCCCGGCAACGGCGCCCCGATCGGCGGCCTGAAGGTGATCACCGAGTCCGGCTGGTTCGCCGCCCGCCCGTCCGGCACCGAGGACGTCTACAAGCTCTATGCCGAGTCCTTCCGCGGCCCGGAGCATCTCGCCGCCATCCAGGAGCAGGCCCGGGCGATCGTCGCGGCCGCCATCAGCGGATGACCCCGCTGGCCGTCACCTGCCTTTGCCTGCTCACGCGGACCACCGCGGCCGGGGTCCAGCAGGTTCTCCTCGGGCACAAGAAGACCGGCCTCGGCACCGGGAACATCGTCGGCCTCGGCGGCCACGTGGAACCGGGCGAGACTCCCCGCGAGGCCGCGGCCCGCGAGACCAGGGAGGAGGCGTCGGTCTGTGTCGACCCCGCCGCTCTGCTCCCGGTGGCGGAGATAGTCTTCCGGTTCCCGGTCCGCCCAGACTGGGACATGGAAGTGTTCGTCTTCATGAGTTCCGACTGGTGCGGTGAGCCCGCCGAGTCCGATGAGATCACCCCGGAGTGGTTCGAGGTGGCGGAGCTGCCGCTGGCCCGCATGTGGGATGACGCCCGCTTCTGGCTGCCGCGCGTCCTGGCCGGCGAGCACATCCGCGCCAGCTTCACCTATGCCGACGACTGCGAGACGGTCACCTCGGCCGTGTTGTGAACGACTGGACGATCTCCGTGCCGTGCTCGAACTCATGAAACGGGTAGCGGATCGCCGTGCGCCAGAAGGCCGTCGCGGCAGGATTCGCTAGCTGCTGACGGACGGTCCACCGCCCAGGGAACCGGTCAAACAAGACCGCGGCGGCCTGCGTCCCCACGCCGCACCGCCGGTACTTGCGCATCACGAAGAACTCGGCGATGTCGTGCGGGCTTCCGGTAAAGACCAGGGCAAAGCCGGCCAGCGCACCGTCGGCCCGGAACAGGAGCGCCTTGCGGGCCGAGTCAGTCCAGTACTCGTCGAAGTAGGGGTGCAGGTACTCCCCGTGCGGATTGACATCGCCGCCGTCGAACTCGGAGAAGTCGTAGTGATACAGCTGGAGCAGCCGCCGGATGACGGTCCTGTCGTCATTGAGCGCCTCGACCACCTCTACGCGCATCCGTTCATCATGCTCCGTTGCCGCTGGATAAGTTGCTTCTTAACCAGGGCCCCCGGGGCGGCGACGGTCCGGTACCCGCCGTCGCCCTCAAACTCTGGTATCAGTCGTACGTTCCGGGGTTGGCTGTATAGGTCCGTCCGGCTGGGCTGTGCCAGGTGAGCACACCCGGCTCAGGCTGTTTCAGGTACCAGCCGTCGAGCTGTTCCACCCTGTGATGATGTCTGCATAGGGGGCTGAGGTTGCATTCTCAGGTGATCCCGTTTTTGTGCCAGGGCCTGGTGTGGTCCAGGTCGCAGCAGGCGGCATGGTTCCCGCAGCCCGGGGCGGTGCACCAGGGACTGCGGGCCTGGACCAGGTGCCGGAGCCCGGGGCTGGGCCGGTACCGGTCCTCGGCATGCTCGTGCCCGCAGCTTCCCCGCGTGATCCGGGCCAGCCGGATCCGCAGCCTGGCGATCAGGTCGAGGGCTTCCATGTCCTGGGGGGCGGGGCCTGCCTGTCTTCG
>Ga0209530_1000385_pt1 | contig 32870 bp, 24 predicted proteins | sample BlaSpr_A8_Ref_O1_FD_187987 | JGI IMG/M metagenome (GOLD analysis project Ga0209530, IMG submission 187987) | Forest soil microbial communities from Thunder Bay, Ontario, Canada - Black Spruce, Ontario site 2_A8_Ref_O1 (SPAdes) (version 2) | ecosystem: Environmental > Terrestrial > Soil > Boreal...
TTTCTTTCCTCAGGCCACGCTATGTTGTTCGCGAATTTCACTCCGGACCGGAATTCCTACGGGAATACGGCGCTTTTCGGGTAAAAAGAACTCACAGAAAATCGCCAGAAAACTCACACCGATGGGCAAGATTCCCCACATGACGCCCTCCCAATGCGGGGGTATCGCATCCGAAGGGATCTGGTGGGCAGGTGGTACGTCATCCTTCGCCCACGCAGTAACGTCGCCATTGTTGAACGTTTCTATCTTCCGCCAGCCAACGAAGGTCAGCAGCGGTTCGTAATAAGAATCATGGACAAAGATAAACTTCAAGCCATAGCGATTGGCGTGCTCCAAAATAGCTCGCAACGCGGACATCCCGGCCGTGCCGTAGAACTTCGCATTGGTAAGCTGGGCCGCGCCATAATGTGTCATCTCGGGCAACAGTCGAGCCGAGTTGTAATCGCCGTCTACACTGCTGGCGTCCGTATCGATGGAAACTTTTGCCAGTTCGCTGGCAAATCCCAGGGTGATGTAACGGTAAGCGTCATGCCCATCGCGGTTCATAAAGGCATCGACCGGCTCAACTTTCGCGGTCGCTGTCGGGCGGAATGGATTTGCATTCAGCCAGAACAATGCAAGCCCGATGGTCACGACCGAAGCCAGCGCCAATCCCACAGCAGCCTTGGCGCGGAAACGCTCGATAAGCTCCATCGCCAGCACTCCTACAAACGGCATGGCGAGGAGCGTGGCCCAGAATGTGAAGCGCTCGAAAGTCAGAATGTCATACGCCCGCCCGAGCAGCCAACGCGGTAGAGGGGTCGTGCCGCCCAAGCCGAAAATGAAGGCCAGCCAGAATCCAAGCAATAACGGGCGCCAGCGGCGTAACGAAGCGCCACGAATCACAACGAACGGGAGGGCAAGAATTAAAGCGCCGTAGGGAATAACGAAATAATTAATACCGGTAATCGAATTCAGCAAAAAGTTGGCGCGGCTGTCGTGAGGAATCGGAATCTGATGAATAGGGTGCTGAATAAGCGTCAGCCAATACGGCAATAGGACGATGCCCACGCCAACCACTGTCAGACCTGCAAACACGACGGCTCTCGACAAGACACCGCCCGTGGAGGCGGCCACTCTCTCCTCCTGGGAATCCAGGATTGCCGTCCAGAGGACAGGAACCGCGAAAAATACCACACCAAAAATCAGCGTCACGTGGTGCGCGGCAGCGGCCGAAAAAGTCACCAGCAAACCTTTGACAAGCGACCGCCCCGAAGACTCAGTCATCCATTCATAAAAATACGGCAGCGCGTTCAGATACAGTGCTGCGGATGCAACCGTGGCCAACTGGCCCGCCTGATAAACCAGAAAAGATAAAGATCCCAGGAAGACCGTTCCCAGCGCGGCATAGCTCGCGGCGCGATCGTCGACCCATATTCTTGCGAAGCGATAAACTCCAACCGGCAGCAGCAGCACCGCAATCAACTGCACCAGCATGTACGCCATCTTCAGGCCGAACACATTTGAGATCAGCGCAATCCACTGGTGCGTCAACGGTGGATAAGTCGTCTGGGAGAAGCCCGCAAACCATTTCTCATTCCAGGGATTGAACCAATGGTGAGCATAGTGCGAGGCGAAAAACATATGGAAATTTGCGTCGAAGGAGCTCGACGGAAGCTCCATCAGCAGGAGCGGTCCGTGCACTGCGAGCGCCACCAGGACGATCGCAAGAAGAGGAACAGGACGTGAGTATGGGCTTTCAGCGGTGCTCAAGATCGGACGCTCCTAGTGCTCGCAGCGAACAGCTTGGATTCGGAAACCACGTCAAGGGTTTACTCGGCCGTCATGGGGGTCTCCTTATGTTTAGGACGGGAAAGCAGCCTTCCCAGTAAGAGTGGCATCTGATGTGGGCCGCAGAAACAAATACTGTTATGCGCGAGGTATAGCAAAGACTTGCACTTAGCGTGGTGAACCAGTGAAAAGCCGACTTCCGCTCACGAGCTTTTGCATTGTTGTATTTTTTGCTAGCGCATACGCGCAGACATACGACATCAACGGTCAGAACGGTTCCTCGCCCAAACCGCAGGGTTCCACCAGCGAATCGTCTCCGAGTTCCGTTCAAAGCGGCTCAGAGCTTGGCTGGGGATCAAGTATCGAAGTTTCTCGCCAGGCTCGTGCCGCGCAAGACGCTCTAAAAAGAGGCGATTACAAAGCTGCGGCCGCCTATGCTGAGACTGCCGCAAAGTCTGCTCCGCAAAATGCCGACCTGTGGTTTCTGCTGGGCTATGCGGAACGGTTAGACGCGCGATACCAGGCTTCGGTCGACGCCTACAATCACGGCCTTAAGATCAAGCCGCATTCCACTAACGGAATGGCTGGACTGGCGCAAACTCTGGCAAAAATGGGCCGCGACGCCGAAGCAGAGAAGCTGCTGCAGGAAGTGGTGGACGCGAATCCGAAAGATGCAAACAGCCTCCAATTGGCGGGCGAGTTGTTGCTAAGTTCAGATCCCACTCAAGCCTTAGAATTTCTAAAGCGCGCCGACATGTTGCGGGCGACGCCGCATACCGACCTTCTAATTGCACATGCTTATGAACGTCTGGGAAAGCCAGACGAGTACACGCATTATCTGGACGTAGCGCGCCGGCGCGGGCCTAACGATCCTGAAGTGCTTCGCGCAGTGGCGGGAGAGTATCGAGATCACGGGCAGTTCGACAAAGCCATTGCAACATTGCAGGGGATTCCCGGCAAAGATAAAAACACCGACGTCGAAGCGGAACTGGCTTACACGTATCAACTGGCCGGCAAACAGCAGGAGGCCGCTGACATTTATTCGCGACTGGCAAAATCTGCCAAAGGCAATATCGGGCTCGATCTAAGCGCAGCCCAGGCCCTGGTTGATCTGGGACAGATGGATGCGGCACGTGTTTTCCTCGACGATGCCAGGCAGATCAATGCCAACAATTATCGACTCCATGCGATTGAGGGCGCGGTTGCTGAATCGGAGGATCGATTTGCCGACGCCGCCAAGGAATACAGCCTTGCGCTCAGCAATCTTCCTCCGAATATTCCCGAGGGACCTCTCTATCCCATCGAACTGCGGCTGAATTTGTACGAACTCAGTCTGCGTCAGGACGACGAAGCGACTGCCAAACAGCAATTGGATAGCGCGTCCATCGCAATCCACCAGGTCACCGTTCCAGCGTCAGCCCAGCCGGAAATGTTGAGGTTGCGCGCGGCGATTGAGGCGGGACTGGGAAATTACGATGCCGCCAACAAAGATTTGCAGCAAGCGTTGTCGCTCGCCCCAACGAACGTGAATTCGTTATTGAACTATGCCAGCCTGCAATGGAAGCTCGGTCAAAAAGATCAGGCTGAGAAAACCTTCACGCAAGTGCTGGAACTGGATCGGACTAACCGCACGGCTCTGTCTTCGCTGGGATATCTTGCGCGTGACAAGGGAGATGAAAAGCTCGCGGTCCAATACTTCAAACGGGCCATCGCTGCGCATCACAAGGATTATGAGCCGTATCTGGCCCTCGGGGACTTGTATACAGCCGCGCGCGATTATCGTGCCGCGGAAGCAAATTATCATGACGCTTACACCCGAATGCCGCGCAACGGGATGATCATTGCCGGTGGCGCCAATGCTGCCATGGAAGCCCACAATCTGGATCTGGCAAAGGAATGGCTGGATCGTGCAGAAGGCACGATGAATGACGTTCCGCAGGTGATGCGCGAACGCGAGCGCTATCTGACACTTAGAAAAGACTACTCCGAATCGGCCAAGCTGGGATTCCAGGTTATCGAGAAGCTTCCGCACGACCGCGAAGGCGTGGTTTACCTGGTTTACGATCTCTATTACCTGAACCAGTACGATCAGGCTCTCACGCTGATTGCCAAGTACCAGTCGATTCTTCCCGACGATAAAGATTTGCCTCTCGTGGCGGGAAACATTCATGCGCATGACGGCCACTTGCAAGAGGCGTTGAACGATTACAACCGCGCACTCGAACTTGACCCCAAGGTGCCCGAGGGCTACGTGAATCGCGGATTCGTTCTGAATGATCTGCGGCAGCCGGCAAATGCCGCCAAGGATTTCCAGACCGCTCTGGATATGCAAAACGACTATGGGGAAGCACACCTGGGATTGGCGTTTTCAGACCTTCAGTTGCATCGCTCCAAAAAAGCGCTTCGCCAGTTGGATGCCGCTCAGAAACTACTAGGGAAGTCGCATGCTTTACGCCTGGCCCGTGCAGAAGCGTTTCGGCAGGAGCAGGACTTTGTTCATGCCGAAAGTGAATACCGTGCGGCGCTCGAAGAAGATCCAAATGATTTACCCACGGAATTGGCCTATGCCGATACACTTTTCCGCCTCCGGCGATACCAGCAATCATTAAATGCGCTCGATGTCGCGCAGAAGTTAGCTCCGGCCGATGCGCGCGTTTACGCCTTGCGCGCCCAGGTGCATGCCAAAGAAGGTTTGCGCGACGATACCCTGCATGACATTCAATTGGCTGAGCAGTACGGCAAAGACGATGTCGAAATTCTGATGGCCACTGGCGCGGCATTACTGAGTCTGGGCGACAAAGACGCTGCCATGCAGCGCTTTGCGCGCGCATTGGACGCTCGCAATGGCGATCGCCTGGCTGTTCGCCTTGCGATCGCCGAAGTATTCATGCAGCAAGGCCACTACGATGAGGTTCAGCGTCAGCTCGCTCTTGGTTTTGCGGAAGCGCGGATCGATCAGTCTCCAGTTTCACCAGAGGACATTCTTCGAGCCGCAAACATTTTTCTCGGCGCCCACGAGTTCGATTTGGCGGAAACGTACTTCAACAAAGCGAAGCTCGCTGGGGCCAATCCTCGTGAAGTGGAAATTGGCCTGGCGAATACTTATGTCGCTGAGGGAGAGACTCAAAAGGCGGCACAGGCGCTTGCTTCGTTGGGTCCAGCCACCGATTTCACTGACGATTCCGATTACATGATCGCTGCCGGCAATCTATATCGCCAGCAGCAAGATACCGTGCATGCGCTGTCGTCCTTTGCGCAGGCCAACACCGTGGCCGGACAGGATAATCAAGTTACCGAGAACGTGCAGAATGAGCTTGGCCTGGAAGAGGGCGCGCAGATTAACCAAAATATAAGCCTGCTCCCGGAAGCGTCCTTTGCTCCCGCGCTCGAAGACATCAATGTCTATACGCTTGACGCGAAGATTTTGCATGTAACCAATCCCGCGCTTCTTCCGCCGCCGCGCCATTCCTTCGAAGATCTCGCGGATACTCACTATCGCATTCATATCAATGGCTTGCCGATGATCTCCGGTTTCGTAGGGCAAAGCTTTACCGATGGCCGGTTTCTCTTTCCCAGCGTTGGAGTCATTCAAGACCGCAACACCTATGACACCTATTTTAATGGTGGCATCACGCCCGTTCTTCACATGGGTCCAAACTCAATCGCATTCAATGGCGGCCTGCAGTACGACATACGCCGCGATACCATCTCGCCTGTCTACATGAGCCAGAATCTTTTCCGGCAATTTCTGTACATCAACTCCAGTCCGTTCTACAACTGGTTGTCCTTCTACGCCAGCGGTATTCGAGAAGCCGGGCCATTCACCGATCAGAATTTGCACTCGCGGGATGCATCTGGCAGCCTGGAGTTCACGGTCGGGCGTCCCTGGGGACACGATGCCCTGCTTGCGGGCTACAACGTGCGCGACCTGCTTTATCGCCCGATGATCCAGGAATATTTTTATACGTCGACCTATGTGGGGTTTCAGCACAAGTTTGGAAGTCGGCTCACGGCCGCGGTGCTGGCTGAGGATCTCCGTTCCTGGAGGGTACAGGGTCTCGACTACGCTATCGCTCAAGCTTGGCTTCCGGGAGGGCGATTCGATTTTCGCGCGAATTCCCGTTGGGATGTACAGGGATCGTTCTTGCTGTCGCGCGGGCAGGGGTTTCACGAGTACGACAATGCCCAAAGCCAGTTTGTCGTCAGCTACACGCATTCACGGGGCGGAATCCTGAAGGGAGATGGCGAAGGACCGCCAGCTGCGCATCCTTTCCAGATTTCGGCAGGAGTGCAGCAACAGACCTTTTACAGCTTCGACGGAGGAAGCAGATCAACAATTCTTCCGGTGATTCACTTCACTTTGTTTTAGAGCGACTCTCCCATTCGTGATTATGAACAGTACAAGCAAAAACGCTGTGGCATCGCGCTCCCCGGATGAGGGTTCCGCCAAAACACCGGTGCGAACGAGAGCGCTGAAGTCGCAGCTGCTGGGAGGCGCGATCACGCTGCTGGCGGGATCGGGTCTGGTCGGCATCACCAATCTGGCATACAACGTCGTCGCGGCGCGCCTCCTCGGCCCTACCGGATTCGCGAATGCCACGGCCGTCTACACCATCCTGATGCTGCTGTCATGCATCACTCTGGCCTTTCAGGTAGTGTGCGCAAAATATATCGCAAAGAACGCAGCTTCCGCGGAGGAACGGTATAACGTCTTCGGCAACCTGCACCAGCGCGCGTGGTTAGCCGGCATCGGAATCGGCTTGCTCTTGTTCCTGTTCCGGGGATCTCTGTCGATTTATCTAAACCTGCCTGATTCGAACCTTATCTCTCTACTGGCTGTTGGCACAGCCTTCTATATCCCCCTCGGCGTCCGCCGTGGATACATACAGGGGATCCACGCCTTTGGTCCGCTCGCCCTCAATTTCATGCTGGAGGGATTAGTGCGGCTGGGAGGGGTGTATGTACTGATCGAGATGGGACTAGGCGTGAAAGGTGCGGTCCTCGCCAGCGTGCTGGCCGTGATTGTCGCTTACTTTTTCGCGCTTCCAAGTCCGGGTATTGGCTCGTTGCGCTTTCGAGGATTATCGATTTCTTCCGGCGAAGGCGTGCAGGCCATAGTCTTCTTTGCGGGACAAACGGTAATTAATAATTTCGATATCGTTCTTGTAAAACATTTTTTTCCACCCGTCGAAGCAGGATTCTATGCCGCAATAGCTTTGGTTGGCAGGCTCGTGAACATGTGTGCATGGTCCGTGGTGAACACCATGTTTCCAGTATCCGCTGGCGCAGCCGGGGATGAACACGAAGCTAGCCCGGTCTTGTTCACTTCCCTTTCGATGGTTTTTCTCATTCTGACCTGCCTGATCCTCAGCCTATGGATGGTGCCAAACTTTCTTTGGAAAACTCTCTTCGGAGCTCAGTTCGCTGTCGGCAGCTACGGACTTTTGGCTCCTTTGCTGATTCTTTATGCGATTAACGCGGGAATCTATTCTCTGAGCTCCGTGATCATCACTTATGAAATGTCGCGCAAAATCGCGAATACAAGCTGGCTTCAGCTAGCCTTCAGCGGAGCGATGGCCCTGGGGATTTACCTGCTTCATCACACGCTTCGCCAGGTCATTTGGATCCAGCTGGTGTTGATGGTGATTTTGCTTTTCGTGCTTATTGTTCCACTGCTTCGCAATCAACTCACGCCCAAGGCTCTCGGCACCTATAGCAGCCTGCACATTGGACGCCAGTTGACCGAAGAAGAAGTCATGTCGGAATTTCTCAGAAGCGAGTTCCATCACTCCGAGTTCGATGATTATCGCATCGAGTTTGAAACTCTCGTCAAGAATCCTGACCTTAGCAGTTCCCGGGAAAACGCCGTACGACAAGCTCTTTTGTTTCTCCGCAGGGGAACCATGTGGCGGGAGTTGCCCGCCGATACCAAATGGTTTGAGGTCGATTTGGGCGCCAAGGAGTTGGATCGCGTCCGCTTTTTCCCCAGGGCACAGTGGCGGCGAGTGGCCGAAGGAAGCTTCTATCTTCAGGAGATTATTGAGCGCCTCAGGGTGAAGCTATCGGAAGAGTCAGCCGATGATCAGTTCTACTCGAAACTCCGCCTTCTGACAAAATCGGTGGGAACCGACGTCATCAATCCCACGGTGCTGCTGATTGGAGTGGATAGTAAAGGTCCATTGACAATCCTGGATGGGAATCATCGCGTGGCTGCTGCATTGCTGAATTCACGCCGCCCAGAGCTCACCCACTTACGCTTTGTGTGTGGATTCTCGCCCCAGATGGTCCGTTGTTGTTGGTACCACACCAACGTCAACACTCTTCTGCGATACATGAAGAATGTGCTTCGCTATTTCTCCTATGATCCGGAAACCGATATTGGCCGCTTCCAGGAGCGCGGCCTTTAGACTCGACTTCGATCTACTGCGGCTCGGGCACAGTGCTGGTGGGAGGAACAGGCGGCTCCTGCACTACTGAGTTATCTCGACGAAGCAGCAGAACGGGCTGCTGGTGCTGGCGGCGCGCTTCGCGTTGCTGTTGCAGTTTCGCCTCAACATCCGCATCGCTGCCGGAAGCGACTTGACTGAGCTTCAGACCTTGCGCCGAACTCCGGCTAGCCAGCCCGACTGGAGTATTTGCTCCGGCCAGCGTCTGCGCCTGATCATAGAAGAATTGAGCCGACTCGCGATCCCCTTCGAGCTCGGCTAAATAGCCATAGTTGTTTACGGCGAAAGCGTTGCTGGGATCCAGAGTATAAGCCTGCCGAAAGTCCTTTTCCGCAGTAACCAACTCGTTGCGATTCACCGCGGCTACCCCGCGAGCGTTCAGCTCCGCAATTTGCTGTTGAGCGGTGACCTCTTTATCAAGCTTACTGCGCAGATCCCGGGCGTTGCGCGCAGCCATTTCGCTTACTGGTTTGCCCCGCCATGAACGATTGAGTGTAACGATAGCGTCGGCGCTGGAACTTTTGACCGCTGCGGAGTCATAGTATTTAAGCGCTTCCTGGGATTCGCCTTCCATTTCCTTGGCCACACCCATGTTATTCAAGGTGAATACATTGTTGGGATCGGAGTTTAAGGCTTTCCGAAGCAGCAAATCGGCCTCTGGACCTCTCCCCTGCGCCAGCAAACGCACCGCTTCCACGTTATCGTGGTTGATCTGCAGTTCCATGTCAGGAATCGCCAGCGCTTCCTTAAGAGTTCGTCCTTTAAGTCGCGGAAGACTTGCCTTGGCGATTGCGGCGTCAGTAACCTCCTGGCCCGCCAGCGAATAGAAGCTCAGGGCTCGGTCGATCTGTCCCTTTAGCTCTGAAATATAGCCTAGATTGTTCAGAGTAAAAGGATCATCCGGATCGAGCAGGTAGGCCTTGTAGAAAAGCGATTCGGCCTTCTCGTATCTGCGCTTCTGGACTTCTGCCACCCCTTCCTGATTCAGTCTCTGTACGGGAGTGAGATGGCTGCGCCTGGGTATGGTGATTTTCAAATCACCCGCGCGGACGTGAGCTGCGCATCCGAAAATAAGGCCGGTCACTGCGGCGACTGCGCTTGCTCTCCAAAACATTGTGAGACCTCTTAATTTAAAAATGCGAGACAATGCCTCGCTTAAGATGCCAATCGCGCCGCTGCGTTTGCCGGGCGGCAGCATATTTTCACGGCTCATCTGACTACCCCCGCCTGCTTTTAGGCATCCAATACCAGCTTTGATATATCTGTGCGTGGAGAGACGATGGAGCGCCTTTTAACACACGTTTTTGCGGGCACGATCCTGATCGGTTCTTTAGCGGGATGCCCCTCCTATGGACAATCGGTACCCTCCCAGTCAGTGACTTCAACTTCTTCCGTGGAGTCGCCCACAGTAACCACCTCCACCGCTAAGCCCAGCACTCCGGCTGTGGACGAAGAAACCTTGGTCGATCCTGCAAGCCTGCTTCCCGATCTTCCGCAGCTGCCGAATGCCAAGGCCAGTCTGATCGGTGGAACCATTCAGAAGATAGATCGTGTGCAGGACAATCTGACCGTGCACATATTCGGCGGTGGCAAGATGAAGATTTTCTACGATCCGCGCACTCAGATTCTTCACGGAAGCGGGCTGGCTTCGCCGCCGGACTTGCGCCCGGGCGATCGTGTTTATGTCGATACCATTCTCAATGGAGGCATCGTCTTCGCGCGTACGATTCGCCTGGCCACGGCCGCAGCAGCAGGCAAGAGCCAGGGTGTTGTGGTGAGTTATCGTCCTGATAAGAACGAGTTGGTGGTTCGCGATCAGCTCTCACCCGCTCCAATAAAACTGACGCTCGACTCCAGAACCGAGATCGTTCAGGATGGACACGCCGCTTCCGCCGGCGAACTGGTTCCCGGAACATTGGTGGACGTAGAATTTGCTTCGCAGAAAGATGCGCGGGACGCTGAGCACGTTTCAATTCTGGCTGTGCCCGGAACCAACTTCACGTTCTCTGGAGAGGTAACTTCGCTGGACCTTCATATCGGCCTGCTGGTATTGACTTCCACCACCGATCAAAAAACCTACGAGATTTATTTGGATCCATCCACTATCTCGATTGACGATCGCCTCCGTCCTGGAGCCGACGTGACCACCGTGGCCAACTTCGATGGCACGCGCTATACGGCGAAAAATCTTACCGTGAACTCGCGCTAGAGGCCTGAAGTTCCCGCCTCTGCTAAGCACTAAAAGGATGATGTACCAGCGTTATCTTTTTCTAACCTCACCTTCGTCCTAAGCTGACGCCGTTCCGCAAAACAAAAATTTAAGACCGGCCGCAAGAAATTTATAGGCGGGCGCGCCTTCTTGTGCTGGTTGGAACTTGAGACAAAGATCCGAAGCAAGATCCTCGGCTCTACTCTGCCCCCTGAGGACCCATGCGTGCCGTTGCCGTTGCGTTTGTCTTATTAATTGTTTCTTCCCTGAGTTCGGCTAGCTCTTCTTACGTCGTACCCACCACAACTCTGGCCGCTCAAACCTCCAACAACACCAGCACCGCTAACAGCTTTAAGAGTCTGCCGAACGGCGACCTGGGTGCCGGAAATATCAGCAAGCTTGATGTTCATAGCTTGCTCTATCCCGGCGCAACCACCAAGATCTATGCCCACATGGTTCTGTGGTTCGGCCAATCGAACCATATGAATATTGGTTACAGTGAGACGAACCCGGCACAAGTTCAGAGCCAAATCGACGACATGGTCAGCCGCGGAATCGATGGTGTAATTATTGACTGGTACGGGCCCGGTAATTCAATTGATCAGGCAACGCAGCTAGTCATGGCCGCGGCCGAGAACCATCCTGGATTTACGTTTGCCATCATGATCGACCAGGGGGCCATCGAATGGTACTCCTGTCACGGTTGCTCGCCTCAACAGGCTTTGGTGAACGACCTCCAGTACATCGAGCGTACTTATTTTCCTTCGCCCGCCTACATGAAAATCAACGGGCAGCCGATGGTTACAAATTTTAACGTCAGTCTTTCTTATCCGTCGGTCAATTGGGAAAACGCGAACTCTGCACTCAATACGCACCCCACATTTTTGTTCCAGAACAATGATGGATTCACCCAACAGCTCAGTGACGGCAGCTATTCCTGGGTCATGCCTACCGCTGCAGATTACGGTTTGGATTACATGGCAAGTTTTTACGATGTGGCCAATAGCTTTCCCAAGGAACAGACAGTGGGGGCGACATACAAAGGTTTTAACGACATGTTTGCATCATGGGGATCCAACCGGATCATGGGTCAGCAGTGTGGCCAAACCTGGCTTCAAACTTTCGCCAAGCTGAACAGCATGTATAACTCCGGTCACCCGTTGCCTGACCTGCAACTGGTCACATGGAATGACTACGAAGAAGCCACGGAACTTGAATCCGGTATCGACAACTGTCTAACCGTATCGGGATCGGTTTCCGGCAACACTTTGCAATGGAGTGTTACCGGGAACGAAAATACGGTTGACCATTACACCGTCTACATCAGCGACGACGGGCGGAGCCTAATGCCCCTCACGGACATCGCGTCAGGAATAGGCTCGCTAAATCTCTGCGCGTTCCCTATTCCCAACGGAAAATACCAGTTGTTTGTACAAGCGATTGGCAAGCCGAGCCTGGCAAACCAGATCAGCGGCGCTGAGAATTACACAGCCACATGCGAGGCATCAACCACCACTCCAACTCCTACGCCCACACCCCCCACACCAACCGTTTCCCTCAAAGCTTCCCCTGGTTCGCTCACCATACAGGCCGGACTGTCCGGTACTTTAACCGTTTCTGCGATACCGCAGGCGGGAACCTTCAACAATCCTATTTCACTCAGCTGCGGTTCCCTTCCCAGCAACCTTAGCTGCACCTTCTATCCCGCTACCGTCACTCCCGGCAGCCGGACCGCCACTTCCACGCTGGTCATCTCCGACACTTCACTCCGTGCCAGGGTGAACCCTCCGAATGGGCACAACGCTCTCCCCTTCAGCGCCGGCTGGATGCTTCCCTTCGGTCTGGCCGGATTCTTTTTTCTGGGCCAGGGGAATCGCAAGCGGGGAGTGCAAGCGCTCGCGTTCTGCGCCCTTCTCGGAATGGGGATGGCCACTACTGCTTGCGCTGGGTATAGTACCGGAGCCAAAACTGCCACCAGCTCCGTTCCTGCCGTCACCTATTCCATGACCGTTAAGGGGACCTCCAGTGCCGGCAACCTTTCCACGCCCATTAGCGTTATTGTTCAATGATTTCTTGGTCACCGCTGGACGATGTAGAGCGGAGCGGGGAACCCATCCCAAAGAGTTATGCGTCATCAAGCGCAACAGAAGAGGCTTGGAGGGAACCCAGCTCGGCAGTTTCCTGAGTCTCATCACTTGGCGTAAAGCCAGGCTTCTCTTCTCCAGGTCAAAGTGACGTAGATACTTGAGAACGATGTTTGGCATCGTCATGCGGAGCGCCGCGGAAAAGTTCTGCTCAGCCATGGCCTCCTGCTTCACGGGATCGCTAAGAAATCGAATCAGGCAGTTCGCCAAATCCTCGGCGTCGCCCGGCTTATAGAACTCAATCGCCATTCCCTCGCCGTCCGACATCTGGCGAAAATCCTCCAGATCGGCACAAACGATAGGAACCCCGTAGGCGCATGCCACGTGCGCCACTCCGCTGCAGCCGGTCGAGGACGAATACGGCATCACGGCGACGGAAGAACTTTGGAATAGCTCAGGCAAACGCTCCTCATGCACGTATCCGGTAAATTCGATAGCCGGATTCCCCTCGCATTTCTTCTTCATCGATTCGACATAGCCTGCCGCCTGAGGGTGGTTTCCACCGCCGACTACCAACCTCGCATTGGGAAGCGCTTCCGATATGTGCTTAAAGGCTTCGATCATCAACTCCAATTTTTTATAGGTCCCCCATTTTCCAAAGGCCAAAATACGCTGCACGGGATTGCCCCGGCGCGAAAAATCTGGGAATTGAGGCTCACGCGAAAGAATGCCGTGGGATCGTAGATGTACGTTATCGCGGCCGTATTTTTCATGCAAAATGTTGCGATATCCCGGCATCAGAACCGACACTGAATTTGCCAGAAGAAGCATTCGAGTAGCGACAGCTCCCGCAATACGATAAGTACGCGCGTGTCGCACGCCGGCATCTTGCAGATTGACCGTGTCCATCAGATGGTGAAGCGTCACGTGGGTATAGCATCCGGTTAATCGGGAAAGCACCGGAGCAAGAAGTCCGCCAAATGCAATAAGCGGATTTCGGCCAAATGTACTGAATAGCAGATTGAACCAAACCACGTCAGGCTTGGACTTGCGGATCGCACGCAAGATATGGAATGTACTGGCAGGGTCATCGAAAGACCAACACCGATCCACCGTAAAATTGTCGAGCTCGGGCTCAGAAGTTGAAATCGTATCCGCCAGCACGGTCAGGCGAATAAAGGGATTGCGCTGCAATTCATTCGCAAGGTGTAATCCGTATTCACTAAGTCCACCCTGACTGGGGGGAAATGTGGTGACCAGACAAATCTTCATGTACTTTTCCGTCCCCCTAGGTCAATCGGTGCTGGGATCATCCCAACCGAGATCATGACTGTGGGGATCATGATCGAGTTGGATCAAGATTCGATGAGTTCGGTTGAAGATATGTTGGCTGCTAGATAGATACTGGGAAAGCGGTTGTGCTTGGCTTCTCCTGGGGAAGGTTCTGTGAGGGGAATTTCTGCAGAGTTTTCTCGCGGATTCCGGTTTTCATCTCCGCCAGTGAACCCGGAGGGACAACGGTGATATCGCCGGAGAGAGCCGCGAGCGTCAGGTATGCCTGCCGGTTCCGGCGAACGAACTCCAAAGGATATTCCGGCTTGCGAGCCTGCGCCGCGTCGGGGTCGGCATCGATCACGAACGCAAGATCCGGCTTGGGAGCAATACGCAGAATAATCCGTGCGAACACCTGCGCCGAATGCCGCTGTAAAGGGAGATTGGCCAGTTCGTCGTAGATATAACGGTCAAAGACGATGACATCGTAATTGCTTCTCCTGGCCCGGGCCACGCTCCGGCTAAGACTGAGAGTGTCGACAAAATAGAAAAATAAGCGGGCCAGTGTCACCGGAAGCGCAGTCACATTTTTATCGCGCCGTTGCACAGGCTTCTCGGGAGAACCCACGCCTCGCTCTCCCTTAAAAGCCTTGTAGCTCATGAATTCGCGCCAACGGGAGAAAACCACGACGTCATCCCAAAACGTGAGCACTCGTGTGCCGAGTCCCGAATCGTGAAGCCACCGTTCAAACTCCGCGATTTGCGTGCTCTTTCCAGCCCCATCGATTCCCGAAAAACTCACGATTTTCACTGAATGGAACTCCGCTTTCTAGTTGTCTCGGACTCGAGTTAGTGCGCTCCCGGCGGGCGACTCGCAGTACCGGCGGTAAGAGCTGCGACTGAACCGATCGCAACGCCAGCGGCAATGATCGCCCCCGTGGCGATCACAATGGTTCGCACTCGATGCTGCTTGCCGGGGGCAATCGCTACGCCAGCCGGTTGCGAGGCGGCAATGCCGTTTGCGTGCGTAGGCTCCGCCGCGGCGGTGCCCACGGGATTTTGAGAAGATTGTGGGACAGGCTGCGAGGGCTGCTGCGCCTGAGACCCGGCAACGGTTGGGGTGTCCGAAGTTTGCGGGCTCGAGGTCTGGGAGCTCGAAGTCTGGTCTTCGAAAAATGGAGCCGGTTGGAGCCTGGCCAAAGTAGCTCCCGGACTATCTGGAAGAGCACCGGTGTTGGCGGCACCTGCAGGCGATGAGTTCAGTGGCACAGGCACGCCCACGCAATGGATCTCCACAGTCTGAGCGGAAACCAGTGGCATCCATGCCGTAGATATCAGCCCCGGCAAAGTCAGGACAAAACATCCCTGACGAACCATCCGCCCAACTCTTGTCCGCATAGAGTACGCTCCCACAATTCCCAAATTCACGCGCCGCAAATTCAGCTTGCAACCTTCAGGTCGGTTAGGCTGGGCACATACCAAGGTTGACTCTGAGCCACTGCCGCCGGCGCGAATACTTGAAAACTGCGCACCGCCTCCTCCGCCGTCTCGAATATTTCGAACAAACGATCCACGCGCATCAGTTCCAGAATTACGGCCACAGAGGGGGGAACTCCCGCCAGCTTTAGATCCCCATCTCGCTTCATCGTCTCGTGCAAACACTGCAAGAACATCTCGACCCCGGCGCTGTCCATGGCCTTTACCGATGAGCAATCCAACACAATACATGGACGGTCATCCTCCAGAAGAGGCTGCAATTCCTTGCAGAAAGCTTCCGCCTCTACATGGTTCAGCCTTTCTGGCAACTCCATCACAACAACGGGACCTCGCGTATACATTAAAGTCACTCCTGGGGTTAAATGTTTTCCAATTGCCAGGCAGCTGGCATTGGTGAAGTTCGTAAATCAATAATGCCCCGCGTACTTTCAATTGCGAGAGGCGCGCGAGCGGCCACGCTCGACTTCATTACGTGCGAATCGGATATTTCAACAACGACATCTCTCTCGAGATTCAACAGCCGGTTTCGGCTAGCCACTGAGTGACACACATCCAGGCAAATTCCAACACTGGTGTTCTCCAGTACCGAGCTGTCCTCGATAACCGTGCCGCTCTCAATAAGGCAGTTTCTCTCAATATCGCTGAGGCGGGTAATTAAGGCGTCGGCCTTTATGGTTGACTGGCAGCCTATATAGGCAGGCGCAACAATGCGAGACCTGCGATGCACCTCTGCTCCCTCATCTATCCACACGCCCGGCCGCACTTGCTCGCCGCATGGGTCCGTTTGGCAGCGACGGCTCAGTATGTCGGAAGCAAACTTGCGAAGATCTTGCGGGCCATTGAGGCAAATTGAATACTCCCGGACAAAATAGCGCGAACTTAAAGCCTGCGCCGCATCTTCGAGGCAATTCTCAAATGGCGCATGGCTCGCCTTGGCACAATCGACTACCCACAAAGGCAATGGTCCTTGGTCGCTATATGTGTGGGTTAAAACCTGCTTAGATTCCGCGTGAAAGCACAGAAGATCGAGCAGATCGGTTTCGACATAAGCCGATGCCCAACTGACGAACGAGTGTTCGAGTTCATGCCGATTGTGATTGGCTATTTCGCTTCGCATCCCGAAGTTCAGATCACTGACAACCTGAACAGTAACGCCAGCGTGGGTAGCGCGGAATGGGCATAGCCACGCGCGGTTCCGGGCTGTGACTAGAATCGAAATCGCCGTGATGCCAACTGCTTCAAATCGCTCCACCATTCGTTCCAAGGCTGAGCGGCCAGCAACTTCGATACATGCGACAGAACCAATGCCAAGGGGATCCTCGTCGTCACGAGACTCCGATGACGCCCCAACTAAGATGATGGCCCCGTTTCCCACGGCCTTACCCCTTTCGAATCCAACAACGCTCCGGTTGCTCGTCACTCTCTGCAAGCCACTAACTGGCAACCAGGTCTTCGCTCGCCGTCGTAGACACGGACGACGGCCGGGCAGGGCCGTTCTTCGGAAAGAGCAAGTCGCGCATTTTCATCTTCGCCTTGTGCAGCTGCGATTTTGAATTTCCGATCGAGCACTGCAACTGCCGAGCAATTTCGTGATGCTGAAAACCCTGAACTTCATGAAGATCGAAAATTTGCCGGCATCCTTCAGGCAATTCCTCGATCGCGCGGCGCAGCGCGATGCGGTCGACTGCGCCTGAAAGACTCGGATCGGCTTTGCCAACGTCCCGCTTTAGCGAAGGAGATTCCGGTGAGACTGGCTCGTCCAGCGAGAGAAGCGGCGGCGCTTTCCGGCGGCGCAACTTCATCAATACCGTGTTCACCGCAATCCGGTATAGCCAGGTGGAGAAAGCAGAATCACCGCGAAAAGAGTTTACGTTGCGAAACACTTGCAGAAATGCTTCCTGGGTCAGGTCTTCCGCATCCGCAACATCTTTTGTCATTTGCAAGCACACGGAGTACACACGTTTTTTATGCAATTGGAAGAGGGTGGCAAACGCCTCTTGGTCGCCCTGTTGTGCCCGCTGAACCAGACTTCGTTCGGAATCGTCCTTTTGGACTTCCACCCGGGCTGGAATCAGGTCGGTCGCTGCAGCAGAAATTACGCAAGTGGCCACTTTTGTCTCCTTCGTTTACCGCGCGCTGTTTTTTTGTCGCTCCCTTTACGATCTTGGGAACTCTCAGCGTCGAAAGAAAGGTTAACGGAGGACAGTTCTGGCTCCCATAAGGGACCACCTGTAATTGGATGCGAGATTTGCTGTACCGCAGAATAGGTAATTTTTTTATGGGATTGTGCACTTTCTATCCAGCTCCCCGCGAAACTTTAATTTGAGTTGTGTGTTGCCACGGCAGAAACAGAAATAAAAACGGCAGCTGCGATCGACACAGCTGCCGCCGGGTGATGCGCAATCCATTAATACAACTTGAATCCAACCTCAACACTTATCTGCACATTGACCGGCCTTCCATCTTTCATAGCCGGTTGAAACGTCCACTGCTTTACCGCTTCAATTGCCTTTGCGTCCAGGCCGAAACCCAATCCTCGCACTACCCTGATGTCGCGAGGGCGTCCCTGGTCGTCCACAATCAGCCAGAGAATGCAGGTGCCCTGAGTTTTTGCCTCCCGAGCCTGTTCGGTATATTCGGGATCTGGAGTTGAAACAGGTTGAGGCGCGGAAATTCCGCCACCCACTTTGTATACGCCTCCTCCGATTCCACCGCCGCTGCCCGCGCCCACTCCCGGTCCATGGCCCACACCAACGCCACCTCCCGAGCCTGAGCCGATGCCGCCGCCCGAGCCAGTGCCATTTGAAGGCGGAGCGGACGGCAGCGGCGCTGCCGATTGCACGCCCAGGTTTGGCATCATGTTCTGAGCCACGTGAACCTGCGGCGGAACCACCACGGTCGGCGCGACCGCCAACTTAGGATGATCATTGCGCAGCACAATCGCTGGAGGCGTGATTTGTTCCATGGCGAACTTCGGCAATCTCGCCTTTGGAGCCGGTAAAATGTCATGATCGCCGCCACCACCGCCACCGCTAACTACCTTCTTTGCCACCGGAAGTGCGTAGGAGTCTGGCGAGGGAGCTATTAGAGTCACGGTTTCGTGCTCCGGAGCCTTGCTCACTACTTTGTGGCCAAAAATCGTGCCCGCGAGAAGCAACCCCACTACCACTACGTGGAACACTATCGAGCCCATGAGCCCGTTCGAGCGGTAATTATTGTACTGACCCCAGATCGCATCTGGAGCAAGCAGCCTTTGATCGCGCTGGCGGGGTGGCATTCTCACCACTGGAACATCCCGGGGGCGACTGTAACTCGGTTCGCGGTTAGAGTACGTAGTATTAAACCTTTCGAAGGGACCATTCGGGAGCAGCGTACGAGCGGATTGTGGACCCTGAGAATTCGACATTGGCGCTCCTTGAATCTTGTCGCCTGGCTCTTCCCGGAAAACGACTGAGCTATAGATGCCAAGAATCAGGAGGCGGTTTACGCAGGATGGCTTCCTGGATCGAATATCGGATGAGGCAAAGCATTCCTCAGCAATATCTTGCGCAGAGATACCGTGTTCACCCGATTGCCAGAAATCACAGAGAAGAGTGAGCGTTGAATTACTAAGGTGAAAGTCGAAGAGCTTAGGTCAAATAAGAGTAGTGGAGAATGCGCCAGAACGATGCTTCCGCTGCTTGCCATCTTCCACACCCATCAAAGCAAGCGAGCCGCCGAGCAAGGCCATATTTTCGGGTTGCCTTTTTCGTCGCAGCATTGGAACTGGATGTTTTAGAGGAGGCGGCTCGGCTCACGAGTTGCCCAGGGCTATCTGGTTTCGGCCTGCCATCGGGTTTTCTGCTGCTGAATGATCTCGTAACACTCGCAGGCAGCCGCCTCAAGCTTGGGCTTGTTTATGATGGTTACGTTTCCACGGGTGTAAGAAATTATTCCCGCCTTTTGCAATACGCTGGCCGCCACGCTGACGGTTGATCTTCGTGTACCCAACATCTGCGACAGGAACTCCTGAGTGAGCGGCATCGTCTTGTTTCCAATCCGGTCGTAGCTCATCAACAGCCATCGAGCCAGTCGTTCTTCCACATCGTGCAGGCTGTTACAAGCGGCAAGCTGGGTCGACTGAATTCCTAAAACCATTGAATATCGTTGAAGCTGCCGCTCCAGAGACGTGCAATGGGGAAGAAAACTTCGAAGAATCGAAACGTCCAGGCGGTACGCCGATCCATCTCCCTGCGTGATAATCCTTAACGCGCTGGTTTTAAAACCGAAGATTACGGGCAGACCAGCGAATCCCTCCCTACCGATCAACCCCACTTCAATGCTCTCTCCGTCAGGCTGAACCGTCAACACGGAACACATACCATCGTTCATGAAGTAGCAAGACTTGATAAGTTCACCGGGTTCGTGAAGCACTTGATGGAGTTTCAACCGTACGAACTCAAGAGCGGGAAAAATCTGCGCGCATTCGCCGCGCGGAAGGCTTCGAAGGATTAGATTTCCTATATCCCTCTCAGAATCGGTCTTCACACGGCTGGTCGAACCCCGGCTCAACTGGCTGGCCATAAGATGGTTCCCTTCGTTTCAGACAACACAACGTGGTCCGATTTCGCAGGAACCGTGTAAGCCTCGTGGCTTTTGCGGAATTGCTAGAAAGAGACGCTTTGAATTTACGCCTTAGGCTTGTTTTTGTATGTGCAATACCGCACACATTTGAGTCTTGAAAACGACAGAAACTGTGAATTGAAGGGGTTGCAGGGGCTGCTGTGAATGGTACGAGATCCTGGCGCTACTGGTTGCAAGTGGAATCAAGAGTCAGCCTGATTTGGACCAACTCTCGATCACCACCCGCTTCCTGCCTGGCTGATTCCACTAAACGCTGCTGCGCCCGCGTCCCAGATGACTAATCAGCGAGATCACGAACAATACAAGGAAAATAAAAAACAGCAGTTTGGCGACACCGGCGGCCGCGATTGCGACGCCCGTAAATCCCAGAATGCCCGCGATGATCGCCACCACCAAAAATACAATTGTCCAGTAAAGCATCTTCCCTCCTTTTGAACCCGCGGACCAAATTTAGCCGTTCAGTCGCTACTGACCAATCCCGTGCACTGTGTATCCCAGCACTCGAATCGCTGTAATCGCCCCCTTTGGGAGGAGGAGGGAGCCGGTGCCAAATACCTGTTCAGATAAACGGCACCGGCTCCGTTAGGGGCGTCTGTCGAGTAGAAATCAAGAATAGCCTCAGCACAGAAGGTTCACCATAAGGTGAATTTTGTATTTATATGACGAATTTCGTATATCCAGCGAATGGTGAAAACCTGACCATTTTACGGATCCAAAATAAAAAAAAATAAGGAGAGCGCAGGCGCTCTCCTTGCGTCACAAAGTGTATCTACTCGAAATGCGGCGAAGTTATAGCCGGGCGAAACCCGGCTACAATCTTCCGGCCAGCAACAATACCAACAAAACCACCACGACCAGACCTAGACCGCCGCTCGGATAGTATCCCCAGCCTCGGCTGTAAGGCCAGGCTGGTAACGCCCCTACAAGTAACAGCACAAGAAGGATAAGCAGAATCGTTGACATTGAAGCCTCCATTCGATTTTCAACAGCGTTGAACTCTTTGGGCCTGGCGAGTCAAACAGATATCCAGGCCGACCATAAGGACTAAAGAGGGAAACCAGCAAGCCCCTCACTACCGACTCGCCGAACTTCCATCCTCTGTTGGCTGCGCCGCACCCTGCTGGGACTGTCCTGAGTACTTTTGCACTGCCGCCAGGAAAGGAGTGGCACTCTCAGGCGTCGGAACATTCCCTTCAAGAATTTCGTTGAATGGAACGAACTTGCCGTAGAGAATTCGAGTCTCGTCCTTGTCTTGGGTAACGCTCGCCCCATTGAGATCGATACCCGCAAAAATACCGCGGGCGCGGGAGTAGGTCAGCACTTCAGCCTTCATTTTCCAGTCTGTATCCGCCGCCGCATCGCGCCCTACCGGGCCAGCGGCAGCCGAAGCATCGGCGCCGAGCTTGAACTTGCTGGAGAGCAGATGCTGCATCCCTTCATCGTTCGTCACGACCATCACCACATCCACAGCCTGGCCTCCCAGTTGCAAGCCCCAACTTCCGCCGGTCATCGTAATTGGCGCAGGCGAGCTCCAATTCCCGCTGGCCGCGCGGCAAGTAGCTACGCCCTTGCCGTGACTTCCTCCAAAGCCCACTGCAATTTTCACCATGGAGGGAATCACTGCAATGCACTTCGCATCTTTCATCACTTTGTCAGGAATCGCTTTGTCAGGTGTAGACATAATCTCGGTTAAGACCTGTGCCGACTTATCGATCCGTTTATCGATATCCGACTGATCGGCGCACCACGCCATTCCGCCGAGCAGCAGCAAGCTGATACCTGTGGACGCAATGTATCTCGGTAATGCCGGAATCTTCATATGAAACCTCTCTGTGCTCAATGGATGAGCAATTCACTTTGTGGACTCTAAGCTCGCTACTGGCCATGTTCTATCGGGTCTGGCATGTAAAGTTCATCCGCGGAGCCAGCAATAGGGCTGCAAAAAAACCGCAGGCCAGGCGGCTGGCCTGGCCTGCGTTCTCTGAAGAGCTGAGTACTGCAACTTCCACCAATTACCGGCTGGCGGTTTCGTTTGTCGGTGGCGCGGTCTGCAACTGGCCGTGATCATGAGTCTCGTTCGCATATTTCCTCACGGCCACTTCCAGCGGACGGCTTCCCGGGGGCGGAGGAACTTTGCCTTCGAGAATGTCTCCGAACGGCACAAACTTTCCATACAGTAGATGAGTCTCGTCTTTGTCTTGCGTAACCGCTGAGCCGCTCAGATCAATACCCGCAAACAGCCCACGCGCCCTGGAATAGGTCAGCATTTCAGCTTGCAACTTCAGGTCTGTGTCGGCGGCCGCATCGCGGCCCACTGGACCGGCAGCAGCTGAAGCATCCGCCCCAATCTTGAATTTGTCGGACAGCAGATGATCCATGCCCTGCTGATTCGTTACTATCAGCACTATGTCGATAGCTTGACCTCCAAGTTGCAGTCCCCAGCTTCCACCGGTGATGGAAATGGGTGCGGGACCGCTCCACCGTCCACTCGCCAAGCGGCACACGGCCACACCGTGTCCATGTTGTCCTCCGAAACCGATCGCAATTTTCACCATCGAAGGAATTACTGCAATGCATTTGGCGTCGTGCATAACTTTGTCTGGTATTGCTTTGTCCGGAACAGCCATTATCTCGTCTAAAACGTGAGCCGACGCGACGATTCGCTTTTGAATGCTGGTTTCATTTTTGTCGCTATCGTCCCGCGACCATCCCATCCCAACTAGAAGTAAGAAACTAGCGCCGAGCACCAGGACAAATCTCGGTAGCGAAGAACTAATCCTTGTCATAAGCCAACCTCTTCCGTGCTCGAAGCGAGCAACTGTGTGTTTGAATTCGTACGTCCTTACCGTAATCATCACTGTCTCGCCCTTCCATCCGGTTTGAGCTGTAGACGCAAGCTTGCAGTTCTGCAACTTCGAGGCCCCTCTCTGCCGGTCGTGCTAACAGGCTAAAGTCAATACTCTTGCGACTTAGGGTGCCGACTGTATTTGAGCTTCTGGTAGTAAATTCGCCGATCAAACTCCAATGTCCCACTGGCACCTTCTGCACACTCGCCAGCGCGGTTTACATTTACAGGGATTTAGGTATGTTGTTGTTAGGGTCGGCCTCTTACCATCATCTAAGGAATGCGCAAACACCCCAAGGGATCGAGGCGATATAACTTGAGAGGACTGGAGGGAGTAAGGTATGGAGAGAGCATCGCGACTCTCAGGAATTTCCAACATGGACTCCCGTTCAGTTCCGGCCATTCATAACTCGCAATTTCTCTCTTAAATTCGTTACGAAGTTCCTAAGTAGGGAAGGCGGAACATGCGACTACTGAGTCTGCGGTTAATCATTTCGCTGATTATCGGGATCACGCTGGTATCTCTAGCTTTCTCCTACTATCAGGTATTGCGCGAAAAACGTACCTTGCGTAGTGACTTGGAACACCGTGCCGAAGTGGTGGGGGAGAGTTTGGCGGAAAATGTGGAGAAGACGCTAGAGACGGGCTCCGCTAGTGGATTGCAGCGATTGGTAAATTCCTACGGGAATCGCGAACATCTTCTAGGCGTGGCTGTTTATGATCGAAAAGGGGCGCCGCTGGCAATATCTTCTTCCCTCGGCCAGATCTTGCAGGCAACTCCCTACCAAGTGACCGAGGCGATGGCCGCCAACCGCGAACAAAGTTTGTTCCTCACACTCGATAAGGATCGAGTTCACATGTTCGCTCTGCCACTGCACTGGGATGACGAAACCATCGGCGGGCTGGTGGTGGTGCACAACGTTGAATACATCCGGGCGCAAAACCTCCGCACCTGGAGACAGGCATTTCTCAGCATTCTCGTTCAAGTTGTCCTGATTGCTCTGATTACGCTTTTGATCGTGCGCTGGAGCATCGCAGGTCCGATCGCACGCGCGGCCCAGTGGATGCGGGCGCTACGGATGGGAAGAATTTCTTCCCCTCAGCAGATGCCTGATCTCGACTTATTCAAACCGCTGGCCTGGGAAGTAGTTACGTTTGCGGAAAGTCTGAATCAAGCGCGCAGCGCCGCTGAAAATGAAGCTCGTTTGCGGGAGGCGGGCGAATCCTCATGGACTGCCGATCGTCTCGCGGTTCAAATCCAATCTCGCTTAGACGGCAGCCGCTTGTTCGTCGTATCGAATCGCGAACCTTATATTCACCAGCGGGACGGCAAGTCCATTAAGGTAAATGTTCCAGCCAGTGGATTGGTGACCGCCCTGGAGCCCGTGCTCAACGCTTGTGATGGTACTTGGATCGCTCACGGCAGCGGAGATGCGGATACCGAGGTGGTTGATTCGCACGACCGCCTTCCTGTCCCTCCCAACGATCCTCGCTATACGTTGCGAAGGGTATGGCTCAGTAAAGAAGAAGAGGAAGGCTACTATTACGGATTCTCAAATGAAGGATTGTGGCCTCTCTGCCATATCGCTCACACCCGTCCCATTTTTCGGGAGAGAGATTTTCAGCTCTATGAAGAAGTGAACCGCAAGTTTGCTAATGCCGTTCTGGAGGAAATCGCCGGCACAAAAAAGCCCATTGTGCTGGTGCAGGATTACCATTTTGCCTTGCTCCCACGGTTCATCAAGGAAAAAAGACCCGACGCCCGCGTAGCCATTTTCTGGCACATTCCATGGCCAAACCCTGAGTCGTTCGGTATTTGTCCCTGGCAGCGTCAACTCGTGGATGGCTTGCTGGGAGCTGATTTAGTGGGCTTTCACATCCAATCCCATTGCAACAACTTTCTTCAGACCGTCGACCGGGTCGTGGAATCGCGCATCGATGGCGAACATTTCGCCGTGCTGCGGCAGAATCACCGCACTATCGTGCGGCCATTTCCTATCAGCGTAAAGCTCACGGACGATGAGTTCATCGAAACTGAACAGTACAGAATCGATTACCAGGAGCGCTCAGCTTTACTGCATTCTCTGGGTGTGGAGTCGTCCTATCTCGGGGTCGGGGTCGACCGCGTCGATTACACCAAGGGTATTCACGAACGATTCCGCGCCATCGAGCTGTTTCTCGAAAAGTATCCCAGGTACCAGGGCCTGTTCACCTTCGTTCAGATCGGAGCGCCCAGCCGCACGCATATAAAGCGCTATCACGATTTATTAGCGGAACTGGAAGCGGAGGCCGAGCGAATCAACTGGCGCTTCCAGGCCGGCAATTGGAAGCCTATTTTATTTCTAAAGCGCCAGCATTCTCATGAAGAGATTGAAGCCTACTATCGTGCCGCGGACCTCTGCCTGGTGACTTCTTTGCACGACGGCATGAACCTGGTGGCTAAAGAGTTTGTCGCTGCCCGCAAGGACGAGCGTGGAGTTTTGATCCTTAGCCAGTTCACTGGAGCCGCCCGCGAATTGCGGGACGCTCTACTGGTGAATCCCTATGACATCGACAAGACCGCCGAAGCCATCCGTGCCGCGCTAGAGATGGAGCCCGAGGAAAAGCAAATGCGAATACATCGCATGCGAAAAGTCATACGGGAAAACAATATCTACCACTGGGCGGGGAATCTGGTCACGGAACTTTGCGAACTCAGGCTGGACATCGGGGAAAAATCCAAGCCGCCAGTTCGAGAAAGCCCAACCGCCGCCTGATTCGCCACGACGGTAGCGTAAGTGAGTTACGCCTTATCCGTTTTGGCGACGTTGGCTTCTTCGGTGGCGATCGTCACTTCAACTTCCACTCCTGGCTTCAGCCGCACCCTATCTCCGTTTTCATCCGTAAAGCTATTCTCAATCCGTAGCTCGCGGTAAAGGTGGTCTGCTCCCTCGACGGAGATCTGGGCTTTTTCGGTTCCATCGGGAACCGGAGGCTTAATAATCTTTTCAACCGTTGCCGGCAAAGTTCTGCTCGCCTTCTCACTCATAAGCAAGTTCCTGAATTCTGAGTCGAACGGGACTCCGCACTTAACGATGTTGCTGTGGGGCGATTATACCGTAGAATCTTTCTCTCTTGTAAGGGACACGGAGTGCGAAGCGCACCATTCTTCCCAGTGCGGATTTGGTTTTATACAGGAATGTCCTGGCGATTATCGGATTCCTCAAATGTCCCGGCCACTGGTACTGGTTCCACAAATTGACGAATTTGAGCCAGCGCTTCCGCGAGATTGTTAACCACGGAACCGGAACATGCGGGACCGAGTCTCTGCCGGGCCGCTTCGCATTCAAAGCTCCACATGCCCATGACAACTCGCACTCCAGGAAATGCGGCCCTCAACGCTTTGCAAACCGAACGAGCCTGGCCGACGGCGAAAGGCGAGATAGAAGATACAGCCACCATGTTGTAGTCGTCTCTTGAGGCGCCAGTCGCGTTCTCCAGAAACCCTTGGCCCAGAGTGCGAGCATCGTACCCCGCCTGGCAGAGCACCTGAGCAAGCATGGTCGCCACCAGTGCATCGGCACCGCTTGCGGCCGCGATGCAGGCGATCCTCGTTTTCACTAGCTCGGTTTTCAATAGCTTGCCTGTAGAATCAGGAATCTCCTCCGCGCACTGCTCACCTAAGTCTTCGATGAGTTCCTTCACAGTTTGCAATACGAATTCAAGTTGCGTGTCATCGATACGATTATCCCCACGGTCCTGTTCCGCCAGCTTCAATGCAGGGAGAATTACCAATCCGTAAAGGCTTTCCAATGAATTCTCTCTGAGTTGCGCATCGGCGATCGTCCGCGCCTCTTCTGGATCGCTAGCGAGAAGACGCTGGTAGAAGCACTGCTGCGGAAGTAATACCGGCTCATCGCCCAATATCACCTCCAAAAAATTCAATTGCGGCACATGCCTGCCCAGCACAATCAGACACACGGTAAGGGGAGTGGATAAAATCAACCCCACGGGCCCCCATAACATTGCCCAAAACACAGCCGCCACCAATATCGCGAGAGACGAAATTCCTGTGTGAGCGCCATACACCAAGGGCTCGACAAAATTTGCGATGGTCAATTCCAGAACAAAAAATATTCCCAACGCGAGGCCAGCCTGATGCCATCCGGGGAAGACCGCGAGCGCCATCATCACAGGGAGAGCAACCGCGATGAGGGGACCCACATACGGAACGAAGCGAAGAACGGCGGCAAAAACTCCCCACAGCAGCGCGTGCGGAACTCCCAGGAAATGCAATGCAAAACCGAACAGCAGGCCGCAACCTGCATTCACCAGGAACTGCAATAGCAGATAACGGCTGAGCCGCTTGGCCGCATCGTCGAATGCCTGCGTCATCAGGTTGAGCCTGCCTCGTCCTGCCAGGCGAATCGCCCGGTTGCGAATATCCCCGCGTTTTACCAGCACAAAAAGCGTGAAAATAACAGCCATGGCCGCCGTTTCAGCCGGTGCGGCCAGCGGTCCTAACATCTCCCGCAGATCCTCCAACAGACTGGAGGGAGGTGCAGCCATCTGTACCGGAATCGGACGAAGGGCTCGAGTTGCCTGGGTTTCTCTCGATTGCGAGCGTTCAGCGGAAAGTTCAGCCGGAACAGCCGATAATTCCTTGTCCAACTCCTGCACGGTTGCACTGGCTTTACTTAACGTCGCATTTCTAGAGGTGTGTAAAGTTCTGATCTTTAGGTCCAGATTGGCTTTGTAGCTGGGGAGCTCGTCCATGATTGCTACGAATTGCGTTGCGACTGCCCAGGATACGGTACCGACCAGCGCAAATGAGAGGATCAAAACTGTCAAAACTGAGGGAATGCGCCCGAACCTGATTCTTTCGAGAAAAATAACAGCGGGCGAAAGCAGGAAACTAAAAATGAATGCGAGTGCCAGAGGAATAAAAATCTGTCGGCCCAGATACAGCGCCGCGATTACCAAAACAAAAGCGATAAGGACGATTGACCTTGATGAAGCGGCCACGCTCGGTGACTGTGCCAAAAAGTGAACTCCACCCCGTCGTTACTAGACTCGGAAGTCTTCACGATACCTACAGAGAACTGAACTGCCAGCAGCCTGCCGCACTGAACTTCTGATCGGTGCCGGTTGAGCAGCTTTACTGCCGAAATTCCATTACTGATAAAGTTCAGCAATCGTAATGGAGAGCATTAGTTTCCCACTCTCAGTTTCAGGTTGCTCCAGCGTTCTAAATTCGTCAGACCTCAACAAAATCGCCGCCGCAAGAACCAGTTCGGGAGTGGGTGGTACTTTCGAGTAAAAAACGCAGAATTTTTTCTTGGAGGGAATACAGTGTTTCTGGTATGGTCACTGAAGTCTTTAACGGCCCAGCGATCAAAACAGATTTCAAGACCGCATCGCCAAGCCGATTTGTTATACGCCACTTCCGAATCCAGATCGTGCCCGCTCGCGCGTGAGGATGCAGTTCCAAGCAGTTCATAAAACCGGAAGCTAAATACACAAGTGGAGAAGTCTTGCATGTCCAAGTTTGTAGCGCTTGTAGTGTGCCTCTTGGCCGTGTGTACCCCCGCGCTCTTCGCTGGAGTCACCGTCAATAAACCTGCCAATGACGCAACCGTCCAGGGTTCCGTCAATTACATAGCTTCGGCCACAACCAGTTCGTGTTCCAAGGGTATAGGATCCATGGGCATCTACACCGCCCCTGGCGTATTAGCCTACGTGGTAAGTGGCTCCTCGCTAAATACGAACTTGAGTTTGAACGCCGGAACCTACAATACGACGGTCGAGGCCTGGGACAATTGTGGGGGCGCCGAGACCGCTTCCATTAAGATCACGGTCAGTAACTCGACCGGCGTTCATGTCACTTCTCCGGCCAATAACAGCAGCGTCGGATCTCCGGTTAATTTCGCCGCAACCGCCACTACGTCCTGTGCGCAAGGCGTCGCCTCCATGGGAATCTACACTGCTCCGGGCAAGCTGGCTTACACAGTCAATGGGGACAGTATGAACTACGATCTCTCCCTCGGCGCCGGAACCTACAATACAGTTGTCCAAGAGTGGGACAAGTGCGGCGGCGCAGCAACCACGCCGGTGACAATCACGGTGAGTGGAAGTACCGGTGGCGGAGGGGGCGGCAAATCGTTCTCCAACCTGCAGCATAGCGGCGGGTGGGGACAATATGGCCAGGGTCCACCACACTTTATCGACTGCTCACCTTCTCCGTGCGACGGCATCAGTTTCTGGATGAATCAAGGAGTAAGTTCGCCTTCGATGGATGGGATCGCCACCGAATACAACGTCGGCGGTAGCGCTGTTTACTCAGACGCGTTGTACAACAATCACTTAATCGGAGCCGACTCTTCCCAGGGCTTGCCTGATACGAATCACTCCTTGGTTCCTTCGCTCCACGATTTCACTTACGATGTCTACTTCTACGGAAGCAACTTGTCGCTGTCACAAGCGGTCGAGTTTGACATGAATCAGTTTTACGACGGCATGGGCTTTATCTGGGGCCATGAGTGCCGCATCGCCGGAGGGAATGAATGGGATGTTTGGGATAACCAGACGGCCCACTGGGTCCCCACTGGCATTGCATGCCATCCGAATAGCAATGCCTGGAACCACCTCACCATCCAGGTGGAACGGACTTCCAATAACGAGTTACTGTACAAATCCATCACTCTAAACGGCGTCACCAATAACCTCAATTGGACTTATGCCCACGGTCCCGCGCCGTCGAGCTGGTACGGTGTGACCATCAACTATCAGATGGACGGCAACGACAAGCAGCAATCGTATGACGTTTACCTTGACAAATTGACCTTTAGCTATCAGTGAGTTAGTGCTGGAAAAACCCTCAGGGGCCTGCCTTCCGGCAGGCCTTTTTTCTTTGACCGAATGCTGACGCTAAGGTGGACAACTCACGACAACCGCTGACACGTCGGTAACTTGGTGTCGTTACCTTCCTGGTAGACAATGTGCGGAGCGCTTGTGCATTCGCCTGCGACCGCTCTCGCGGCGAACATTCTTCACAAGCTTTTGAACGACACAATCTAGCATGCGAAAACTGAAGAGCGAAAGCTTCGGGCGTTACGAGGTCCTCGCCGAGCTGGGACGCGGAGCCATGGGCGTCGTGTATAAGGCGCGCGATCCCAGAATTAACCGCCTGGTCGCCATAAAAACGATTTCAATGGCCGGCCAACCACCCGAAGATGTACGGGAGTACAGGGAGCGTTTCTTTCGCGAGGCCGAAGCCGCTGGCCGCATCTCACACCCAGGCATTGTGACTATTTTCGATGTCGGCCAAGAGCCGGAGTCTCTCGAGCCTTACATTGTGATGGAATTTGTAGGCGGCCAGTCTCTCGATAAACTGCTGACTGGAGAAGCACGAAAGTTGCCGCTGGATCTGGCTTTGCAACTCGCTCACGAACTCGCCGAAGCACTCGACTGCGCCCACAGCCAGGGCGTGGTTCACCGCGATCTAAAACCCGCGAATATTCTTCTTACGGAAGATGGACATGCGAAGATCGCCGATTTCGGCGTAGCCAAACTTAATTTAGCCAACCATACTCTGGCCGGACGCGCGCTAGGCACTCCAGCTTACATGTCTCCTGAGCAACTGAACGGCGAAGCGGTGGATGGGCGGTCAGATTTATTTTCTCTCGGAGTGGTGCTTTACACCATGGTGACCGGTCACCGTCCTTTTCAGGGAAACAGCGCGCTGACGGTTTCCTTCAAAGTAGTCAACCGCGACCCAATTCCGGCGAGCATTCTCGAAAGCCAGCTTCCCCCCGGGATCGACTATGTAATCGCCAAAGCCATGACAAAAGATCCCGCCGAACGTTACCAGCGCGGCACAGAGATGGCTCTGGATATTCAGGATTTACGAGAAGGACGAGAGCTCCGCAGTAAAGGGCAAGCAATTTCCCCGGCTCAAGCGCCACCCCCGGCTCAAGGTGCAAAACGACCGGCTGCATCCGCCACTCTCACTGGCGCGCCGAACAGGCATGCGAAACACAAAGAATTGGAATTCATCCGAAAGCGCACCTTTGCAATGATGCTACTGCTCGGATTGGCTTTGGTCGCCGTCGGCGTAAGCCGTTCCCTCTGGCCCAAAGTCGCCAGCAAGCAAAGTCAGAGGGAGAACGCTCCAGCTCCGTTGCCAGCGGTGGGAAGCATTGACCTGGCCAACCCAATCAAAGCGCCCATGCTGGCGCAGGCCGTCACTCCGCCCGCACCATCGGCACCGCACGTTAAAAGGGCAGCGCGTCCGGCGGTGGCCTCCGTGCAAAAGACTCTCAAAGCACAAGCATCAGCGCAGCCGGTTCAGATCAAGGCAGTCAGTTTGACTGCAAACTCCCCGGCTCCGTCTATTCCTCCGGCCACTCTAGAGATCGATGTGGAACACAAGTTCGCGCAGGCCAAACTCACGGTCTGGATCGATGACCAGGTGAACTACATTCACACATTAGAAGGAACGCACAAGCGAGTTCTCGGGGTTTTCCATCATTCTGAGGGCCACGAATTTCATGCCCTCCAGATCCCGCCGGGAAACCATCAACTTCGTATTGAAGTGAGCAGCGGGGAGCCGCCACTCGATCAGGCCACGACCGTATCCGCCAACTTCACCAGCGGTGACGAAAAAATGCTTCACGTTACCTTCGACAAACATGGAGAAATGACACTTAGCCTGGAGAATGATCCCTCTACGCAGCCTCCTCCGAAGGCTCCCTAAGCCTTGCTCCAGTCGGGCTCATTGTGTGCCAGACAGACGTTACATAAAAACACGAGGAGCCAATTCTGACCCCTCGCCATTATTCATGCAAGATTTATACAAACGATTAGGCAACTTTGCGAGACTTGCGTTTCGGCTGCTCCTCTTCTTTGTCTACCTCTTCGCCCTCTGCATCGGTCTCGTCGCCTAGAGCTGCCTGGTTGATGTCTTGTGACAATTCCGTGAGCTTTTCGTCAGTCTCTTTCTCTTCCTCAAGAGTTTCTTTCAGCAGAGATACTGCCTCCTCTTCCCCCAATAATTCGGCGAAAGCGATCACGCTGCCATAGGCGGCGATCTCGTAATGCTCGACCCGCTGCGCCGCGGAAATAAGGCCCGCGTCCAGCACCGCATCTTCGAAGTCGTCACTCATTACTTCGGCGCCTTCCTTCAACAAGCCTTCCATCCCCATACATTTCTTGCCGGTAGGTTTTTCGCCGAGCTTCTCGAATATCTGCTGGAGACGTTCGATTTGCCCCTCGGTTTGTTCGAGGTGTTCCTCAAACCCCTCGCGCAGTTCATCCGAGGATGCTGCCTTCGCCATCTTCGGCAAAGCTTTTGTGATTTGATTTTCGGCACTGAATATGTCCTTGAGTTCGTCGATGAAAAGACCTCGTAGAGAATTCTTATCCATATATTTTCCTCGCACTTCCAAGATTAGCCCGCTTTGAGTACAACATTGATTTGCTCTTCTTAGTTGCGCGAAGTACGCCGAACGGATGATAAAGAAATTGGAAATCGTAGAATTTTGCCTCTCCCGGCCTACGCGGCGGTCGCAGATGCGCACTAAATCGCCTTCTCCAACCGCGATAGTCAAGCTCAGGTTTACTGCGCCGTGAGAGTCCCCTGATCCAGCCATACGTTATAGAAGAAGACCAGGAGCTAGGCTAGATCCATCGGACAGGTGCAATGGCATCCTACTTCATGGCTACTGAAAAGCCATTAGCAGCGGCAGTGAATTTCCGTAGTCTGCAACCACGCTATTGGCCCCATCATCTTCTCGGCTGACGAAATGACCGCTCGATCATTTCTTGAAAGGATCACAAAAGAAGGGTAAAGATGTGCGGGAAAAGAAAATTGTTACGCTCCTCGCCGTCGCCGTTTTTCTTGCTTGCGTCAATGCAACAGCAAAAGCTCAGGCGTCCAATCGTTCCGACCTCAGCCTCGCAAACCAGTTCGTTGGGAGCAATTTAGCATGTACCGAGCCTGTTCCCTCCCACATTCAGGTTGCTGCTCCCCTCGTGGAGCGGGCAAAACTCAAAGCTCATTTGGTAAACCTATTAACCCAAAAGCCTGTACGACGATGCGAAAGGGGTGGTGAATATCGCGCGGGAAAAAGAGATAAAGAAACTTG
>Ga0209530_1000390_pt1 | contig 32825 bp, 27 predicted proteins | sample BlaSpr_A8_Ref_O1_FD_187987 | JGI IMG/M metagenome (GOLD analysis project Ga0209530, IMG submission 187987) | Forest soil microbial communities from Thunder Bay, Ontario, Canada - Black Spruce, Ontario site 2_A8_Ref_O1 (SPAdes) (version 2) | ecosystem: Environmental > Terrestrial > Soil > Boreal...
GCTCACAAGAGACGCGGCGAGCAGAAGGACGAGAGCGGCGGATGATTTCCTTTCTTTATTTGACGGCGATTTCTTCATGATTTCTTTAGCGAGCCGCTACCTCTCCTGCCACTCATATCGGCAATTCCGCGCACTCCCCCGGAATTCAAGCATACATTTTTTAGGAGTTTTCAACTGTAGTATTTAGACGTTCCGGCCTGCGAAAAGCTTCAAGAAAAGCCAACGCGAGGATCTCAGCCGGCTGCAGCTTGATCCAAGAACCAAACCGGTTCTCTCGCGGGATGAATCCTCGCAGCGGGATACTGACTGGGTTTGGAGGCAGGCTCGTCGCGAATGGCTGACAATATGGCGCTTTTGCCTTCGCCCGCCACTAGAAAAAATGTGTTACGCCCTTGGTTCAGAACCACAGGCGTGAGAGTGATGCGCTGCGGAGGCGCCGCCGCAACGCGAACCGCGGCTACCCAACGCACCTTTTCTCCCAATGCAGGCGATCCCGGAAACAAGGAAGCGGTGTGCCCTTCATCGCCGATCCCCAGGAGCTGCACGTCGAACGCGGGCGGCTCGGATCCGAAGAATTTCAGGAGTTCGGTCCCATACGCGCGGGCACATTCCTCGGGAGAGGGTAGATTCGTCGGCATCGGATGCACATTTTCGGCCGGAATGGGGACTTGAGAGATCAGAGTCTCGCGGGCCATGTGGTAATTGCTTCGAGGGTCGTCTGCGGGGACGAATCGCTCGTCACCCCAGAATAAATGGACGCGATCCCATGGAGTCTTGTTCCGGTATTGTTCCGTCTGCGCCCAGAGCGAATACATTTTCCCGGGCGTATGTCCACCCGAGAGCGCGATCGCAAACCTGCCGCGTTTGCTTACCGCTTCTTGAATGATAGGGAATGTTTCTTCCAGCACAGCTCGGCTGAGCGAAACAAGGTCCGGGAGCACACGCGCATCGAGCTTCATGGAGTCTTCGTTTATTCCCGCTGCGCTTAGCTCGCGGTTTTCCTTACGGCGTGTCCGCCGAATTCATTTCGCATCATTGCCAGGAGTTTGTTGGCAAACGGCTCGGGATCCTGCGAGCGAAAGCGGTTGTCGAGCGCCGATGAGATTGCCGGGAGGGCCACGCCGAGTTCCACTCCTTCGATGACTGTCCAGCGCCCTTCGCCTGAATCGGTGACGTAAGCCTCGATGCCTTGAAGCGTGGGATTCTTGCTCAAAGCGTCTACAGTCAAATCGAGCAGCCAGGAACGGATCACGCTCCCGAACTGCCAAATCTGCCCGACCTGCAGCAGATCGAGTCCGAATTCTTTTTTGTGCCGAAGAAGATCCAGCCCTTCGGCATACGCCTGCATGATTGCGTACTCGATTCCGTTGTGAACCATTTTCACGAAATGTCCGGAGCCGGTTGGTCCCACGCGCCCCCAGCCTTTGTCAGGTCCGGGCGCGAGCGTCTGAAAGATTGGAGAAATTCGCTTGATAAGGTCCGCGTCGCCGCCGACCATCATGCTGTAGCCTTCCGTGATACCCCAGACTCCTCCGCTGGTGCCGCAGTCCACAAAGTTAATTTTCTTGGGGGCCAAAGCAGCGCCGCGTCGAACCGTATCCTTATAGTAGGAATTTCCGCCGTCGATAATCGTGTCACCCGGCACTAGATGAGCGGTGAGTTGTTCGATGGTTTGATCCACTGGCGCTCCGGAGGGAACCATCAGCCACACGATCCGAGGAGCCTTGAGCTGCGCGATCATTTTCTCCAGCGAGTCCGCGCCCACGGCGCCCTTGGCCGCAAGCCCTTTCACCACGGCCGGATCGCGGTCGAATCCCACAACGCGATGGCCGCCCTTGATGAGCCGTTCCGTCATGAACCCGCCCATTTTCCCCAGACCAATCATTCCCAGTTCCATAAATTTTCCTCCTGATTATTTTCCATCAATCAAAATGTCAAAGTGCGCCAAGTCGGCGCGCAGTTGCGCCAGATCCTTAAAGAGTATTGTTTGCATTCCAACCTCTCGCGCGCATTCCAGATTCAGGCCGCGGTCATCGATCAGAATACACTCGGCGGGGCTTTGCTGAGTAATTTTCAAAGCGAGACTATAGATTCCGAGGTCCGGCTTCCGAACACCCAGGTAGCAAGAGCTGAAAAAAGCTTCGAAGTAATCCCGCAGCTTGAATTTCTCGATACGATATTCATTGATTTCGCGTGATTCGTTGTTCAGCGAGGCCACCAGGAAGCGTCTCATGCGAGCGATCTTTCCCAGAAATGCCAGTGGCTCCGGATATGCCTGCGATTGCTCGAACATGAAAGCCTTGAAATCCGCTGGGGTGAAGGCTTGTTCACGATAAAAAACCGTGCGATGCAGATATTGATCCAAAGTCGCGCGGCCGGTTTCAAAAGCGTCGAGCATCAACTCATGGCGATCCTCGAAGTCCGCCCAGTCAAGATGAAACTTTTCGACCGCCGCTCGGCGCGAGTGACGATCCCAGCCGTTCGTCAGGATCACACCACCGTTGTCCCAGAACAAAGCCTTGATTGCTGGCACAGGATCCTCAGTTTATATTCCGCAGTCCCCTGTTGGGTCTTCGGAAAGGGCTCTATTATCACCGTTCAGGCATCACCGCTAAAGCAAAATCCTGGGCTCAGGCGTCGACCGGCCCACACCCTTGCCGTATGATTAACCGATGATCTATGCGTACGCATAAAAAGCATAAGAAACAGCCAATTTTCACCATCGGCCATTCGACGCGCCCTCTCAGCGAGCTGGTCCAATTGCTGCGAGCGCATGGGGTTCGCCGCGTAATCGACATCCGCGCCATACCTCGTTCACGCCACAACCCTCAATATAACCGCGAAACTCTGGGACCGGCGCTGCGATCCAACAAAATCGGGTACGTGCACCTTAAGGCGCTTGGTGGGCTACGCCGCACGAAACCCGATTCCAAAAATGTCGGCTGGCACAACGCAAGTTTTCGCGGCTTCGCCGATTACATGCAGACGGCCGAATTCGAAGCTGCGCTTGCGCGTGCGATTAAGCTTTCCAAAGTTAGGCCCAGCGTCCTGATGTGCGCTGAAGCGGTGCCCTGGCGCTGTCACCGATCGCTTGTGTCAGACGCGCTTGCGGCGCGGAAATTCTCCGTGGAACACATCATGAGCGCGTCGCGTGCAAACCAGCATAAGCTGACTTCGTTTGCGCGAGTGCGCGGCAAGAAAGTTACGTATCCCTCGGACAAGCCCATCCGGCATAGGCGAACGGCCCCGAAATCCAAACGGCGATCAAAATCACCAACAAAGCAATGAGGGTACTCTAGGTTTCTCGGAGTTACCGGCTCGATGTCGTTTACAACTGCGGAAAATCGCGGCCTTCGCCGGAAGCAAGCGTGAAAAAAGGGTTCAGAGGTTTGCGCGCATCGACCGCCCGTCGCAATTCGTTCACAGGCTCGTCTTCTCCGTCGTCGGCCAAGCGAAAAGTTCCATAGTGGATTCCAATGCTCGTGGCCGCCCCCAGATCTGCGTGGGCACGGACTGCGTCAGCGGGCGAAACGTGCACTGGTCCCATAAACCATTGCGGAATGTAGGCGCCGATGGGAAGAAACGCCAGGCGAATCTCCGGGAAGCGGCGCTTAATCTCTTGGAAGTGCGAACCGTATCCGCTGTCGCCTGCGAAATAGACCGCGCCGGAAGGACTCTGTACTACGTAGCCGCACCAAAGGGTTTTGTTCCGATCGCGCAAACTGCGTCCCGAGAAATGCCTGGCAGGCACCGAAGTAATTTTCACATTGTTGCCCATATCGGCTGTTTGCCACCAATCGAGTTCGCTGATTTGTCCGGATGACGTGATCCTCTTTCGCGCGAATCGAGCGCGGACGCCGAGAGGCACTACAAACTTCGGGTGCCACCGCGACGCGATTCTTTTCACCGTAGGAATGTCCAGATGATCGTAGTGATCGTGACTCTGTAGGACAATATCGATGGAAGGTAGATCTTCAAACCGAATGCCCGGCGCGCGGTGCCTGCGAGGACCGATCCATGAAAAGGGGCTGGCCCGCATCGACCATATCGGATCGGTGAGAATATTCATTCCGTCCATTTGAATCAGGACGGTGGAATGACCCACAAACGTCGCTCTGATTTTTCCGCCGATGACTCGTTCCGGCGGCGGCGCTCCGGGCGGCTCGTCTATCCATTTGTGCCACGGTCCCGGCTTGCGATTTGCCAGCCATCGGAGAACGCTGCCGGTGCCGCGCAATCCGCTTCCTGAATTAAAAAAATGCTGCCCGTCAAAGTGGTCTGTAGCGGGCCCTCGATAAAAGTTCATCTAGATTAAGACCCGCCTACTTTTCCGCTGCATTCGCTTTTGGTTTCTCAGCCGTCGTAGCGCGCAGAGGGGGAGCAGCAGCCCAAGCATTCACGGGATTTTCACCCATGACCCTATTTTGTATGGCAGGCCCAAAAAATGTGTAAGGGTGAAACAGTTCGATTGCACTCGCATCGTCCAGACGCTTTCTAAGCTCCGCGGGGATTGTGAATTCAATCGCACTGAGATTATCCTGGAGTTGCGGAACGTTCGAAGCCCCAATGATGGTTGAAGTAATTCCCGGCTGCGTCGAAACCCAATTTAACGCTACTTGCGCCGGTTTCTTATCGAGCTGTTTCGCTACATCCAGGAGAGCATCCAGCACTCCCCAGTTGCGCTCCGTGAATCTATCAAACAGTTGAGCGAACTTGGCCTGGTCAAGCCGTCCGTCGCCCTTTCCGGTATTTCCTTCCCGCTTGTATTTCCCACTCAAGAAACCGCCTGCCAACGGACTCCAGGGACAAATCCCAATCCCGAGTTCTTGCGCGACCGGAACGTGTTCGCGTTCGATATTGCGCTCGACAAGTGAGTACTCTAATTGAAGGGCGATCAGACCCTCCTTGCCTTCCTTTTCCGCCAGCGTTTGCGCGCGCGCCACATACCATGCCGGCACATCCGAGAATCCGAAGTGGCGGATTTTTCCCGTACGCACAAGATCGTTCAACGTGGAGAGAACTTCTTCCACCGGTGTGACCATGTCCCACACATGCATCCAGTACAAATCAATGTAGTCCGTCTTCAGGCGCCGAAGCGATCCTTCCAAAGCACGATATATATTCTTGCGGCCGTTTCCCCCTGCATTCGGATTAGCGGGGTCGCCGTTAAAAGTAAACTTTGTGGCAAGCACCACGCGCTCGCGCAAACCGCGTTCCGCAATAAATTGGCCCACTAGCTCTTCGCTCTTCCCCATGGTGTAGCCATCTGCTGTGTCGATGAAATTCCCGCCCTGCTCGATGTAGCGGTCGAATACCTGGTGCGCCACCGCCGGTTCGCTTCCCCATCCCCACTCGGTGCCAAACGTCATGGTTCCTAACGCCAGCGGACTCACGCGAAGTCCGGAGCGTCCCAGCGTCACATACTGTTTCAAGCTCATCGTCGAGCCTCCATGTCCATCTTGGATGCAAAAGCAGGAAGGATTGATTCGCATTCCTTTGACCAAGACAACCCTATAAAATCCTCCAGGGAATGCATCTTTTGCATTTTCTACTTAGCGAGACCACGCTAAGTATGCTTCCATAGAGCGCGAGTAAAGGGGCCCATTTGATGGAGAGCGTTGCGACCGAGACAGTTTCGCTGAAAGTGGACGATGGAACAGAGATGAATGCATACGTGGCGCGTCCATCGGGCGATGGCAAGTATCCCGGTGTGCTGGTTTTCCAGGAAGCTTTCGGTGTGAACGCGCATATTCGAGACGTCACCGAACGCCTCGCCCGCGAAGGGTATGTATCAATCGCTCCTGAACTCTACCATCGTACCGCCCCCGGCTTTGAAGGCAAATACGACGACTTCCAATCCGTGGTTCCGCATATGAAAGCTATGACCGAGAAAGGCACAGTCGAAGATATTCGCGCAGCCCACGCCTGGCTAACACGCAGTTCGCGCGTTATGCCGCACAAAATCGCCAGCATCGGATTCTGCATGGGCGGACGGGCTTCTTTTTTGGCCGCCACGAGTCTTCCTCTGCAAGCGTCAATCTCATTTTACGGCGGGAATATCGCGCCGGCGTTGCTCCCGCGGGTTGCGGACCTGCATGCGCCCATCCTATTTTTCTGGGGCGGTCTCGACAAACACATCGGCCCGGAGCAGACGCGCGCTATCGTGGACGAATGCAAACGTCTGGGCAGAACGTACGTGAATGTCGAGTTTTCGAACGCCGATCACGGATTTTTCTGCGATGTTCGGCCCAGCTACCATCCGGGCGCGGCAACCCTGGCTTGGAGCCTTGCCAAGACTTATCTTCTCCTCCACCTCGTCAAAGTTGACGAGCGCTCGCGCTTGATCTAATGTCGCAACTCCCTGCGGTTCCTTGGCCACGTTGTGCTAGCATCTCTGATTCAAAGTTCATCGCTTGTGCAGTGTGCTAACTGGGAATTCACTACGTTTCGAGGTTAGATGAGCGCCGCGAAAGATCGCCTGAAAGTGTTGGTTGCCGATGACTCAGCCGTTTATCGCAAGCTGGTGGAGCAGGCTTTTTGCGAAGCCGATTTCTCTATCTTATTTGCGCGAAGCGGCCGCGAAGCCATCGAGCTTTTCACCGAGCACACGCCCGCCATCGTAATCACAGATTGGGTGATGCCGGATATTAGCGGCATTGAGCTCTGCCGTCGAATCCGCGCGGGATCTCCAATTTCCTACACTTACATCATCATACTAACCAGCGTCTCCGACAAAGAAAACGTCGTAAAAGGCCTGGCTGCCGGCGCAGACGATTACCTCACCAAGCCTTTTCATCCCAAGGAATTGTTGGCGCGCGCCGAGGTTGGCCGCCGGATTGTGGAATTACACCGGCAAGTGGAAGCGAAAAACCGCCTGCTCGAAGAGCTGGCGCTAACAGATTCGCTAACCGGCCTTCCCAACCGCCGCGCCATTGACGAATGGGCAGCCCGACAGCTTAGCGGCGCGGCCCGCCACGGCTTTCCTTTTTGGGTCGTGATGGTTGACCTGGATAATTTCAAGAGCGTGAACGATTCGAGCGGGCACGACGCCGGCGATAAAGTTCTCAGGAAATTTGCCGAGATTCTGAAAACGAATTCGCGGCGTTCTAATATCTGCGGGCGGATTGGAGGCGAAGAATTTCTTTTCGTTCTCACTCACGCGGACAAAGACAATGTGGAGTTCGTGGCCGAGCGCATTCGCAAAGAATTCGAAGAGCAGGAATTCTCGTTTGGCGGACGCGTGATCAAAGTCACCGCGAGCTTTGGCATCTCAGGTTTTCAAGGGAAAAAAGCTCCGGAGTTCCGTCAACTCCTGAACCAGGCGGACGCCGCGCTCTACACCGCAAAACACCGCGGACGCAACCGCATCGAGTTCGCCCCGACTGAATAACCAGGCAGGCTAACGAGTTAAGCAAAAGTGGTTGCCGCCGAACGCGGATTGCCGCAGATTCCAAAAACTAAAATATTTGGCGGATGAGCCTGTAAGCCGGATTCTGTCCGCCACGCATTCGTAATCCTGACTTGCATCAGGATCCGTTTGATACGCAGCGCGATGATCATTCCTCTAGGTCCCGAATCGCTCCGGGACTCAAGCAGCCTACCCGAGGGTCACAGCAGTTCACTCCTTCGAGTGAATTTGCATACGGGCTGGGCCAGCCCTCCCCTCCTATTTGGCCTTGCTCCACGCGGGGTTTTCCGTGCCCCGGATGTTGCCACCCGGGCGGTGGGCTCTTACCCCACCTTTTCACCCTTGCCAAATGCGCCGACCGATAGTGGCGAGCCCTAGGTTTTGCCTCGGGCCTGCCGCCGAAGTTCAAGCGTCACCGGCGGTTTATTTTCTGTGGCACTTTCCGTAGCCGCGCCTCAGACCTGCTTTCGCAAACCTGAAATGCAGCCCCCTGGCGTTACCAGGCGCGTTGCCCTTCACCCTGAGGAACTGCCAGTGGCAGTTTCGAAGGGTTGGGGAGTCCGGACTTTCCTCCCGCCCGCCCCGCTTGCGCGAAACGGACCGGCGATCACCCGGCTCACCCGCCATCGAAATTATACGCTGTCACGCTGAGGGCAACAATGGAGCGATTGTGCCGATGAGTATTGCGACGAAACCCCTCGCTCACAATACGGGCGAGCTCGGTCTCTTATTTCGCTGAAACCAGTTTTTCGAATTGCGTTTCATCCACGACCGGAACGCCTAGGGACTTCGCTTTCTCCAGCTTCGATCCGGCGTCACTGCCGACAACCACGTAGCTCGTTTTCTTGCTAACGGACCCACCCGCTTTTCCGCCGTGCGCGGCGACCAGCGCCTCTGCTTCCTCTCTCGTGCGGTTCGCCAGCGTCCCGGTGAATACAAACGTCTTGCCTGCAAATTTCGCGCTGATCGGGGCCGCGCGCTCTTCCTTCATATTTACGCCGGCAACGCGCAAGTGCTCGATGAGTTTCCGATTAGCCGATTCAGAGAAAAATTCCAGCACGCCTTCCGCGACCTTGGGGCCCACCTCGCCCACTTCCATCAATTTCTCTGCCGAAGCTGCCGCCAGTTTATCCATGGAACCGAAGTGCTCCGCCAGCAATTGCGCCGTGCGCTCGCCGACGAACGGCATCCCAATCGCATAAATCAACCTTGCCAGGCTGTTTTTCTTGCTTGCCGCGATTTCGTCGATCAAATTCTGCGCGGATTTCTCAGCCATGCGGTCCAAATTCGCCAGACGCTCCAGGTCCAGCTTGTAAAGATCCGCAAAGTCCTTCACCACATTTTTTTCGAGCAGTTGATCGACGATCTTTTCTCCCAACCCATCGATATTCATGGCATGCCGCCCTGCAAAATGAAGGAACGATTCCCTCCTGCGCACCGGGCAAGAAACATTCACGCAGCGATAGGCAATCTCGCCTTCGACGTGATGCACATGCATCCCGCATACTGGGCATTTGTCCGGCATCTTGAACGGCTTCTCTTCAGATCCGTGCTTCACCACTTTTAGGACGTGAGGTATCACTTCGCCTGCGCGTTCCACGAGCACCGTATCTCCGGCATGAATACCCAGGCGCTCGACTTCGTCCATGTTGTGCAAGGTGGACTTCACCACCGTCACCCCACCGATCTGCACTGGCTCAAAAACTGCAAAAGGGGTCAGCACCCCGGTCCTTCCCACGCTAACGAGAATTTCCCTGACCAGCGTTGTTTCCTGATGCGCGGGATATTTATAAGCGATTGCCCAGCGCGGAGCCTTGGAGGTGAAGCCCACTTCATTTTGCAACGCAATCTCGTTCACCTTGACCACAATCCCATCGATCTCGAACGGAAGCTTTTCGCGTTTCGATTCCCATTTATTAATGTATTTCTCGACAGCCTCTATGGACTCGCATAGTTCCCAATCCTCGCTGACTTTGAAGCGCAGATCGGAGAGCGTCTCCAGATTCTCCGAGTGCCGCTTCTTGGGCGCGCGCCCGTCCACCAGCAAGTAGTAAGCGAAAAAGTCCAGGTGTCGCGAAGCGGTGATACTGGGATCCAGCACGCGCACTGCCCCTGCTGCGGCGTTGCGAGCATTCGCATATCGCTTGCCGCCAATCGCGTCTTGCTGTTCGTTGAGTCTCTCAAAGGATTTGCGCGTCATGATGCCCTCGCCGCGCACTTCCAAATTGCCTGTCAGGCCCGCCTTCTTCAGCCGCCCAACATCCAAATTCAGCGGAATTGAGCGAATCGTCTTCACGTTTGGCGTCACGTCTTCGCCAGTCCTGCCGTCGCCGCGCGTAACGCCTCTCACCAGCAAGCCGTTTTCGTACAACAACGACATGCTTAGCCCGTCAAACTTATGTTCGGTCGTGTATTCGATTTTTTCGCGGCCGGTAGCCTGCCTCACGCGCCGGTCGAAGTTGGCCAATTCTTCGAATGAGAAAGCATTATCCAAACTCACCATCGGCGTTCTATGAAGAACGGTTTGAAAACCCTCGCGCGGCGCGCCGCCGATTCTCTGCGTAGGCGAGTCCGCCGTGACCAGCTTGGGGTTTTCGGCCTCCAGCTTTTTGAGTTGATTCATCAACCGGTCGTAGGCGGCATCGGAAATTTCCGGGTCGTCCGCCACATGATAGAGATATTCGTGGTGGCGAAGTTTTTCGCGAAGACGCTCGACCTCTTTTGTGATCTCACCACTCTTGGACATAGAAACCCCGGACGGATGCAATCTGCTGAACCCGCTAATTATTATACAATGCACGCTTGCCTCGCAGGCAGCGACGAACTCTATGGCCCACGGCATCACCGACGCGCTTTTGATCTATAACCCCACCAGCGGGCGCCGCCGCCGTCGCCGGTTTGTGGAAATTGAACAGAGCGTCCGCATTCTGAAAGAAGCCGGAATTGAGACCGAATTGGCGCCCACCACCGGGCCGGGGCACGCCAAAGAAATCGCGCGGCTCGCCGTGGAGCAGCATCGAGGAATGCTCATCGCCTGCGGCGGTGACGGCACCATCAATGAGATCATCAACGGACTAGCGGGAAGCCAGGTCCCCTTGGCCTTGCTTCCGGCCGGGACCGCGAATATCCTCGCGAAAGAGCTCGGAATTCCCTGGGACATTCCACACGCCGCTCGTCTGATTGCAGATGGTCTGGTGCGGCGCATCGCTGTCGGACTGGCGATACCCGGCTACGGAAATCATTCTGCTAACGTTCCCCAAGAAGGCCGGTATTTTCTCTCCGTGGGAGGCGCGGGACCCGACGGCGCAATCGTCAACGGCGTTGACGAAGGACTGAAGAAACGTGCGGGCGTTGCAGCCTACTGGGTCGAGGGGTTTCGCCAACTGGTCAGTTACGGTTTTCCTGAAATGAACATCCATTGCGATGGGCAAACGCGGCGCGCCTCCATCATCGTCGTCGGCAGAACGGTGAACTACGGCGGCCCTTTCAAGATCACTACCGGCGCAAGCTTGTTCGAAGATTCTTTCGAGATGGTCACGAATTCCACTTGCAGCCGGTTGCGTTATCTTGCTTGCCTCCCGGCCCTCTGGCTCGGCAAGCTCCGCACCATGCGCGGGGTCGATTCGTGGAAGGCCAAGGAACTTACCTGCGAGCCGGTTGGAACGGGGGCAGTTTACGCGCAAGTGGATGGCGAACCGATTGGCCGGTTGCCTTTCATATTTCGCATTGTGCCCGACGCGTTGTCCATCGTCACTCCAGCGGCGCTGCGAGCATAGTCGCCTCGAAAGGAACGGATCCTGGATCCCGTCACCCATAGCCTGGCTTCGCTCACCCTGGCGCGTGCCGGACAAAAACACCTGCCGCGGTGCGGCACAGCTATGCTTGTGATTTCCGGCGTTGCGGCCGATCTCGATTATGCCAGCTACTTTGGCGGCCCAAGCGTATTTTTGCGGTTTCACCAAACGCTGCTGCATTCTGTCCTTGGCTCCGCGATGATCGCATGCGTGGTCGCGGCGGCATTCTTCATCGTGGACAAAATCCGTACCTGGAAATTACGGACGCGAAATCCAAACTCTCCGCGACCTGACCTTACGTTCGGCCTCGCATTAATCATTTGTGCCATCGGTGCGGCGGGCCACATATTGCTCGACCTGGTAAGTGGAATCGGCGTCCAACTTTTCTTCCCATTCCGCGCCGGGTGGCAAGGCTGGAATCTGCTGACCAATCTTGATCCTTGGGTTTTGGCCTTATTTGCAGCCGCCCTCCTTTTGCCGGAACTATTCCGCTTAGTCAGCGAGGAAATCGGTGACCGAAAAAAAATTCCTCGCGGGCGCCGGGCGGCGTTCGCCGCGCTGGCGATTCTTGTTGTTTACATCGGTGCCCGGGCCAACTTGCATAGCAAAGCGATCAGCTTGCTCGATTCCCGCGAATATCACGGCAGTCCGCCGGTTTCGGCCGGCGCGTTCCCTCTTGCGTCCACGCCTTTCAGTTGGCGGGGTGTGGTGTCCACGGACACCACCGTTGACGAGCTGCAAATCTTGCTGCTCCCAGGCTCGGAATTCGATCCCGATCGCAGCCTTACCCAATATAAACCCGAGCCTTCCGCCGTCCTCGATGCCGGCCAGCGCACCCAGTCCGCCAAAACATTTCTTGCATACGCGCGTATCCCTTTCGCCAGCGTTGAACGCCTCGAAGACGGTTATCGGTTTGAATTGCGCGACTTGCGGTTTCCGCGCAGCGACTCGAGCCCGGAAAACATCATCGTGCGCGTGGATTTCAACGGCAGTCTTCAGATTCGGCTTGCAGAATTGCGTTACGCCTCGTCCATCGCTCCCTGATTTTCATCTCTGGAATCCGCAAGCGCAGGACAAGTTCTACTTTCTTGAAGCCGAATCGCGGAATGTTAGATGAGTGGCAATGTACAGAACTACGAGGACTCCAACCACGGAAATCGCAAACGACCGGCTGTGCGCGATTAAGAAATCCAGCGCTGCATCCCCATACACCACAGCGAGAATCCCTTCCGCGCCGTAACGCAAGCCCCTTCCAAGCAAAACTGCCGTCACAAAAGTTCGCAGCGGCACTTGAAAAACTCCCTCCGCCAGAACGAATGCCTTGAATGGCAGCGGCGGCGGAAGAATGGAAGGAATGAAAATACTCAAAAATCCATTCTGCTCCACCCAGTTTCTAATCTTTTCCGCTTTTCCGCCCGCATGGCGGTGGAAAAATGCTTCCCCGCCCTTTTTCGCCAGCAAATACAGCCAGATGCACCCGGCAATCGAACCGATCGCAGCCATCCCCGCGTAATACGGCATTCGCTTCGGATTCACGAACGAAAGCTGGATCACCAGCGCGTCCGTCACAAACGGAAAGGAAAGCACGGATGAATCCAGAAACGCGACGAGAAACAATCCCCCGCCCCCCATCGTCGCAACAAGTCTTTGCAGCCAAACCGGCAGCTTGTGCGGATGCATCCTTCTCCAATTCCCCCGGCAAATCGCAAGATTGTAGCAGAGTTCTCCTCGGCTGCTCGCGCCCCGTCCGAATCGAAAATTGCTGATTGATGGCAGGTCGGATAGAATTCCTTCCTTGAGTGCTCCCCATCCTTCCATGACACTTCTGAAAGATCTGAATGAACGCCAGCGCGAAGCTGTGCTCGCCACCGAAGGCCCGCTCCTCGTCCTTGCGGGCGCGGGTACCGGCAAAACGCGGGTCATCACCTATCGCGTAGCGCATCTGCTCGAAAAGGGCATTCCTGGTAATTCGATTCTCGCGGTCACTTTCACCAACAAAGCCGCGGACGTAATGAAACAGCGCATCACCGATCTGCTGCGCTCCAGCGGCCGGGACGCTTCGGATGTTTGGGTCTCCACATTTCATTCTTTCTGCGCGCGCCTCTTGCGCCGCGAAGCGAAGAATCTCGGCCTTCCCCGCGACTTTGCAATTTACGATGACGACAACCAGAAAACCGCGATCAAGCGCGCCATCGAGCAGCTGGATTTCTCGGCCGAGGATTATCCCCCCAGAAGCGTCCGCGCTCAGATCAGTCACGCCAAAAATAACGGCATCACTCCGGACATCATGGAAGCGGAAGCTCAACAAGCGCGCGATAAAGATTGGGAAGACGTCGCCACAATTTTCCGTATGTATGACGCCATGCTGCGAAAAGCCAACGCTCTCGATTTCGATGACCTCCTTTTGCGCGCAGGCGAACTCCTGCGCGAGCATCCCAAAGTGCGCGAAGCCTGGAACTCGCGGTTTCAATACCTAATGGTTGACGAGTTTCAGGACACCAATCGCGCGCAAGAAGAAATCGTCCGCCTCCTCGCCGGCTCGCGGAAAAATATCTGCGTGGTAGGCGACGAGGATCAATCCATCTACGGCTGGCGCGGCGCGCGCGCGGGAAACCTCAAACGCTTCACCGAGGATTTTCCCGACGCCAAGATCATTCGCCTCGAAGAAAATTACCGCTCCACGCAAACAATTTTGGACGCGGCCGCCGCAGTCGTTAAAAACAATACCGACCGCCTGGGAAAGACTCTTCAGGCTACTTTAGGCGCCGGCGCCAAATTACGTTTTTTCGAAGCGCCCGACGCTCCCGCCGAAGCAGAATTCATATGCGGCGAGATTGCCACGCTCGTGCGCAACGATCGTGACGCCCGCGTCTCGGTTCTCTATCGCACGGGCGCGCAGTCGCGTTCCTTCGAGGAAGTTCTGCGCCGGCTCGGAATCCGTTATCGCGTCGTGGGCGGCTTCAGCTTTTACGAGCGCGCCGAAGTCCGCAATGCGCTGGCCTACGTTCGTTTGCTCTTTCATCCCGAAGACGACGTTGCGCTCCTCCGCGTGCTGAACGTGCCCCCGCGCGGCATCGGCGCTGTCACAATCTCAATGCTGGAAGCTCGCGCAAAAGAAACCAACCAATCCCTGTGGGGCGTAATTCGCTCAGGCGAGTTTCTTACCGGTAAAAAATTCAGTGGGGCGTTGAACTACTTCCGCCAGCTTATGGAAGACTTGCAAGCCGAATGCGCAGAGATGGCGCCCGCGCAGCTCATCGAGCGCGTGCTCGAACAAACGGGTTATCTCGATTGGGTCGAACAGCAGGACAACCTGGAGCATTCTTCCCGCGCGGAAAACTTGCGCGAGCTCGCCAACGCAATGGCCGAAGCCACCGCGCAGGGGCAGACGCTCGAAGACGTCCTCGATCGCGCCGCGCTGATCGCCGACTCCGATGAATATGATGAAACGATTCCCGTATCACTCATGACTCTTCACAGCGCGAAAGGGCTCGAATTCGATTGCGTTTTTCTTGCCGGCCTCGAAGAAGGCGTCCTGCCTCACGGCCGTTCGCTCTCGAAGCCTGCGGATATTGAAGAGGAGCGCCGCCTTTTTTACGTGGGAATGACGCGGGCAAAGCAGTCTCTGTTTTTCTCACGCGCGATCTACCGCCGTAGTTACGGTGAAGACCGTTTGCGGGCTTCGCTTCCTTCTCGCTTCCTGGCCGAAATTCCCGGCGACCTTATCGAGTCGGCATCCGGTTCACTGTCGGACGTGGGCGAGACGCGCCGTTACGAACCTGACCCCGATTACGCCGAGAATCATGCTTATCGCCCGCAGCGCCGTCGCGCTCCCTACGGCTCAACATCAAAACCCCCGCGCGGCACGAAAGATCCCCTCATCGGCACGCGCGTCCGCCATTCCAAATACGGGATAGGAACGATCATTGAGGTAGAAGGGGAAGGCGAAGACCGCAAGTTAACGGTAAGCTTCCAGGATTATGGCGCAAAAAAACTGGTCGAGCGGTACGCGAACCTCCAACTAGCCTAGACCACGAACGAATTGCAGCCAGCATGGTTGCGCGAAAGCGCGGCACAGGGTACAGTTTTCGACTGCATCGGGAAGGTGGCGATTGGGCGCACAGCTTTTCCGCAAGAAAGACATTGACCAGCTCATCACCGATTCGCAGGACCCCGAAAAACGGTTAAAGAAATCCCTAGGCTGGCTGAGCCTTACTTCGCTCGGCATCGGTGCCGTGATCGGCTCGGGAATTTTTACCGTGGTTGGCACCGCCATCGCGGGCCAAAAACTTCAGTTCAAATCGGTTCTGAACGCGCCCCTTCTCGAATATTTGATTTACCATTCCGCATCTTTTGGTAGGCCTGGCGCGGGCCCTGCGATTGCTCTCTCATTTGTTCTCGTGGCGGTTGTTTGCGGTTTCGCCGCGCTGTGTTATGCCGAACTTGCGGCCATGATACCGATCGCCGGCAGCGCCTACACTTACACCTACGCGACCATGGGCGAGCTGGTCGCCTGGATCATCGGCTGGGATTTGATTCTCGAGTACGCCGTCTCGAACATGGCCGTCAGCGTCGGGTTCTCCGCGCACGTGGTCGATTTGTTGGATTGGTTCGGCATCCGCCCGCCCATTCGCTGGATTGTTCCGGCTTATCTGCCCAGCGGCTTGACCGATTTGCAAGGAAACACCATCTACGGGCCCGGATGGCATTTCGGCTTCAACTTTCCCGCTTTGATTATCGTCATGCTGCTTACCGTTATTCTGGTGCGCGGAATTCGCGAATCCGCCGAAGCCAACAACGTGATGGTTTTCCTGAAAATTATTGCCATTCTTATTTTCATCGGCTTTGGATTGCACTTCATTCATCCCAGCAACTGGCATCCCTTCGCTCCTAACGGATGGCCGGGAATTTTGACCGGCGGCTCGATCGTGTTTTTCACCTACATCGGGTTCGATTCGGTCTCCACCGCGGCGGAGGAGTGCAAGAATCCGCAAAAAGACCTGCCCATTGGGATCATCGCCACATTAGTAATTTGTACCGTGCTTTATATCGCCGTCGTTGTTGTCTTGACCGGCCTGGTTCCCTGGCAGACGCTTATGGATGACGCAGCCCCCGTGGTCAATACCATGAAGCGACTCCACTTTGGTAATGTGGAGGTGATTGTCCTGCTTGGCGCTTTGCTCGGTATGATTTCCTCGCTTCTCGTTTTCCAACTGGGCCAAGCTCGTGTATGGTTTGCGATGTCGCGCGATGGATTGTTGCCCGGCGTTTTTAGCCACGTGCACAAGACGTTCCGCACTCCGGATTTTTCCACCTGGGTCGCGGGATTCCTCGTTGGTATTCCCGCGGGATTGCTGGACATTGGAACGCTGGCGGACCTTTCTAACATCGGCACCCTTTTTGCATTCGCGCTCGTGGCCGGAGGCGTTTTGATTCTCCGTTACACACAGCCCGACCGTCCGCGTGCCTTTCGCGCCCCCGGCGGCCCAATTGCGCCTGTTATGACCATTCTCACCTGCTTGCTGTTAATGGCCGGACTTCCAATCACCAATTGGATCCGGTTTGTGGTTTGGCTGATCATTGGATTGGTTTTCTACTATTTCTATGGCCACAAGCATAGCCAGCTTTCGAACGCGGGATTGCGCGCCGCCGAGGAGAAGAAGAATGCGTAGCCGGCTTCTTTCCGGGGCGGCGCTTTTTCTGGCGGTTTTGCTTCTCACCCTGCCGTCTTCCTATAGCTGGGGAGAGAATGCGGACCGTCTCGTCGCGAATAAAGCCATGGATACTCTCCCCGAAGAGATGCAGCCATTCTTTCAGGCCAACCGCCAGTTTATCGTTCAGCACGTGTCCGATCCCCAGGAATCCGTGCCGAAGAGTCTGAATCCATTTGAACACCCGCGCCCGGCGGATTTCATTGCGCTCGATCACTACGGGCCTTTTCCTTTTTCTGCCCTTCCGCGTGAGTACAACCACGCGATTGTGAAATTCTATCGCCACACTCTCGACGAATATGGCGTGCTGCCCTGGCAAGTGGGCCTCTATAGCAAGCGCTTAACGGACGCTTTCCACGATCGCAACTGGAACGAAGCGAAGCTCTCTGCGGCGCTATTGGCCCATTACGTCACCGCAGCACACGATCCCTTTAAGACCACCGTAAACTTTGATGGCAAGCTTACGGGACAGGCAGGCGTGAACGATCGGTTTGGAGGGGGACTGGTGGACCGCTACCAGCTTTTTTTCTTTCTGAAGCCGGGCGAAGCTGTCTTCATCCACGATCCCACCGATCGCGCCTTTGAGATTTGCTTGACCGCGCATTCCTTGCTGGAAAGCGTTCTTCTTGCGGACCGCCGTGCGCATACCGGCCTTTCCGGCTACACCGACGAATATTACGACCGCTTCTATGCCCAGGCCGGCACTCTGCTAGCCAGCCAGCTTTCAGATGCCGCCACCGATGTGGGCTCTTATTGGATGACCGCGTGGATCAACGCAGGCCGCCCGCAACTTCCGACTCAATAGACCATCATGGCGACGCAAGCAACCCGGCCTCCCACACCCATAGACAATCTCCCGAAGGCTGAACTTCATTTGCATCTCGAAGGAGCGATTCTTCCGCACACCGCCGTGGAATTAGCCGCACGGCACGACGTTTCCCTCACGCCGGAGGATGTCGCCGCTCGCTACGCTTACTCCGACTTCCGCGGCTTTCTCGAAACTTTCAAGTGGGTCACTTCTTTTCTACGGGGTCCTGAAGACTACGCTCTGATTACCCGGAATCTCGCGGAAGAACTTGTGAAGCAGAACGTCGTTTATGCCGAGATCACTGTTTCGGCGGGCGTGATGCTCCGCCGCACGCAAAATGTGGAAGCCAACTTCCAGGCTATTCGCGAGGTTGCGCAAAGCGTTCCTTTCAGCCGCCTAAGGACTGCATGGATTTTTGATGCCACGCGCCAATTCGGGCACGACCAGGCTATGGAAGTGGCGCGCGTGGCGGCGAAGCTCCAGTCATCCGGCGTGGTTGCGCTTGGTATGGGAGGCGACGAACTCGCCTTCCCCACGGTGAACTTTCGTCCCGCGTTTGATTATGCGCGCCAGATGGGATTGCACACAGTATGCCACGCAGGAGAAATAGGCGGTCCGGAATCTGTCCGCGAAGCCATCGAACTGCTGGGAGCAGAGCGCATCGGACACGGCATTGCCGTGATGCGCGACGAAGCGCTGGCCAATTCGCTGTCCACGCGGCGCGTCGTTCTCGAAAATTGTCTTACGAGCAACTTGTGTACCGGCGCGTTGGCCAAGCAAACTGGAAATCCAGCTGCAACACTGAAAGATCATCCGCTTCCGTATTTTCTTAAACTCGGAGTCCCGGTCACACTCTCTACCGACGACCCCGGGCTGTTTCACACGGACCTGCTGACCGAGTACTCACATGCGGCTGCGCTGGGGCTCTCCAAAGAGCAGCTCGTTCAATTAGCGGAGCAGAGCTTTCATGCTGCTTTTGTGTCGCCGGAAGACAAGCGTCAGATGCTCGTCAATTTTCGTGCCGCGGTCAAATCCGCCGGACTGGTATAATCGCGAAGATGAAAGCACACGTTTGGGTCATGCTGAAGTCCACCGTCCTCGATCCCCAGGGACAAACAATTCAGCGCGCGCTGGGCTCGCTCGGTTACGCGAAAGTTCAGGACGTTCGCCAGGGAAAATTCTTCGTGCTCGCACTCGACGGAATGACTCGCGACGAAGCTAAGACCCAAGTGGAGCGTATCGCCAAAGACGTCCTCACCAACCCCATCATTGAAGAATTCCGCTTCGAAATTGTCGAATAACAGGCGGTACGTGGCGTTTTTTATACACGAATCGCCGGCGCCGGTTGCCCCATCTAAAGATGTGCTACCCTAAATGAACCAAGACTGGCCGCGCTTTTGAAGCCAGGGAATTTCCCAGGAGCGATTCACCGTGTGCGGAATTGTCGGTTATATCGGGCCTAAACGCGTCGTGCCCCTGATACTCGACGGCCTGAAACGCCTCGAATATCGTGGATACGATTCGGCCGGCATCGCCGTGGTTGGAGAAAACGGGCATCTGAACATTCGCCGCGCTCCCGGCAAATTGCGAAACCTCGAAGAGTCCATCCGCATTACTCCGCTGGATGGCGTTTACGGGATTGGCCATACACGCTGGGCCACGCACGGCCGCCCCACCGAAGAGAATGCGCACCCGCATCGCGATTGCTCCGGCGAAATCGTCGTGGTCCACAACGGCATCATCGAGAACTACGTTGAGTTAAAACACCAGCTCATCGAGGAAGGCCACAAATTTCTCACCGAGACGGACACTGAGATCATCGCTCACCTGATCGAAAAGTATTCCAAAGACTCTTCGCTGGAAGAAGCTGTTTTGAAAACCGTGAAAGTAATGAGCGGCGCGTACGCACTCGTGGCCTTGTCCACGCGCGATCCGCTCAAGATCGTCGCAGCGCGTCTAGGCCCGCCGATCGTAGTAGGACTGGGCGAGAACGAATTCTTCGTGGCCAGCGATATTCCCGCCATCCTGCAGCACACTCGAAACGTTTTCTTCCTCGGTGATGGCGAAGTAGCGGTGCTCACGCCACAAGGCGTTCGCCTCATGGATTTTGAAAGCCACACGATCAGCCGTCCGGTCCAGCACGTCACCTGGGACCCCATCATGGCCGAAAAGGGTGGTTTCAAGCATTTCATGCAGAAGGAAATCTTCGAGCAGCCTCGCGCGGTGCGCGATACCCTGCTCGGACGTATTTCGCAGGAAACCGGCAAAGTCTTCCTCGATCAAATGGACATCACCGAAGAGCAATTTCAGAATTTCGAGGAAGTGAAGATCATTGCCTGCGGGACCAGCTGGCACGCCGCGCTCGCGGGCAAATTCATGATCGAGCGCCTGGCGCAGTTGCCGGCCGAAGTGGATTACGGAAGCGAATTTCGTTATCGCGATCCCATCATCGGAAAGAAAAGCCTGGCGATCGCCATCAGCCAATCGGGAGAAACGGCGGACACGCTGGCAGCGGAACGCGAGGCACGCCAGAAAGGCGCGAAAATTCTTGCCATATGCAACGTCGTCGGTTCCATGCTCACGCGCGAGGCCAACGGAACGATTTACACGCACGCGGGTCCGGAAATCGGTGTTGCATCCACCAAGGCGTTCACCGGCCAGCTTACCGCTTTGATGTTGACGGCTTTGTATCTCGCGCAAGTGCGCGGTAAATTGACTCCCGCTGCGGCCAAAAGCTTGATGCAGGACTTGACCCGCATACCCCACAAGATCGAAACGATCTTGCAACGCGATTCAGCACTGGAAGAGCTCGCCCGCTCATTTTTCCGGCATACCGATTTCCTGTATTTGGGCCGCGGGATCCATTATCCCATCGCGCTCGAAGGCGCGCTGAAGCTGAAGGAAATTTCCTACATCCACGCAGAGGGTTACCCTGCCGGCGAAATGAAGCACGGACCCAATGCGCTCATCGACGAGAATCTGCCGGTCGTAATTATCGCCACCCGAGATGAATCCGATCCCGCTTCGATGACGCGTTATGAAAAGACCATCTCGAACTTGCAGGAAGTGAAAGCGCGCGACGGCATCGTGATCGCGGTTGTCACCGAAGGAGATCGCATCGCTCGCGATATCGCCGACCATGTGATCGAAGTGCCCGCCGCGCCGGAGCTTCTCTCGCCCATCCTCGAAATCGTTCCTCTGCAACTCCTCGCTTATCACATCGCCGTGCGCCGGGGATGTGATGTCGATCAACCCCGCAACCTGGCCAAATCCGTCACCGTTGAATAAAGTACTCAACCGCTTCCCAATTTCATTAAGATAGTGCTCATGTCATCCCGACGAATGGGGAATGAACTCGCCTGCTTGCTGGCTCTGCTACTGGGGGCGAGCTTCTTCCTGATTCCGGCGGCGGCTCAATCGCCCGCGAAGGCCGGCGCGGCCCATCTGGATTCTGTCGAAGTTTCCGGTTCGAAGAGGTTCAGCTCAGGTGCGATCGCCGCGGCAATCGGCCTGCGCGTGGGCAACATCATTACTCGCGAGGATATGCAGGCCGCCGCGGACAAACTGGCCGAGCTCGGTCTTTTCTCCAACGTGCAATTTCATTTCTCAACAGTCGAATCGGGCGTCAGGGTCACTTATGAGGTCGCCGACGCCCCTGCGGTTCCCGTTTCATTCGACAATTTTCCCTGGTTCACCGACGCCGAACTAACCGCCGCTATGAAGCGTACCGTGCTTCTCTTCGATGGTAGCGCGCCCCAGAGTGGAAGTGTTCTTGATGCAATGTCCGGGACGCTTGAAAAACTCGTTCAGGCTCACGGCGTGCTTGCGACCGTATCGCACACGCTCGTCAATTTTCCGTTAGGTGGCCAGCGCATGCAATTCCGCGTGGTGGGCGCTGATGTCACTGTCAAGAGCGTCGAATTTTCCGACGACCTTGCCACCAATGATCGGGCCATCCAGCAGAGCGTAAGCCAGCTAATCGGTACGGCGTATTCGCGGAGCGCCATCGAGCTTTTCGAGTTCGAGCAAGTGCGCCCGGTATATTTGACGCACGCATTTTTGCGCGTGCAGTTCGATCCGCCGTCTGCCCGAGTCAGCGATCCCCAGCAGCCCGGCTCAACCGCGGTCATCGTCGTCGCGCCGATCGTTCCCGGCGCGGCATACAAGTGGGGCGGCGTCCTGTGGAGTGGAAACTCCGTGTTGCCCACGAACGAGTTGAATGCGGCGGCCGATTTGAAGTTGGGAGACCCAGCCGACGGGAACAAGATCGCCGCGCTGTGGGAACGAATTCAGTCTCTATATGGCGAGCGCGGCTACCTGGATGCGAAGCTCGATGCCAAGCCGCAACTCTACGAGCAAGACGCTCGCGTAATTTATACCGTAACCATCACCGAAGGCCTTCAATATCGCATGGGGAGTCTAGTTCTCAGCGGACTCTCGATCGATGGCGAAAAACGCATTCGCTCGGCCTGGGGTATTCCAGCCGACGCAATCTTTAACGAGAAACTCTACGAGGATTTTCTCGATGCCGGCATCAAGCGCGCTTTCGCCGGAACTCCCGTCCATTACGATAAGGTCGGCCGTTTTCTTCAGGAAAATCCGGGCACCGGACGAGTGGACGTGTTGCTGGATTTCCAATAGATAAAACTAAGTTATACTCGAATGAGTATGCGCATCGAGCCCCTTCCACGCGCTTCAACAGCAATGCAATCGCTGGAGTTGGATCAAGCCGCCGCCACTCAAAAGCAGCAACGGCTTTTCGATTCGATGCGCTCGCTCGATTCCCTGCTGGTTGCTCTCTCCGGCGGAGCCGATTCCGCTTACCTCGCCTGGGCTGCGCACACCGTTCTCGGTGCGCGCGCACTTGCGGTGACTGCTCTTTCCGCAAGTTTTTCACGTCATGACCGCGAGCAGGCCGATAAATTCGTGCGTGCCAGCGGAATCCGCCATGAGCTTATTGAGACAAGTGAATTTGACAATCCCCTCTACACTGCAAACAACGCCGACCGCTGTTACCACTGCAAGGACGAACTCTTCGATCGCATGGAAGCCCTGGCCGGCGCGCGAAATTTCCGCGCGATCGCTTACGGAATCAACGCAGATGACACTCACGATTTCCGGCCCGGGCATCGCGCGGCCCGCGAGCATCGCGTTCTCGCGCCTCTGCTCGATGCCGCGCTGGGCAAAACCGAAATTCGATGGCTCTCGCAGCGCGCCGGTCTTTCCACCTGGGATCGCCCGGCGTCGGCATGCCTTTCCTCCCGCGTTCCCTACGGCACCACAGTGACTCCTGAACTGATGCAAAGAATAGATCGCGCCGAGTCGGTTTTGCGCGCTCTCGGTTTTCGACAGTTTCGCGTTCGCGCTCACGGTGAACTCGCGCGCATTGAATTCGCCCCAGACGAGCTTTTCCGCGGATTAGAACCCGCCCTCAGTCAGCAAATCGTGGACGGCGTGAAGCAAGCTGGATTCGGCATAGTCACGATTGACTTGGAAGGCTATCGCCAGGGCTCGCTAAATTCTCTTCTCAAGATTAAGTAACTTTCGCCTGCCGTTTCTTGGGAATGATTTCAGCGTCGCACGGATTCATGGAACTTCCAGTTGCGCGTTTTCGTATAACTTGATAGGAAGGATGGTCGGCGCTCCTTATTTCACAACCCGAACATTAAACTAAATGACGCGAACGAACCGAATCGGATGCTTGGCAGTCGTAATTTTCACCGCTACGGTCATTGCCGGCTGCGTCTCGCATTCCGGGGTCGAAGGCAGCTTTGACCGCCAATTCACGGTAAACGGTCCGGTCGCTTTGGAATTAACGAGTGGCAGCGGCGATGCCCACATCACTGCTGGGCCCCCTGGCGAAGTTCGCGTTCAGGGCGAGATTCACGTGGATTCATGGTCGTCGCGGAGTGGGCAGACTCGTTTGCAGCAGGTTGAATCAAACCCGCCAATCTCGCAGGAAGGTAACTTGATCCGGATCGGTGGTTCCAGGCGGAGCGGAGGCGACGTTTCCATAGACTATACAATTGTCGTTCCGCAGGACACACAACTCCGCAGCACGTCCGGCTCGGGAGACGTGGATGTTCGCGGGATCCAAGGCCCTGCCAATTTCACTTGTGCATCGGGTGACGTGACTGCATCGGAAATCGACGGCGACGTCCAGGTTCTTTGCGGCAGTGGCGACATCAAGCTTTCGAAGATCAAGGGTCAGGCGCGGGTCACTACCGGGTCGGGCGACATCACTCTCGACACGATTCGGGGGGAGACACGCCTCCAAACCGGGTCGGGCACGCTCGAAATATCGAACGCCGGCGATGCTTTGGAGGCCAACACCGGAAGCGGAGATATCACCATCAAGGGCGCATCGTCCGACGTTCGCCTGCATACGTCATCCGGCGAAATTGACGTGGAGGGAAACCCGGGCAGCTCAAATTACTGGGATTTTCATACCAACTCCGGCGAGGTGACCCTTCAGGTTCCGCCGGCCGCCAGCTTTCGGCTTTATGCGCGCTCCAGCTCCGGCGACATTGACGCCGCGATTCCAATCGCTATGGAAGGAACCGCCGGCAAGCACGAATTGAGAGCGCGAATCGGTGATGGCAAAGCCCGCGTCGAGATTCAAACGTCCTCCGGCGACATCTCGCTTCACTAACCAGTTGCAGCGCGAAATCGAAATGCCCGGCTCTCTTTCGCGCTAGAATTGCACCATAATGCGCTTCGTTCCCGTCACCATGATCCTCGCCGTTCTTCTGACCAGTAGCGCGAGTGCGCTTCCGCAAAAGCCCTCTTCCAATTCGCAGGAGTCCAAAGACCTCGCCGCCGGGGTTTCGAAGCAAGACGCGGACGCCGAAGCTCAATTGCAAAAGGCAATTGCAGATGCGGGGAACGATCGGGCCGCTCTCGTGCGCAATTTGAGAAATTATCTGCTTCGTTTTCCGGACGCCCCGCGAAAAGCCGGCGTTTATCGCGCGCTGGTGGAGTCCTGCCAGCAGCTCCAAGACACCGATTGCGCGCTTGAGTACGCGGAAAAGCTGGTCGCCGTTCATCCTGACGATTCTGAAATGATGTTGCTCGCAATCGGCCTCTTGCAACAGCAAGGAAGCGACGCCAGTCTGACCCGCGCGGCTGGTTACGCCACGCGCGTTCTCGATCGCATCGAAAAAGCTACGCCCGAAGAGAAATCCGCGCGAGTGTCCGTGAAAGACTGGCAAAGCCAGCAAGATCGGTTTCGCGCGGCCCTCTATAGTTTGCGGGGCCAGATCGAGAAATCACAGAAAGCTTACGAAGCCGCCGCCAAGGATTTTCAACAAAGCTACGCGATCCGTTCCAGTGCGCTTGCCGCTGAGCAACTGGGAGAAATCGCGGAGATGAAGAATGATTACACGAAAGCCGTCGATGAGTATTTGTTGGCCTTCGTGCTTCCCGAGGAGGGGCCGGCGGGGAAAGTCGATCGCCGCGAAGTCCGAAAGAAATTGGGGAATGTTTGGCGGCAGGTACATGGCAGCGAACAGGGACTTGGCGAGCAGATCCTCGTTACCTATGACCACCTCGGCGCGACTTCTGCTAACTTGAATCCGCCGGCGCGAAATAAAGGCGCGAAAGACTCATTCAGTTTCGTGCTGCGCAATTTAGATGGTTCTCCTCTTCCTCTTGCGCCGCTCAAAGGCAAAGTCGTCGTGCTGAGTTTCTGGGCCACATGGTGCGGCCCCTGCCGCGAACTGGAGCCGGAGTTCGTGCAAATCGCGAAAAACTACACGGGCAACACAAATCTGGCCTTTTACGCCGTCAACACCGACGAAGACGAAACCTTGGTTCCTGGATTTGTATCCAAGGAAAAATGGGATGTGCCGGTGGTTTTCGCCGATGGCCTGGATGATTTCATGAACGTCACCGGTCTGCCCACGGTGATCATCCTCGACCGCGCTGGGAAAATCGCATTCCGCATGGACGGATTTCCAACCAAAGGCTTCACCGAAGACTTGACCACCGCTATCCAGGAAGCGCTCAGTCCGGCAAATTAGAAAAGAATCTTACAAACCTTCAGGTCGCTGCGCGTTTGAAATCCTGCTGCGCAGCCTCGCGAGCCGCCAAAATCGTGTTCACGTGAATTTGTACCGTATCTTCCACGCGGCGCGCGTATCCTCCAGCCAGCGTGATTGCGACCGGAACTTTGTTTCGCCGGGCGTAGTCGAAAACAAGAGCATCGCGCCGCGCCAGGCCGTCCATGGTCAAAGCCAGCCCACCTAGCTGATCTTCCCGGTATGGATCTGCTCCGGCCACATAGAAAAGTATCTGCGGCGCAAAATCGCGAAAAGCAACGCGCAAATGCTTTTCCAGAATGGAAAGGTAGTCGTCATCACCAATCCCGTCCGGGAGATCGATATCGACGGTCGAAGGCGGCTTCGGATACGGGTAGTTGTTTTCCTGGTGAATCGAGAGCGTGAACACATCCCCGTCGCCTCCGAAAATCGATGCAGTGCCGTTGCCCTGATGAACGTCGGTGTCCACAACCATCGCGGTTTCGATCGCGCGGTCGAATTGCAAACGGCGAATTGCTACCGCTACGTCGTGAATCACGCAAAACCCTTCGCCATGGTCGGCATACGCGTGATGAAAGCCGCCGCCGACGCTCGCCGACCAGCCATCTGCCAGCGCCCTCTGCCCCGCGAGGATTGAGCCTCCCGCAGCCAGCCAGCAGGCCTCAACAAGCTCTTTGGAGTAAGGGATCTCCATGCGAAGAATCTCAGCATCCGTGAGCGAACCATTCTTCAGCTTGTACACATAATCTTGCGAATGAACTCGCAGAACATCGGCGTCGCTCGCTGCTGCGGGTGCCAGAAAATCGTCGGGAGTAGCAACCTTGTCTGCCAGCAGCTTGTCGTGAACTAAACGATACTTCTGCGATGGAAAAACGTGGACGCCCAATTTCAAGTCGTAGCGCTCGTGGTAAATCAGTTTGAACGGCAGCATGATTTCCAAGCCTACCGCGAAGTTTTTAAGAACTCAAATGCTGCCTTCTCGCGCTTCAGTTGTTGCTAGGTCTTCAGGGGGTCGGAGCTTCAGCTCCGACAAAAAAAACGGCGCGCAGCGCCTTCCTTTCGCGGTGTACTTCCCGCGAGCTGTGGATTTTGCAGTTCTCGAAGCCAGGACATTGCCTCGGACGATGGAGCCTTGCGCCCCGCAACTTCGCTGAGCTATGATTGCCATCCACGATGCGCCGGGCTCAAGCCATTCTCGTGATCGTCGCGCTGCTTGCTACTCCGCTAGCTTTGCTGGCCCGTGGTGTTAGCAGCGAAGCCTCCGAATGTTCTAACATGTGCTGTTTGCCGCATGGCCATCACGCCGCGCAGCACAAGAACATGGAGTGTCAACACGGCGGGACCGGGCATCTCATCGAATGCACCATGACCTCGAGCCACCACACGGCTTACGGTTTAATTGCGCCAATAGTTCCTACGGTGCCTTCGGCGATCGCATTCCTCGCAATTCCCGACAATGGCCGCGAAATCCTTGCTCGGTTCGGCGAACTTTCTACTGCCGGTCTCGTCTCCGTTCTGTTCCAGCCTCCGCGAATCTAGCCGTTCGTTCCGCTGATTCCATAATTCAAAAAATCTAGATTCGACGGAGAATTGTCATGCGAAAGCTCGCACTCTCTTTGTTTGTCGCTGGCTGCCTATTTTCAGGCTTGTCGCTGCACGCGACCATTTTCGGAAAGATTCAAGGGATCGTTCATGACCCGCAGCACCGGCCGATTGCGGGAGCCGCCGTGAAGCTTGAGGCCATCACGTCTTCCTGGTCTCAAACCACGCAAACGGACGATAACGGTGAGTTTTTATTCACCTCGGTACCAGTGGGCGATTACAAGATCACGGTGACTCAACCCAAATTCGACACCACAGAGCAAACCGTTACGGTGGCCTCGAACTCCTCACCCATTCTCCACTTTCAACTGGCGATCGCGTCCGTGAATCAAACTACGATTGTTGTCAGCCAAGCGGACGTGGCCAACGTGGATTCAGTAACCCCGACCACCCTGGTCAACCGCGCGGATATAGCTCAGACCCCCGGTGCTGACCGCACCAACAGTCTCGCAATGATCACCGACTACGTGCCCGCTGCCTACGTAACCCATGACATGTTGCATATGCGCGGTGGCCATCAAGTTGACTGGCTGATTGACGGCGTACCCGTGCCCAACACGAATATCGCCTCCAATCTGGGCCCCGTAATTGACCCCAAGGACATTGATTATCTCGAAATTCAACGTGGCAGCTACGACGCCGACTATGGAGACCGCACCTATGGAATCTTCAACATCGTGCCGCGAAGCGGTTTCGAGCGAGACAACCAGGCGGAACTCGTCACCAGCTTCGGGAATTGGTATCAAACAAACGATCAGCTCAACTTCGGCGGCCATACCCAGCGCTTCGCCTACTACGCAAGCCTAAATGCGAATCGCAGCAATTACGGCCTGCAGGCGCCGATCGGACAGGTTGTTCATGACGCAGAGAATGGTTACGGGGGATTCGCGTCCTTCACCTTTAATCCAGACCCCAAAAATCAGCTTCGCTTGGTCGCTTCCTTGCGACAGGATTTTTACCAAATCCCCATAGACCCGGATCCCAACTCGGCGGGCAACCAGATATTCCCCAGCTTCGGCCTTCGCGATAGCGAACGTGAACCCGACGGTTACGTCACTTTCTCCTGGATACACACCTTTAATCCAAACCTGATTCTGACGGTTTCGCCCTTTTATCATTACAACAAGGCCAGCTATGAAGCCTCGCCGAACGATGTGCCGGTGATTACGGATGTGCAGCAGACCGCCAATTACGCCGGTTTGCAGGCAACCGTCGGCGCAACCGTTTGGAAAAACAGCATTCAAGCGGGAGTGTACGGATTCGCTCAGCACGAGAGCAACTTCTTCAATAACATTTTTACGGTTTGCACTCCTCCGAACAATCCGTCTTGCCAGAACGTTCCGGCCTCTCAGGCTGCCGTCACCGGCGGGCTCGCTGAAGCGTTCGTCAGCGACAGATTCAAAGTGACTTCGTGGTTGACCGTGATCGCCGGCCTTCGCCAATCGCACTTTGACTCTCCTGCAGTCGGAACTCAGCCGGAAATTGTGGAAAACGCTACGGACCCTCGTGTTGGAGTAGCCATCAGAGTCCCGCGTCTGAACTGGGTCTTTCGCGGGTTTTACGGCGAATTTTATCAAGCCCCTCCGCTGTTGACTGCCACCGGCCCGCTGCTCGATTTAGCCACCAGTCAGGATTTGACTTTCAGCAGCCTGCGTGGCGAACGCGATATCGAATACCAGTTTGGCGTCACGATTCCCTATCACGGTTGGGCTCTCGACGCTGATACTTTTCAAACCCGCGCAAGGAATTGGCTCGATCATAACAACATCGGAGAATCAAATATTTTCTGGCCGATTACCTGGGATCACGCCCTGATTCAAGGTTGGGAACTCACACTTCGGTCTCCCCGCCTCTGGAATCGCGGCCAATTTCACTTGGCCTACTCGAATCAACTCGCACAGGCGAGCTCGCCCATCACCGGAGGCTTGGTTTGCCCTCCCAACACGCCGTCATGCCCGCTAAATATTCCGCCTGGATTGTCACCCGTGGACCACGATCAGAGAAACACATTGAATGTGGGTTTCAATGCAACTCTTCCCTGGCACTCGTTCGCTTCGACGAATGTGTATTACGGCTCGGGATTCACAAACGGAATACAGGATGCGCAGAATCCCGGACCCTATTTGCCCGGTCACACCACGTTCGACGTTTCAGTGGGAAAAAACTTCGGCGAGAAATATTCAGTCTCTTTGACCGCGCTAAACGTCGCAAACCGTCGCGTCGAGTTGGACAACAGCCTGACGTTCGGCGGTTTCCATTTCAACGATCCCCGTCAAATCTACGTCGAGTTTCGCTATCGCTTTCATTACTGAGGGCGAGACAAGCCGCCGGATGCTCTTGAGGTGAAGCAGGCCGGATCGCAGATTGAAACTAATTCTCTCGATCGAGGATAAACTCAGGGATCGCCAGCAGCGCTCGCCGGTACTCGGTGTCGGGTAATTCGCCCAGGCTTGCTTTCGCCCGGTTCACATATTCGCGCGCCAACTTCGCGGAGCGCTCCAGCGCACCCGTTTCTTTCACTAGCCGTGTAATCTGCTCCGGCCGCACGCTCTGGAAATCCCGCTCTTCCAAAACTTTCGCCACCAGTCGCCGCCCGTTTTCATTTGAATGCGAGTGCGCGCCATTGCCATCGCCTTCCACCGCTGCCGGAGCCGCAGCCTCCAGCGCAAAAATCAGCGGCAGCGTGACTTTCCCTTCCTTCAAATCGCTCAGCACCGGCTTCCCGAGTTTTTCCGGCGACGCCGTGAAGTCCAGCAAATCGTCCACCAACTGGAATGCCAGTCCCGCGTTGCGCCCGTATTCCGCCAGCGCTTCTTCCACCGCCTTCGGCTGCTTGCCCAAAACCGCTCCCAGCCGCGAACATCCGCTGAAGAGACACGCCGTCTTGCGATAAGCCAGCTCGGTAGCCTCCACTTCGTTCAGATCGATCCGTCCCAGGCGCGTAAGCTGCAGCAGTTCGCCTTCCACCATATTTTGTGTGAGATCAATCAGGATATCGAGGATCGCAAAATTTCGTTCGCGCAGCGCCATCTCGAACGACTGCATGTACAACCAGTCGCCCGCCAGCACGCTCATGTGATTTCCCCAGCGCGCATTCGCGCTAGGACGCCCACGCCGCGTATTCGCTCCATCGATCACGTCATCGTGAATCAGCGTCGCGCTGTGAATCATCTCGACCACCGCGCCCAGCCGGATCGCGCTCTCGCCGCGGTACCCGGAAGCCCCGGCAGCGAGCAAGAGCAGCGCCGGACGCAGCCGCTTCCCGCCGCCCTCGCGCAAATAACTCGAAATCTCGCACACCGGCTCGATCGCCGCGCTATTCTGCGCCGCAATTTCCTGCTCCACGAGCGCCAGGTCTTCGCGCACTAAATCGAAGATCCCTTTGGCCATTTGAACGGCAAATGCCATCGCTCGTTTTTACCTTGGCTGCGCCGGAAAGGCCGGGGCGTCGAGCCTGAAAAATCGTCTAAAATTCGCAGCCGTCGTGGCCGCGATTTCGTCTGCGGTTGAGTTTCTCACATTAGCCAACGCTTGCGCTACCTCCACGACATTCGCCGGCTCGTTTCGTTTTCCGCGCTTTCCCTGCGGCGGAAGAAACGGCGAATCCGTTTCCGTCAGCAATCGCTCCATCGGCAATTCTTTCGCGACGTTCCGCAGATGCTGCATCTTCGGATAAGTCACGTTCCCCGCGAACGAAATCATGAATCCCATGTCGAGCCCGCGCTGCGCTTCGGCCAGCGCGCCCGTAAAACAGTGAAGAATCCCGCCAAGCCCCGTCGGCTTCCAGTCCTGCTCCATCATCGCGAGGCAATCGTCCCAAGCATCGCGGCAATGAACCACGATGGGCAACTTCGCCTCGCGCGCCTGCCCAAGCTGACGCCGAAAAACCTGCTGCTGCACGTCGCGCGGCGAATGATCGTAATAATAATCAAGCCCCATCTCGCCCCACGCGATCACGCGCGGATGCTTCGCCAGTTCATCCAGCCGCTCAAAATGTTTTTCAGTCGCAAGTTGCGCCTCATGCGGATGAATCCCAATCGTCGCGTAAATCCAGTCGTACTCTTCCGCAAACGGAATCGCCGCATTCAGCCGGTCCGGCCCAGTCCCGCTTCCAATCGCGAGCAATGTCTTTATACCGGCCGCCCGCGCACGCTCCAGCATCGCCGCTCGATCTTCATCGAACTGCGGAAACTCCAAATGCGCATGTGAGTCGATAATTTCCATGATTAGGTCGTTGCAGCTCTGGCCGCCCCAATGAAAAAGGGACTCTACACCGAAGGCAAAATCATGTAGCTCAGGTCACCCGATCCTCATCGAACTACGGAAACTCCAAATGCGCGCGTGAGTCGATAATTTCCGATGTCGATGTTCAGCCTCGCGGAGTTGAAGATTTTGTAGCGGCGGCCTTCAGGCCGGCAGCTTCTTTTTTAAAACCCTACACATTTGATCCGGCTGAAATTCGCAAGCGCCCTTTCGCCGCCCACTCCGCTCTCCCCGAAACCAACAAAAAAAACCGGCGCCACGCGCAGCATGTGGTTTGTGGGTCGCGGCTTCAGCCGCGACATAAACAAGACGGCGCGAAGCGCCTGCCTTTGCGCAGGTTCACCAGCAGCAAGTGTTCGAGTTCTGCTTAGCCGAGCGCCGCTCATACGATCCAGCCACTACTTCACTTTCGCGCCCGCCGGTATGTCCTCCGCAAACGTACAAAGCACCGCTTTCCCGTCCGGCCCCGCCGACGCCGCCAGCAACATCCCATTCGACTCCACACCGCGCATCTTCCGCGGCGCAAGATTTGTCACCACGACGACCTTCCGCCCCACCAACTCCTCCGGCGCATACGACGGCGCAATCCCCGCCAGCACTTGCCGCACTTCGTCGCCAATGTCCACCATCACTTTGAGCAGCTTATCCGCCCCAGCGATTTTCTCCGCCGACTTCACCACGCCCACGCGCAGCTCGACCTTCGCGAAGTCCTCAATCCCGATTTTTGCCGGCGCCGCAATCGCTGGTGTTGCCGCAGTCCCCGCTGCACTTGCCCCGAGCGTACCCGCAGGGCTTCCAGCTCCCGGCGCTCCCGCAGGTATAGCCGCCGTTCCCGCGGCTGAAGTTCCAGTGCTGGCTCCTTCCGCTGTCGTTTTGGTTGTAGTCGTCGACGTGTCTGGCTGCGCGCTTCCCGGCTTGCCCGCCGTGGCGGGATTCCGTATTTCGTTTTCCATGGTTTCAATCCTCTCCAATGCTTCTTTTTTATCTACCCGCGGAAAAACCCCTTCAGGCTTCCCGATCTTCGTGTCTCTGGCAACACTTGCCCAGCTCAATTTGTCTATACGTTCGTCTTCGAGGTTCTCTGGCCTTCCGAGCTGTTGCCAAATCTTCCGAGTGGCGTCCGGAATCACTGGATATGCCAGAACTGAGATGATGCGCAAGGCTTCCGCAGCAGTGAAAAGAGTATGCTCTAAACGTTCA
>Ga0209530_1000392_pt1 | contig 32687 bp, 29 predicted proteins | sample BlaSpr_A8_Ref_O1_FD_187987 | JGI IMG/M metagenome (GOLD analysis project Ga0209530, IMG submission 187987) | Forest soil microbial communities from Thunder Bay, Ontario, Canada - Black Spruce, Ontario site 2_A8_Ref_O1 (SPAdes) (version 2) | ecosystem: Environmental > Terrestrial > Soil > Boreal...
CCCGCCCCTACAACCGCATCTCAGGCTCGTCAGCAAGTACCAGGCACAATCAGCGCAAGCGACGCCGTCGTGCATGTAACGTGCGGTGACGAAACCACGCTGCGCTTGGAATACGTGCAACTCGAAGGCCGCAACAAAATCTCAGCGCGCGAATTCGCGAATGGCGCGCGCCTGGCGCCAGGAGAACGGTTCGGTTCGTGATTAGCCCCGCCAGAAAAATCGCCTACGAAGTCCTGCGCCGCGTCGAAGTCGAAGGCGCCTACGCAAGCGATCTGCTGCACTCGGAACTCGGCGGGCGCGTGAAGCCCGAAGACGCCGGCCTGGCGACCGAACTAGTAATGGGCGTGCTCCGCTGGCGCCGCCTGCTGGATTTTCTGCTCGAGCGGCAATTGAAAAAGCCTGTCGCCCGACTGGATCTCCCAGTAGCCCTCGCGCTAAGAATCGGGCTCTACCAATTGCGTTTCCTTGAACGCATCCCGGCACGCGCTGCAGTGAATGAATCCGTTGAACTCGTAAAGAGCGCGCGAAAAACCTCCGCCGCAACGCTGGTCAACGCCGTCCTGCGCCGCGCGGCAAACGATGCACGCGTGCCGGCCACCAAATTCGTTCCGCAAATCACGCCTCTCGCCGAGCGCCTCGGCATTCTGCACTCACATCCCACCTGGATGGTTGAGCGCTGGCTCCGGCGCCTGGGCGAAGCGCAAACCATCGCATTGCTCGAAGCCAACAACCGCGCGCCGCGACTCAGCTGTGCACTTCACGACCTGAACCAACGCGAGGAGATTTTCACCGCGCTGCAAAATGCGGGCCTGCGCATCGAACCCGGAAATATTCTGCAATCCGCCTTCGCCGTAAGCGGCGGCAGCCCCACGCGCACCGAATCCTTCCACGCCGGCGCGATCTCCATCCAAGACGAAGCTTCGCAGACTGTCCCGCTGCTGCTCGATACAAAATCCGGACACCGCGTCCTCGATCTATGCGCCGCGCCAGGCGGAAAAACTCCTCCTCTGGCACGTGCCGCAGGCGCAAAAGGCGTCGTCATAGCTGCAGACCGCCACGCGCATCGCCTGCGCGCCATGCGCGAACAATTCAAGCGGCTCGGACTCACGCAAGTGCGCCTACTCGAGTTGGACGCAACGAAGCCACTCCCGTTCGGCGTCCTCTTCCAGCGAATTCTAGTGGACGCTCCATGCTCCGGAACCGGCACCCTCGCGCGTCATCCCGAAATTCGTTGGCGCCTCAATCCCGGCCACCTCGCGGAATTTCACACGCTGCAAACTTCCCTGCTGCGCTCGGCGCTCCAGCAACTCGCGCCAGCCGGTCGCCTGGTCTATGCCACGTGCTCGATCGAACCGGAAGAGAACGAGCAAGTAGTAGAAGATGCGCTGCGCAACACCAAGGAGTTCCAGCGCGACACCACAAACGAAGCAGCGCGCGCCATAAAAGATAAACTCGTCCCCGGCCGCGCACCCGAAAGTCTCTTCGATCGCGACGGATACTTCCGCACCACGCCCAGCGCGCTAGAAACCGACGGCTTCTTCGCGACGATCATCACCAAAACGTAAAGACGGCAACACGGCGGAGTTAACCGCGAGGGCGCGACAACCATCAGCCGTGAAGTTTCAATCCTGTCACTCGTGTTACGCTCGTGGTGTTTCACACCCGGCCAAAAGATAAGAACCGAGGCAACCGAATGACCTTTCGCGCACGGCTCGAATGGATTTTCCGCATGGCCCTACTGGCCTTCATCCTGATGTCCGTCGCATTTCTCAGCGCGCTCACCGCCATGCGCTTTGCCATTCAAGGCCGCGAAGTGGCCATGCCAGACGTCGTCGGGAAAAAAGCCGTGGAAGCACAACAAATGCTCCAAGGCCGCGGCGTGGAATTCAAAGTGGAAGACCGCCTCTTCAATCCTCTTCCAGTCGATACAGTCGTGCGTCAAACGCCTCCGCCCGGCATGAAAGTCAAAATCGGCCAGTACGCGCACGTGGTGATCAGCCTCGGACCCAAGCAAGCCACGATTCCGGTCCTCACCGACCACAGCATCCGCGCCGCGCGCATCGAACTGCTGCGCTCCGGGATGCAAGTCGGCGAAATTTCCCAGGCGTACGTGCCGGGAACTGAAAACGACGCAGTGCTGCAACAGGATCCCGCGCCGGGAACTTCGGATGTAACCAGCCCGCATGTGGATCTGCTGGTATCGCTGGGCGCTCGGCCCGCGGCGTACGTGATGCCGGAACTCGTTGGCTACTCGCTCGCGGAAGCCGAATCGAAATTCGCAGGCTCCGGCCTGAAAGTCGCGAGGCTCACATTCGCAGCGGTCCCCGGAGGACTGCACGGCACAGTCGTAGGCCAGACGCCCCCCCGCGGCGCGCGCATAGACGCGAGCTCGACCATCGAATTGCAGCTCGCGGAGTAACCGAACGGTTCCTGCGAAAACGCCAAGCCGCCGAATCACCGGAAGCATCCTGCAAAACCCCGCCTGCCCCCTCCCCAAATCCGCAAACCACCGATAGCCTGTGCTAGAATTTGCAGGAAACCATGACCTACGCACGCGTTGAAATTGCGCCCTCCATCCTCGCCGCGAACTTCGCCAAACTCGGCGACGACGTCCGCATCGTCGAAGAAGCCGGCGCCGACGTTATTCACGTGGACATCATGGACGGCCACTTCGTCCCCAACATTTCTCTCGGAATTCCCGTACTCGCCTCCCTGCGCAAGGCAACCCGCCTGCCCCTGGATGTGCATCTGATGATCGAGCAGCCCGAACTCTATATCGAGGACTTCATTCGCGCAGGCGGCAGCCGCATCCTGGTGCACCAGGAAGCCACCGTGCATCTGGACCGCGCCCTGGCAATGATCCGCGAGCTCGGCGCAGAAGCCGGTGCAGCAATTAATCCTGCGACGCCGGTGAGCATGCTGTCAGAAGTGCTCGATAAGGTGGACACAGTATTGGTAATGACCGTCAATCCCGGGTTCGGGGGACAGAAATTCATCCCCAATACCTACGAGAAAATTCGCCAGCTGAATCAGATGCGGGCGCGTTATAATGCCAGCTTCCGGATTGAAGTGGATGGGGGCGTTGAACCGGAAAACACGGCCGAGCTGGCGCAGGCCGGCGCGAACACGTTCGTAGCAGGGACCTCGATCTTCCACACAGCTGATCCAGCGGCTGCAACGCGCCAGTTAAAAAAACTCGCGACTCAGGCTTTAAGCCAAAGGGCATAAAAACCTTGCGAATGTCTGACTGGATTAATCCGATGCCGGCGAAAAAATTGCGGAATTTCCGGAACGCGGCGTTTTTGTTGTTTGCGCTCGGCGTGATGCTGGTTGTGTGCCCCGGCGCGCGCGCGCAAGTGCCGACGCCACAAACGGGTGGCAGCAGTGATGGTCCGCCGCCTGCCACGCCCGCGGCAGACGCGCCGAAGCCCAAACCAAAACCGCAACCCAAAGCCAAGCCTGCCGACCAAACTGCCGCCAAGAAAAAAAGCGCTCAGAAGAAGAAGCAAACCATTGACGTGAACACCACCGCCGAGCCGGACAAGGTGCTCTACGATCGCGCGCAAGCGGACCTGAAAGCCGGCCGGTACATAGAAGGCCGCCTGGCTCTGCAAACCCTGATCAATACCTATCCCGACAGCGAATATCTCGCCAAAGCCAAGCTCGCCGTCGCCGACTCCTACTACAAAGAAGGCGGCACCACCAACCTCACCCAGTCCGTTCAGGAATATAACGACTTCCGGACGTTCTTTCCGTTTCTCGACGAAGCTGCCTACGCCCAGATGCAAATCGGCATGGCGCACTATAAGATGATGGAAAAAGCAGATCGCGACAAAACCCAAGGCGAAGCTGCGGAAGACGCGTTCCAGGCGTTCCTGCTCTCCTACCCCCAGAGCCCGCTCGTCCCCAAGGCCGAACAATATCTGCGCGACGTCCAGGAAGTCCTCGCCGACGGCGATTACAAAGTTGCGTACTTCTATTATGCGAAGTTGGACTATCGCGCCTCCGCGGCGCGCCTTGTCGAAGTCACCGATCGTTACCCGCTCTACAGCCAGAATGACGACGCGCTGTGGATGCTCGGAAATATCTACGAGCGCGCCAAGCAAGTTTCCAAAAACGAAGACGACAAGAATCACTGGAGCGATCTCGCCAGCAAATGTTACGACCGCATCGTGCGCGATTATCCGCTCTCCAAAGATGCTCCCGGCGCTAAAGCTCGCCTGAAAGATATGGGCCGGCCCGTGCCCTCCGCCGATCCCGACGCGATCGTGCGCATGCAGAAGCAGCAGCTGTATGAAAAGCAGCACCACCAAAGCGCGATAGTGAAACTTCCCATGGGAATGTTGAAGGGCAATCCGGACACCTCCACCGCTGCCCGCGGCGGCGCTCCACAGATGGCTCCGCCGAACGATGCAGTTTCCGCAACGGACGTGCTGCGTCCCGGCGCCGCAGGCCCGTCGTTTACGCTCACGGGCAGCGCAGCGGGCGCCAACACCCAAACCTCAGGAAGCAATAGCGAAGTGGTCACCCCGGAAGATGCCACCACCGTGCCCGCGGGTTCTGACGCCGCGCAGACCGGCGTGGGCGCTCAAATCATTACGCCGCTTGACGACAAAGGCCAGCCGACTTCCGAGCAGCCCGCAGCTACCACTCCCGCTGCGAACGCGAACGCTCCGGCGCCAGCCGTCGCGCCGCCGCCTGCGACCAATGGCACTGTGGATGCCGGCCTCAACGGTTCCGGCACTGCGAATCCGCCAGCCGCAACGTCCGCGCCAGCCGCAGTCTCGAACTCGGCTAATTCAAGCTCCAGTTCCTCCAGCGCGGCGGCAACCGGCGCCACGGGCGACAGCGCGCCCGCCACCGCAACAACCGGCCAGTCCGGCGCACAAGCCGCGGACAACGCCTCGACGGCCCCCGCAAAACCCACACCCGTCGACACCAGCTCCGAATCCAGCAGCAAGAAGAAGAAGGGGATAAAGAAACTGATCCCTTGGTAGCCGCTACCCGGACGCTAGTTACTCCCTGCTAACAACTCAGGCACTCCTGTACTTCGACTTTGTTGACGCACCCGCCGCAGGGTGCTGCAATAGCTATGTTCAGGGCTAGGCGCGTCTCGCATGGAGGCTTGCCGCCCGGGGGATTACAGTGCCCAGAATTCTGGTTGCGGACGACAACACCAATATCCAAAAGATGGTTGTGCTCGCCTTTCAAGAGCGCGGCGTGGAAGTCATCGCCGTAGGCAATGGCGAAGCCGCCGTGCGCCGCCTGCCCGACGCGAACCCCGATCTAGTCCTGGCCGACGTATTTATGCCGGTCCGCAACGGCTACGAAGTCTGCGAGTTCGTCAAGAAAGATCCTCGCTTCTCGCACGTCCCCGTCATTTTGCTGGTTGGCGCGTTCGATCCGCTGGATGAGAAAGAGGCGCGTCGCGTCGGCGCCGATGGCGTGCTGAAGAAACCGTTTGTGCCACCCGATCCGCTGATCGCGATGGTGATGTCCGCGCTGGAAAAGAATCCCAAAGTTGCCGCCGAACTTGCCAAGGCCAAGGAAGTCGCCGCCGAAGCGCTTTTGCCGCCGGCGCTGCCGGAAGTTCCGCTGAAGGCCGAGCCCAAGCCGCTGCCCGAATTCCCCGAGCCCACCGCCGAAGAGGCCGCCGTAATTTATGGCTTCGGCAAGGGCGTGCGCGCCATTGATCTGGACGACGCCGCGGAAGAGGACGAGGAACAGTCCTCCAAATCCAAGAAGCTCGCGAAGCCTGTGAAAGATGCCAAGGCGCCGAAAACTCCGGCCGCTCCGAAAACTCCAGTCGTCGCGGCTATGGATGACGACGAGGATGATTTCGACGGCTCCGTCACTGCCAACGATTGGCGCCGCAACGCCGCCGCCTTCGAAGTCCCCGAAAATGTCGCGGCCGATCCGGTTTATTCTTACGGAAAGGGTTTCGAGCCGATCACTTTTCCGTCCGAGAAAGACGTACCGCCGCGCCGCCGCAAAACCGACGAACCCGGCGCCGAAGAAACCGCAGCCTCAGCCGATTCCAAAGTCGAAGCCAAGATTGATGCGGCAGCGACCGCGCCTGCGAAAAAATCCAACGACTGGGACGTGAAAGACCAGCCCGAAATCGAGCTAGCCGCCGGCTCGTTCTCGCGTGTTGAAGAGCCTGACACGCAAGCGCGCTTCAGCGCATCCGAAACGGCCAAGTCCGAAGCCGCGAAGCCGGCCGCAGCGCCGTCCGCGGCACAGCAGCCGCCCGCCGCCCTGGAACCGCCGCCGAGCCGCCCCACTCTGGTTTCACGCATGCGCGGCTGGATGGACATGCTCACGCCATCTTCGCCGGATAATTCCGCCAGCAGCGCGGCCGAACCCGCGGATAGCACCGAGAATCATTGGATGTCGAATCTATCTTCATCTGCGGCTTCACCTGCTGCGTCTGCCGCAGAATCGCATTCAGCGCCGGCAACTGAACCGGCCGCTGCGCCAGTCGAAGCAGCTGCTTCCGCCACGCCGGTTGTCGATCACGCCGCGGAGATGCAGCCACTCGACGCGACGCCTTTCGTGTCCGTCGCAGCAGAGCAGCCTGCACCAGCTGCCACCGAATTCTTCGCGCCAACCACAAATTCCGAACTGCGTGACGAAGTACGTGATGAAGTGCGTGAAAATGCTAGCGCGGAACCAAGCGCCGCAGCCCGCCACGAATCACATGACGAAACACCCGCCGAGCCTCATGTCGGCGAAGCTCAGCCGCGGCAATTCGGCGACGCCGCCGCGAGCGACGCGAAATTCGGCGGCTCGTCCTACCATTTCTCCGACGATCCGCATCACGGATCGCAGCGCGAAGTTCACGACGACGGCCTGGAGCTCGATCAAGCGCCCGCGCAAGATGCAGCCAGCGATTATTCCTCGAACGCCACAGTTTCCGAGGGACTCCATGGCGAAGCGGAACCTCAGCCCGAGGCTGTCACCGCTAACGCCGCTGATTTTTCGCCTGTAGATTCCGCGGAAATTTCTCCGGAAGTGTTGCCTTCTCCGGCCGACGTACCTGTAAACGGCAGCGGCGCGCTCTCCGGCATGTTGCCCGCCGAGCCGCTCTTCGGCAGTGAGCAACGCGAGGAAATCGCTGACGACTATTCCCCGCGCGATGAAGAACCCTCGCAAGCCGACACGCGCGAGCAAGAAGTCTACGCCGAAGAAACTCATCCCGGCCAACTCCCGCAGCCTGCACCCAGCGAAGAATATTGGGACCGCGAAGCCGCCGCCCGCGAAGCCGAAGTCCTCGCGCAGTCCAGCGCTTCCCTGTTTGCCGTATCCGAGCCGGAGCCGCCCGCGATGCAAGGCTTCGAGCGCATCCCGACTTTGCCGCCGCCGAATCGCGAAGCGCTCTCGGAAATTCCGTTCCTGATGCCGCCGGTCCTGCCCCCGCAAAATTCCGAGCAGCCAAGAGCCCGCTCCAGCGATTCCGAAGCAGTTGACGACATGGTCCGCAAAGTTATGGAAAAACTGGGACCGCATCTGCAAGAACTGCTCTCGCAAGGTGTGAAGCCTCTGGTTGAAAATTTGTTGCAGAATGAGCTGCAGAAGAAAGACCGCTAGTGAGTTGTGGTGCGTGATTCGTGCTCCGCGACCAGTGATCCGCGCAACGTAGCATCGGCAATCCTGCCTGTGCTCTTTCCTTTGTCTTTGACCTTGCCTCCGAACCTCGCACCTCATCCCCGCTCCTCGCGCTGGCGGAATCGCGGCTGAGGGCGCTCGCTTCGGGTCTGCCGCTGGCAAGCTCTCAGAGTGAACAATCGTGGGTGCGGTTTCATATCTTAGTTTCCGTTGGAGCGCAGCGCGAAGGGGCGGCGGAAACAGCTGTGCGCTGGGATAGCAATGGTCCAGAACCAGCACTAGCTGTACGAAATCGGGTGAAAGTTGTGCTGATCGCGACGGACGGGTTTGGTACGGGTTTTATCGGCGTGAGGGGCGCCGCTGGATTCCCTGAAAAGCTGATGCTCACGTGCCCAGGGTGTGGAAGGATGAGCCAGCAGCAACGCGGATGACGGAGGCGGAAGCATGACCAAGGGGCGGATGGAGGCGTTTAGTGATGGGGTGTTCGCGGTGATCATCACGATCATGGTGCTGGAAATGAAATCTCCGCAGGGGACCGGCCTTGCGGCTTTGCAGCCGCTGCTTCCTGTTTTCTCGTGCTATGTGCTGAGCTTCGTTTACGTGGGGATTTACTGGAATAACCATCATCACTTGCTGCAGGCGGCGAAGCATGTGACGGGCAGGATCCTGTGGGCGAATCTGCATTTGTTGTTTTGGGTGTCGTTGACGCCGTTCGTCACGGCGTGGATGGGGGAGAACCATTTTGCGGCTTGGCCGGTGGCGTTGTACGGCGTGGTGTTCCTCTGCGCCGGAATCGCTTACTTTTTTTTGACGAGGGCACTGATCGCGCACGAGGGAACGGATTCAACGCTGGCGGCTTCGATTGGAAGTGACAGCAAGGGCCAGCTGTCTATCGCGGTTTACGCAGTGGCAATTCCGCTGGCCTTTGTGCGGCCGTGGATTGCTTGCGCGTGCTATGTGCTGGTGGCTGTGATGTGGTTGTTGCCGGATCCGCGGATCGAAAAAGCGATGGAACGATGAGGGGGATGGCGGATCGGGGACTGAGATGGAGGTTCGATGGAGCGGCTTGCGCGACGGCGCGTCTAAACCCGCACACTTCAAAAACCGAAGGGATGCGGCCTGCCTGCCGCAGGCAGGAGCCCGGAAATTCACCTGCGTTGGTTTGGGCGGTCTCGTAGGGTGTGCCAAGCTCGCCCCACCCGCCCCGCAAAGGTGTTCACAACGGTACAGATATCAAACATGCCTCCCGCTATTCTAGCATCCACCCAGAATTCTGGTAACGGAGGCAACACGCATGAAAGTACTCGGAGTCATCAGCACAGCGGCTATGTTCTTGTTTCTCGGAGCGAGTGTTCCGGCGTTCGCGCAGGAAGAGCACCAGGAAGAGGGCGCTAAGCCAGCGCAGCATGAGGAAGAGGCAAAACCTGCTCCGAAGCAGGAACAAACCAAACCACAAAAACAAGAAGAGCAGCCAAAGACTGCAAAACAGGAAGAGGCCAAGCCACAAAAACAAGAAGAGCAGGCCAAACCTGCAAAGCAGGAAGCAGCCAAACCACAACAACAAGAAGAGCAGGCCAAGCCTGCAAAGCAGGAAGCAGCCAAACCCGCGAAGCAGGAACAGCAACAGCAGGCCAAAACTCAACAGAACGATGAGAGAAATCAGCATCCACAAGAAGCCAAGGCTCAACCGCAACAATCACAGGGCCAGTTCGCGCGCAACGGCCAGAAAGACAGCTCCGGACACGTGTACAACGAAAGTCACTTTGGTCCAACCCATCATGCTCGCTTTGAGGCAAATGGCGGGCGCTTCACCAACGGACGCCGCGAGTACTCCTACGGCGGCTATTGGTTCTACGCCGGATCATACCCAGCGTGGTTTTACCAGCAGGACGTGTACTTCGTCATGGGAGCAGATGGCCTGTGGTACGCAGTGTCATACGCCAATCCCTCTCTGATGTTCCAAGTCAATATCGGGTAATCAACCGCCGGGAATTTTGCTCTCGGAGGAGGCTGCAATGTTTGGATATGGGCTTTTGGGCACTCTACTAATTATCTGTCTGATCGTTTGGCTCATACGGTCTTTGTGAGAGTGGGGGAGATTCGTTGAGCGATCTGAAATTCGTATCCTGGAAAGAAATATTGCTGAAAACTCTGGATGAAACTGATCCTGAGACGCTAGCTCGGCTTCTTCCGGAAGCCGAGCTAGCCATGTTCAAGCGGCGGCAAGAACTGCCTGACAGTGCTCAGAACAGCGAAGAGCTTAGCGCGATGCCTATAGCGTCCGAAGCCTTGCGCGTCGTTAAACGCAGAATCATAAAACGCGAAGTTCTGGGGCCGTCAAGAGGCAATAACGCGCGATTTGCGAATTTCGTTCGACGCTCCGGGACTGCGTAAAGTGACAGCGGCCGGTCGCCCTTTTCTTGCGGCGCGATTCTTTTTCTCGCAGATGGATGCTCCTGGCGCAGCGCGCGGCACCCCGCGATGTACGAAGGAGCCTATTCAACTACCGTCACGAACGTGCTGTCTCAGATAACGACTCACGTTTACGATTTTAATTCCGGGCGCAAAACATCAACGACCGACCCCAACAGTCAACCTCACCAACATCAACGTCCCTTGCACGGCCTACAACGGCTGCCAAATAGAGAGCAGCCTCATCCTCGTCGCCAATAGCAACAACCAGATCACCACCTCTAGCTATGACGCTTCCGGCAACACTCCCAACGACGCCCACAATTCCTACACTTGGAATGCCGAGAGCGAAATCAAAACCGCCGCCGGTGTCACTTACGATGGCGACGGTGACCGCCTCCAGAAATCCAGCGACAAGATCTACTGGTACGGCGCCGGCACCGAAATCCTCGACGAATCCGATTCCTCAGGAAATTTCACCGACGAGTACGTTTATTTCGGCGGCAAGCGCGTCGCCCATCGCGTCGTCAGCGGCAACAGAATCTATTATTACGGCGAAGATTTCCTCGGCACCTCGCGCCAGATTTTCACCTCTGCCAGTGCTCTCTGTTACGACGCTGACTTCTACCCCTTCGGCGGAGAGCGCGCGTACACCACTACCTGTACGCCGACGTATAAATTCGAAGGCAAAGTACGCGACAGCGAAACCAGTAACGACGACTTCGGCGCCCGCTACTATTCCCCATCCTTCGGCCGCTGGACTTCGCCCGACTGGTCCGCCATCCCCGCGCCCGTGCCGTATGCCGATCTCACCAATCCTCAATCGCTAAACCTGTACCAGTCTGTGAAAAACGATCCTGAAACTTTCGTTCACGCTGACGGCCAATGCTGCGACCTCTCGGACGTGATAAATTTCGTCACCGGCGCTGCGAATGCCTACGGGAGCGACAATTTGGGAGGAGTTGGTAGACAACAACAGGACTCGAACGCGGGGAAATTCGGCCAAGCGGTAGGGGACGCCATTGCCACTTTTGACGGTGGTGAAAAAATGGTAACAGGGGGCGGCGTAGTTATTGCGAGCGTCGCCGCCGACAGCACAGGTCTCGGTGCAATCGCAGGCGTGCCCGCCGGGGCTGCTGGCGTAGTAATAGCCGGACAAGATGCCGTGGAATCTAATGAGGGAAGCTTAAATATCGTCAAGGACATCGTTAATGCACCGGCCGAGAGCCGCAGAACTGGAGATTTGACACCCGGCGAGAAGAACCAAATGGATCAAGAGAACGCCGCCCAAAACGGAGGTCAGAACAAATGCACGGAGTGCCGTCAGAATGTGGAGAAAATTCAAAATAAGCGCGGGGAATCCGTGCCCGGGAATCAGCTACAACGCCATCACGACCTAATGTTATCAAAGGCAGGGAACAGCAGGTCCCTAAAAAATGGGATCGTCTGTAAGAATTGCCATGCGAAAATCCATCAGCAGCAGCCACCTCAGGGCTCAAAATGAGCGGCCTCAAAACAGACAACCCAGTCGTTGAGGTCTGGTTTCCTATCGAGAAAGATGCCGAAGGCTTCCCGAAATCCCGCGAGCTAGAGGCACTTTTGTATAACCCACTCAAACCGGATTGCTCGATCTGCACCGTTGCGAGCATACCGTTTTATGTACAGGCTGTAGCTTTCGGGGACACAATTACCACAATAAGCAAGACAAGGGGCCAGCTTGATTTCGCGGAAATCGTAAGTCGAACTGGCTATAGTACCTACCGAATTCTGCTGCGTAGCCTAGCGCAAAGCGACGACGTGCTAAAAAAGCTTCTGGATTTCGGTGTGATGATCGAGCGCGTCGGCAATCTCGTCGCAATAGCAGCACCACCTTCTGGTGATGCGGATGCGCTCGTCGATTACATTCTTGATGGAAAGAAGCGAGGGTTGTGGGGCGCTCAGCACGGATACATTCCCGAAGGCGCTTAAGCTGAAAGGGTTGATTAATTGACGAACTGGCGATGGGCGGGTGTTACTCCCTTCACGATCACCAAATGAACGCCAGAGAACTTTCGAGTGGCGCATCGCTTGAGTACTTCAAGGGTGCGCGTTACACGCCACATTTTCGACCACAGCAGCGAACTACCACCCCCAATCTTTCTCGGCCAGCAAGTCCACTCTCGAATTTCGCATGTCAGCTTTGAAATGGAAACACGCATTTACCGAGGCAAACTATTCGGGAGCACGCACATCTGGGGGCGCGAATGGCGGGTGGCACACCCCTCCACACCACCCAAACGAACGCCGTAGAGTTTGCGGGTGCCGGCGGGTGGCCTACCCGTCCACACCATCCAAACGAATGCCGTTGAATTTACGGGTGGCGAGAGGCGCATCCCTCCGGTCCCGGAAGGGTGCGGGCTTAGACGCTAGACTTTCGACCACCGCAGGAACGCGCATCCTCCAATCCATTTCGGCCAGTGAGTACTAGTTCTGTACCAGTTCTGTACGAACGTACAGCTGTGCTCTCGACACGCGCATAATAACGTCGTGTAGGACTCAAAAAAATGAAGCATCACAAAAATTCGCGCGACGCAGCCAGCCCCCTACCGCCGTCGCGGCAACAAACTCCAATCGCCATCGCATCAGTACCCGCGCCACAGCAACAAGCTCCGTTCAGCGTCCTCCGCAACTCCGCACCAACGCTCCCAGCCGCACCCCATACATCCCCACGCTACGTAGTTCTACGTACGCCAGCACTAACAATCGAAAAGTTTCTAATCAACGTCCCAGCGATTCGAAATCCCCGTAAACAATTGAAAACAATAATCAACACCCATTTCTAATCGCAAATCTTTCATGGAATTTCGCTCCGCCGAAAAACGACGCGCGCAACTAATCCACCCAACGCACCGAAAATCTGTCGAGTGATGAGTACTCTTACTGCGCCGCTAGCAGGGCGGCCCAGAATGCGCATTTGTGGTTGGTGGCGAAAGTTGTTTCCTGCGTCGGCGATGGGGGAATCAGCGACTGGAAATTTCCCTCGACGGCGTTGAATTCCTGCCACGGCGGCAGCCCGGTACCGTTGGGCGAGCCGGATTTCGCGAAATTGGTCCAATAATGCTGCATGCTGCTCGAAAGCTGCAGCTGCTGCGCACTCAGCGCCGGTCGCGGCACGGTAATCGGCAAATTGAAAAGGTACTGCAGCTCGGACGCGTGCGCCGCGCCATAAGGGAAAGTGACCGGAGGCAGGAAATCCTGCGGCGCGTTCTCGTCATTGAATTCATAAGTGGAAACCGGAACGAACTGAGACATGGACAAGTCCGCGCCATAGGCTGGGCACGCGAAGACGACATCCGTCCCGGCGGTGGCGAAAGCAAGATCGGCCGATGGAAAACTGGCCAGCGGATATTCCGCGGCGACGATCGGTGCGCCGGGTCCGACCAGCGAAGCCAGCGCCGCTTCATACGCCGCCTCATTGTTGCCAATGGGCCCGATGGTCAGATCGAAATCCAGCGCCGTGAACAGCCGCCACTCGTCGTGATTGCTGCCCTGGATGATCGGGACGTGGTGGAATTGGCCGGTGGCTAGCGCGGTGCCCAGCGAAAGCGGAAGAAAATTGCTGTCCATATTGGGTGTATAGCCAGCGGGATTTTGATTCGCGAGCAGCGTGCTCACCGGAAGCGCGCGCAGGCACGCCGCAGTCTGACTGCTGCATCCGGCGGCAGTGGCAAAAGCGGTTCCGGCGGCCTCGGCCGTGGCGAGCGTCTGGGTGGTCTGCTGATACGCGCCGCTTTCGATGATGGCTTTCTGAAACAGGTTGGCGGCCGAAGGTGAAGCGAGCTGCGAGAACACGCTCAGGCCGCCGGCGGATTCGCCGAAGATGGTGACATTCAGCGGGTCGCCCCCAAAAAACACGATGTTGTCGCGAACCCAGCGCAGCGCCAGCTGCTGGTCCATCAGTCCATAATCGCCCGCGGAACCGGCCGCAAAAGCTCCGTCGTGATCCGGACCGGTTTTTTCCGCTGCGAACGCCGGATGCGCCAGAAAGCCGAGAATCCCTAGCCGATAGTTGATGGTCACCACGATCACGCCGTCCTTGACCATCGCAGTCGGATCGTAGTCGTTGCTCTCCCCATCCACCAGCGCGCCTCCATGGATCCACACCATCACAGGGCGCGGCTCGCCTATACCGCCGCCGCCATTCGACTCAGGAGTGAACACGTTGAGGAACAGGCAATCTTCCGTTGTGGACGCGATGCCAAAGGGCGAGGGCGTTTGCGGGCAGTGATTGGCGAACTGGGTGGCGTCGAGCGTCTGGAACCACGGAGCGTGCGGCACCGGCGGGCGCCAGCGCAGGTTGCCCACGGGAGCGGCGGCGTACGGAATTCCCAGGAATTCGCGCACGCCCGCCGAACTCACGGTGCCGCGCACCAGCCCGCTGAAGGTAAAGGTCAAGGGATTCGCCGCGGCCTGCGCTTGTAAATCGGCTGGCGTGCTGCAAAACACCACCGCAGCCGCGAGTATCAATAGCACTGCTAGTTTGATTTGGCGCTGGTTATGAAAGGCCATTGCAACCTCCAGGACGTCCCAAATCCGCGACCCTGCGCGGGCTGGCACTAAAATAACGTGTGTTTAAAACATTTGTGGGTAACTGTCAAGAAAAAATCAAGCGAACCAATTCGCCAGCATTCAGCACGATTGTCAATAATTCCCTGCTGCTAGCATGGGGAGGCGCTTTGGTGGGATGCGAGATCGCTTGCAGCGTGGCGGTCGCGTTTACGCGCGTGCTTTCCGAACTGTCTTCCGGACGGCTGGCCCAGTCGACGGGCGGCCTTACCCAGTCGCGCGGTCGCGACAAACCAAGGCGTGCGACCGAAAATTCTAGCGTGTTCGTCTCCGTGGCTTGGGTACGTGGGCCACTCGCCAGCACTGAATGGTCCACGCTTACCTTCCGCGATAAAACACCAATTTATGAAGAATAGTATGAAAAATTGTAGTGTTCCGGTGAGCGCGGCAAGGGCGACTGAAGCTATTCCACTCTAAACAATAGAGATAAGCCAAAAATTTTGCAATTCATACCGTGACGATAGTATGGAATTTGAAATGCAATGGCACAGATAGCGATTGTACTGTCCGGACGGCCGTCCACCGTTTCGGAGGCCCGATTTCCATTTTTTTGAGAGTTCGATGGGTACGCGGGTGGGGGTGTTTCTACGAAGCCGAATTTGATCAACGCAAATCCATCCTGCAGATCCCCTAAGCAAATCGGCTTATTGCCAAGGTCCGTCAAGAATTGTGAGTTCGTTTGGTTATATGGACGTGAACTAACCAGGAGGATTTCGATGCGTCAAAGTATTTCCAGCGTAGTGCTAGCGGCCATTTTGGTCTGCTTGCTTGCCTTCCCACTGTTTGCGGGCATTACCGGTGACATACAGGGCACTGTTGTTGACCCCAGCGGCTTGGCAATCGTAGGTGCCAAGGTCACGGTCACGAGCGTGGACACGGGACAAAGTCGCGTGCTTACCACTGGATCAAGCGGCGAGTTTTCCGCCTACCTGCTGGACATTGGCTTCTATCAAGTGACGATCGAAATGGCTGGGTTCAAAAGCTATACCCAAACCGCTGAGGTAAGAAACGGTGAAAAAACCCGTATCGATGCCACCATGACCATCGGGACCGTCGGACAGTCAGTCACGGTCGAATCGACCCAGATGCCGACTCTTGACGTCTCCACTGCCCAACTCAGTGACTCGCTGAGTTCCGAGGAAGTGCAGTCCCTGCCGAATTTGAGCCGCGACCCCGTCGCGTTTGCGACCCTTGACCCCGGAACGGTTCCCGTCACCAAAGACAATCCCTTTCTCGGCGTCGGAAGCTTCAACTCGAACGGCTCGCGTGGCCGTGCGGATAACATCACTCTGGATGGCGTAACCGCAGCGGACGTTTCAACAACTGGTGAATCAGGATCGGCTTTCACGGACCAGGACGTCCTGGAATTCAAGGTTATCACCAACAACTTCGACGCCGAATTCGGGCGCAATTCCGGCGCACAGGTTCAGATCATCACCAAGAGCGGAACCAATCAGTACCACGGCGAAGCCTATTACTTCGCACAGAACACTTTCTTCGGAAACGCGGTGGATTACTTCACTCCGGCTACCGCTCCGGGTATTCCGGGCGAACCCACTCCGATTATTCAGAATCAAGGGGGCGCCAATTTCGGAGGGCCAATCATCAAGGACCATACATTTATCTACGGGTCTTGGGAGATGGATCGGACGCGTGGTCTGGGCGCAACGGTCATCGCGAATGTGTTGACGCCCGCGCAGGCTGCGGCCATCACCGATCCCACAGCCGCGGCGATATTCGCGTCCGATGGCTCGCCCACTTCTGCCAGCGGCACGCTCCCAGGTTCGTCGGCCAACTCGCTAAACGCGCACACTTGGACGATTCGAGTGGATCAACTGCTGCGCGGTGGAAAAGACTCTCTGTTCGTAAAGTACGGCCAGAGTCCCTCCGTCGCGATCAGTCCGGGCCTCACCTTCATCAGCAGCAACCTGGTGGGATTTGGGGCGTCCAACACGGCTTCACCCAAGGATCTGACCGTCAGCTACACCTCCACCTTTTCGTCGAACCTCGTGAACAACTTCCGGTTCGGCTTCGGGCGGTCCAATCCGATTTTCCCGATCAACTCCCCATTCCCACAAGGTCCCCAAATAATCGTCAATGGGTTCGACAGCTTTGGTGAGTCGGACATCATCCCCCAGGGACGCACGCAAAATACATTCCAGTACGCCGACACCGTTTCATATACGCGGGGCCGGCATACAATCAAGTTCGGCGTGGACATCAACCGCTACCAGGCGCCCAGCTTCTTCCCAGCCTTAGCGGATGGCGAGTACGTATTCGGAGACTTGGCCGGATTCCAGACAGGTACCCCCGTTGCTTTCGAGCAATTCATCGGCCCCACGGCACGTCACAATTTCGCCCTCGATGCGTTCGGCTTCGTGCAGGACGATTTTCGTGTAACCAGATCGCTAACCCTGAACCTTGGCTTCCGTCTGGAGTCATCCGGCGGGGTATCGGAGCTGAACAATCTGCTCTCGAATCTCGATCCCAATAACACTACACCCATCGGAGTTCTCGGCACTGGTCCTCTGGGTGGCGTGCAAATTGGCGGAACGGCGTTCCACCGCAATTGGAACCCTGCACCGCGGTTGGGATTCGCCTGGAACCCCGGCGGCGGCAAATTCGTGGTGCGAGGCGGATACGGCATCGCGTACGACTTCATCTACCAGAATCCAATCACAAACCTGCGGTTTTCCCCTCCGTTCGTGAACGTATTGCTGCTGCAAGGCACCCAGATCGGGGGCGCCAACAACTTTGCGGCTTTGGTCGCCGGTACCTCACCGGCGCAAGCAGCCGCGGCGGCAAGCTTGGGTGCATTCGACCCGACTCAAACCGACTTCGGAGGGTTCTCCCCGGTTGATCAGAATCTTTCCAATCCGCGCAACCAGCAATATGACTTCGGTGTCGAGTATCAGGCGCCGCACGACCTTGTTTTGAAGGTCACATACGTAGGTACCAGAAACGACCATTTGCAGGTGAGCCAGCCGATCAACCACGTGAACCCGGCGGACATTCCCCCGCCGCCGACCAGTCTGGCGGATCAAAACGCGCGTGAGGCTGATTTTCTTAATACTTTTGGCAACGAAAGCGGGCCGGCCTTCGGACCAACACTGAACAACCGCCTGGATCACAGGTTCGACAGCGTGGTTCAAGTTCAAAGCACCGGAACTTCAAACTACAACTCCCTGCAGATACAAGGCATCCGGCGCTTCAAAAACGGACTGACCTTCAATGCCAACTACACTTGGGCGCACAGTATTGACGACGTCTCGGACGCTCTGGGAGTGTTGATCAATGACAGTGCGAATCTGCTGGATCCGACAAAGCCGCTATCGTTCCAGCGTTCCAACTCGCAGTTCGATATCCGCAGCCGCGTGGTACTGAACTACGTTTACGATCTCCCATTTGGCAAGGGCGACACTGGCCTGAAGCGAATGGCTTTCGCAGGCTGGCAAACCAGCGGCATTTTCACTGCGCAGTCAGGGCTGCCGGCCACGCTTCCATCTCCGCCGGTCGTGTTTCCAGACGGAGCGAGCATCAGTGATCTCCTACTGGACGGCGACAGCAACGTATCCCTTAACGGAAATGCCACCCTGCTCAAACCGGTTCCCGACGGTCACCCGCAGATCGTAGATCCCACCACGATCGTCAGTCAGCCGCTGCTGGAATCGGAAGGAACCAGTGGACGCAACCACCTCCGCTTGGCTGGGCTGATGGACTACGACATCGCGGTCACGAAGAGAATATCGTTCACCGAGAGATTCTCGCTGCAATTGGGATGGCAAGCGCTCAACATTCTGAATCATCCCAACTTCGGCGGCTACGTGAACAATTTCGCAGCGTCAAACTTTAACACCTACACGAACACTTCAACCTTTAACAGACAGTTCCAGCTGTTTGCGAAGTTCATCTTCTAAAGCAAGAAGCGAACCTAACTCGAATTAAGCAGATCGAAACATAAGAGCCCTCCGGATGTCTGGAGGGCTCTTATCGTTTATGTGCCCCACGGACTGAATGCGAAATAGGGGCAGCAATCTTGATGGCTCTAGATGCCACCATTGCGGCGCTTGTAGGTGATAGACTGTTCATCACGGAGTAGGAGCGAAAGCCGATGCGCGAATTTCCCAAACTAGAAAAAACACCTAAGTTGGCTTACTTTGTCGCGTCGTTTGGGCTTGCTTGCGCTGTGTTTGCATTCTCGTACAGCCACTGGCACACAATAGCAGTGTTCTTCCACAAGTAGGAAAACCACCACCCCCTCACCCGGCAACAATCCCGCGCTAGGCTAACGATTGTTTTTGGCGCGCGCGAAAATTTGCAGCTGTACGGAGGAGTCATGTCGAATTTTCCCATGTGGCAGTGCGGGGCAGTTTCGGTAATCGTTGCCATGCTCGCGGGCATGATGGCCGCGAAGGGATCGGCGCAAACACCCACTCCCAGCGCCCAGGATCTCGATCCCAAGGTGCTCGCTTACAAACTGCCGGACCAGATTCCGTGGCAGGACGACCCCATTGGTGCCAAGACCGCCGTCCTGCTGGGCGATCCTTCCAAGCCGGGCCTATACATAATGCTCGTCAAATGGACTCCGCATCGCATGAGCCATCCGCACTGGCACCCGCACGACCGGTTCATCACCGTAATCTCCGGGACGTGGTGGGTGGGCACGGGTGCGAAATTCGATCCGGACAAGACGGTTCCTCTCCCGGCCGGGAGCTTCGTCACGCATTTCGGGAAACAAATTCACTACGATGGAGCAAAGGATTCGGAGGCGGTGCTGGAGATCGTAGGGGACGGGCCGGCCACAGCCACGCCCGCCGAAGCAAAGTAAGCGTCGCCAGATTACAAGAATTTTGCGACGAAGCGCGACACTTAGCCGACAGGGAGCGCGTCAGCTCCGGAACATCTCAACACCAGGTAGCTAGCCGTGTTCCACGCGCGCCTTTATATCCGCGTACGCCGCACTGATCAGCCTGCTTAGCGCTGCGGCATTTGTGACCGTTCCCGGCCGCAGTTTCACATGACGCATGAACTTGCCGCTGCCTTGCAACAGGCCGGCCGGATCCGGCAGTGCTGCGCCGTGAAAGAATCCCACGTTTACGTGCGAGGTGAAAACATTCACATAGCCGAAGGGCGCATCTCCTAGACACGCTACCGGACAGCCGTCATGCACCAGCTCCCGGAGTTCGTCCCCGCACCTTCGCATCACTTCAAACCACTGCTGCGCCATGGCTCCCAATTCACCTGCATGTTCTTTCATCCACACATCAATCGCAGGATCCCGCTCCACAGCCCCGTCGAATCGCAGCAAGTCCGCCCTCATCGTCGCTCTCCTTTCTGGCGGTGGCCCGCCCGTAGCAGCTTCGTCGATTCTCTACTTGTGCATAGTGGACTTATAACTATAGTAGGGCGGCTGGTCCACCCGCCAGTGATGGAGTTCGATATGAATGTTCGTAGCAGGTTGGACCAGTTCAGGATTGCCAGCGTGGCGCTTTCCGCATTGTTTTGGTTCTATGTCCGCCTGGGCTTCGGGCCAAACGTATTCACACAAAGTCCCCACGTCGAGTTTGTTTTGTGGCCGGGTATTCTTATAGCGGCGGCGATTGTCGCAGTTGTTGCAACGTTAAAGGGCACAAAGTGGTGGCTGCTGGCCTTGCTCGGCCCGCTTTCGGGAGCCGTGCTGATTCTGAGCGCTGGTGCCTGACGCTACACCGAGAAGTGAATGGGAATTGAGGGCATGCTTATCGCAATAACCACGTTGATCGTAGCCATGGCCGCTGGATGGCAGTTGCTGGGAGGGCAGTTGCTCGCTTCTGGCGTGCTCCTGCTATGCGGCCATCAGGACAATCGCTTGGGCACTCGTATGGGAGCGGGCTTCTGGTTTTTTATGGCTTTAGCCTTCGGCATCTCGGCGCTGGTTACTGCTATCTCCGCGAAAATTTGCTGGGCGCCGCGATGTGCGTTGTGGCGCTTTGCTTCGAAACATGGCTGATCTTACGCTGGTGGAATCAGACGACTTCGGCGTAGGCGTGCGAATTCCCACATCGGCGCGTAGAGCGGGCGATCCCGAGCGAAGATACTTTGTCGTGGCCATCGGTCGCAGGCATCTTAAAACGGTACGCATAGTACTCACTATTTAATTTGACACCCTTCCGATCGAGGAGTACGTTCTGCCAGCCAAGGTGGGCTGCTGGGAGGATTGCTTCATATGAAACGACATTATTTCATTATCGCTTTGCTATTCCTGGCTCTCGGAGCGCCTGCCGCATTGAGGGCCGACTCGACCTACTTTGTGATCGCTCAGGACATAAATGGAGAGACCATCTCGGGCACCATCACCACTGACGGCAATTTGGGGTCATTGAATTTCACAGACGTCAACTCGTTTTCGTTCGGCCTCCAAAGCCCATCGAGTGCCACGGGAGGGACAGGGTCAACGACCAGCGAGGGGGGCAAGACTCCGGATGTCAGCAGTACGGGGTCTGGATTGACCGCTACGGCGAGCGGCCTATTTTTCAATTTTGACAACACCGGTCCATCGACTCTAATTTTTCGGAACGCGCTTGACGGATTCGAATGGTGCCTCTTTACGGACGAAGGCTGCGACCCGCCGGGAAGCGGCGAGTCGTTTTCGCTAGGGGGTAGTTCTGGCGCTGTGACGGGCCTCTCCGGCAATGTGATGATTGCTTCCACTACCCCGGCACCCGAGCCCGGTACATTTGGCTTTGTGCTGGTCGGAATCGTCGGGTTAGTGTTGGCGATGCGACGGCGACTTCTTCCCGGCGATTCAGCGGCGAGTTGAGCGCCGCGTTCCCCTGTCACGTTTTCCACGCTTTTGAGCGGTCAGCTCAGTCTGCTCGATAGCATCCTTCATGTAAGCGTTGTGCGGGAGCGCCGCCAAGTCCGGATACAGCCGCCCCGCGCTCCCATGCTGGTCGACCACGAACTCGTCAAGCGAGATGGTCATCCCCACAATTACTTTCGCCACAGCTCCTCCGCCGCCGATTATTTCACTTCATAATTTAACGATTATTTCCAATATGTGTGGCGGCGTTTGACAAACTCTTTACATTCTCCCGCGGCTCCCTGAGCGTCCTACTTTTGTGGGACGAAGTTGGGCTCATAGAGAACGGAAGTATGCGGGGGCCGTTGCGAACGAAGGTGCAATCGTCAAACCAGTTGCTCTCCCTGGGTCCGACGGAGAGCATGAGCTTCAAGAAAAGTATGATTCAGCATCACGCGCGCAGGCTTTTTATCGGAATCAGGTACTCGGCTACCTCAACCCTTCGATGCAGACTTTCCTCGCCAAGCAGGAAATGATGTTTGTCGGGACTGCCGATAAGCACGGAGAAGCGGACACTTCTTTTCGCGCGGGACTGCCTGGATTCGTTCGTGTGCTCGACGAGAAAACTCTTGCCTATCCTGAGTACCGAGGTAACGGAGTGCTGTCGAGTCTTGGCAATATTTGCGAGAATCCGCACGTGGGACTGCTCTTCGTGGATTTCACCGAGCAGATCGGGCTGCATGTGAATGGACGCGCCCAGATCGTCGAGAATGACGAGGTCCTGCGAGATACGGCTGCGCCCGAACCCGTCCGGGAGAATATTCCTGCTGCGAAGGGCCGCGGTCCGGAGCGCTGGGTGGTGGTATCCGTGGTGGAAGCGTACATCCATTGCGCCAAGCACATTCCACGCATGCGCAAGATCGACGAGGAAATCGATTGGGGAACCGATGATGTGCGGGCCAAAGGCGGCGACTATTTCAGAGCGAAAACCTCTTCGCGGACAAAGTAGCGAAGATACTTAAATCATCACTCGTCACTCGCTCCAAGGTTGGCGCGGAGCCACGAGGCAAAAGCGGATTCATCGAGGGTATCCTCTGCCAGGCTTAGAACGGCCTGCGCGGAGTCTTCCTCGCGGGCGGTGAAATTGTAGCCATTGATTTCGAGGAACAGCACACCGACCACGAAGCCGGTGCGCTTATTGCCGTCGAAGAACGGATGGTTGCGGATGATGCCGGCGGTGTAAGCGGCGGCGAGCGCTGCGAAATCCGGGTTGTCGCCACATGCCTGGAGTTGCTGCGGTCGAGCGAGGGCGGATTGCAGCAGGCCGCGGTCGCGCACGCCCGTCAGTCCCCCGTCGAGCGCCAGCAGACGCCCGTGGATGGCCAGAGCGTCGTGCTCGTCAATCCATACCGGCGGGCGTAGTGGGCGCCTCAGCTGACTCCGGTGACTCAATCGCCGGCGCCGCGTCGGTCGAGCGCGCTTCTTCACTTGGCAAGTACGTGCAGCGTGTTACGGTAGCGCCCGATGATCTGCTCGGTCTTCTCCATTTTCTTCTCGAACGACGGATCGTATGGCGTCAGTTGATAGGCGCCATCCGGGCCTTCGATCAGAAACAGCCGATCGCCATCGCCCGCGCGCAAACGGCTGACCGCCTCCTTGGGCAGCACCACGCCGAGAGAATTGCCAATCTTACGAACCTTCAGTTGCAGCACAGGAGCTCCTTTCGTTGTTATAACAATTGTAGCAACTCCGCAAAGGGCGTGCAATCCCCACCTCGAAGGTGTGAACCGCACCTGTCCTTCCGGGCAAGTACGGGTTTTGACCGATTTCGTGCAGCGAGTACTGGTTCTGGCCCTTTTCTAGACCTTTTCTGGCCCCCAGAACACCTGTTTCCTGCTCGTCCCCGCGCTACACTCCAGCGACAACATATGAAACGCCACAAACCAAGCCGACCCGGCCCAACGCGTCCGCAGGAGGGCCTGCCCGGCGCAGTAGGGCCCTTGGCGGCGACGATCCGAAGCGCCACGCGGTGTCCAGGCTAGCAGACCGAGCATGGAGCCGCTGCTGCCGCTCGAGCCCGGCCACAAGGCGCCAGGCACCGCAAATGAATCGCGCCCAGCCCCACACTCGTCTCTGATCACCAGTCACTCATCACCAATAGCTGATCATTTTCCGGCCGTATTTCTTCTCACGCATCCGTATCCCCGCCAACCATTTCTAATCAACGGCGCGCCGATTAGAAACCCCCGCAACTCGCTGAAAACAAATCCAACCCGCCAATTCTAATCGGCTATTTTTCAGCATATTTGGCCGCAAACCAAAAACGCCAATCAAGATCTAGCCCTTCCCAAGCCTCTGCTCCCTTCCCCCTCCGTTGACGGTTCGCTTCCTTGACCATATATTGATTGATTCTCTTAAGTCGCGATGTCGCCGTGCCGCCGCAAAGTCACATTCACACCGAGGAGCAGATGGCGCAAGAAATACCAAAGGCTTACGAGCCGCAGGAGATTGAGGAGCGCTGGGCAAAGGCCTGGTTCGACGAGAAATTATTTCGTGCGGAAAATTCCGGAACGCCGGACGTAGCGAGTGATGCGCAGCCGCGTTTTTCGATCGCGCTGCCGCCGCCGAACGTGACTGGATCAATTCACATCGGGCACATGCTCGAGCACACGCAGATAGACATGCTGGTGCGCTGGCATCGCATGCGCGGCGAACGCACGCTGTGGCTGCCGGGAATGGATCACGCCGGAATTGCAACGCAGTTTGTCGTCGAGAGGATGCTGGCGAAGGAAGGAATCAGCCGCAAGGATTTGGGGCGCGACGAATTCGAGCGGCGCGTGTGGAAATGGAAAGCGGAAAGCGGCGGAGTGATCAAGCAGCAGATGATTCGGCTGGGGGCTTCGTGCGACTGGACGCGCGAGAAATTTACGCTGCAGCCGGCGCTGTATCGCTCCGTGCTGGAAGCGTTTCTGCGGCTGTATCGGGAAGGATTGATTTATCGCGGGCGGTACATGGTGAATTGGTGCCCTCGCTGCCAGACGGCGATCAGTGATTTGGAAGTGGTGCACAACGAACGCGTGGGGAATTTGTGGTTCATACGTTATCCCGTTCTTGGCTCGAAGGAATTTCTGGTGGTGGCGACTACGCGGCCGGAAACGATGTTGGGCGATACGGCGGTGGCGGTACATCCGGAGGACGAGCGTTATCGGCATCTGGTGGGCGGGGGCGTGTTGCTGCCACTAACGAATCGCGAGATTCCGATCATTGCGGATGCTTATGTGGATCGCGAATTCGGGACAGGCGTTGTGAAAATTACTCCGGCGCACGACCCGAACGATTTCGAAGTGGGCAAACGGCATGGGCTCGAGCAGATTGATGTGATGACGGACGACGCGCAGATGAGCGAGGCCGCGGGGAAATATGCTGGCCTAGATCGATTTGTGGCGCGGGCGCGAGTGATTGCGGACTTGGAAGAATTCGGGTTGATGGACCACATTACGGAGCACACACATGCAGTGGGGACTTGCGACCGCTGCAAGGCGATCGTGGAGCCGCGGGTTTCGACGCAGTGGTTCATGAAGATGAAGCCGCTGGCGGAGGACGCGCGCAAGGCGGTGACGGGAGAATTTGGGCCGGCAGCAGAAATTGAGGTGGTGCCGGACAATCAACGGACGATTTTGCTGCAGTGGTTTGAAAATATTCGCGACTGGTGTATTTCGCGGCAGCTGTGGTGGGGACATCGCATTCCCATTTGGCATTGCGCGGATTGCGGGGAGATGGTGCCGGCGACGGATTCGAGTGTGGAGATTGTGGATGGACATGCACGGGCAGCGGGGGTGCCGACCGCGTGCACGAAGTGCGGCGCGGCGGGCGCTGGACAATTGGTACAGGATCCGGATGTGCTGGATACCTGGTTCAGCTCGGCGCTGTGGCCGTTTTCCACTTTGGGCTGGCCGGATTCGACTGAGGATTTGCGGGCCTTTTATCCCACGAGCTTGCTGATCAGCGGCTACGACATTTTATTTTTCTGGGATTCTCGGATGATCATGATGGGGTTGCATCTGACTTCGGGCGCGACCGAAGCTGAGCGAATTCCCTTCCGGCGGCTCTATTTGCATTCGCTGGTGCGGACGGCGGAAGGCGCGAAGATGTCGAAGACTAAGGGGACCGGCGTGGATCCCTTGAAACTGACGACGGAGTTTGGGACTGATGCGCTGCGTTACATGCTGGTGAGCATGTCCGCGCCCGGAACGGACATTGCGCTGAGCGAGGACCGGATTTTGGGCGCGCGGGCATTTGCCAACAAGATTTGGAACGCGGCGCGGTTTTTATTTATGAATTTGGAGAAGGCGGAGGTGGCGGCGGGATTTACTTTGGAGGAACTAGCTGCACCGGAGGTGCGTGCGGCGGCTCCTTATGCGGTGAAGGGCGAAGGCGAGTTGGTGCATCGTTGGATTTTTTCGCGTCTGGCGGCGGCTGCTGGAGAAGTGGACAAGGCGCTGGATGAATTTAGGTTTCATGAGGCTTGCCAGACGATTTATCACTTTTTTTGGGGGGATTTTTGCGATTGGTATATTGAGTGGGTGAAGCCGCAGCTTTCGGCGGGTGATCGCCTCGCGGCACTGGCGGCTTGGCGGAATATCTTCGCGGTTTTGGATGCGGCGCTGCGGTTGCTGCATCCGGTGATGCCATTCTTGACTGAGGAGTTGTGGCATAAGTTGCCGCAGCCTGCGGGAGCGCGGTCAATTGCGCTGGATCGGTTTCCTGCACGGCGGGAGGACTGGATTGATGCTCGCGCGGACAGGGATATGGCGTTGATCCAGGAAATCATTGCGGCCGCGCGGAATATTCGCGCGGAGATGAAAGTGGATCAGAAGAAGAAGGTGCCGGCGGATTTTTCTACGAGCGACGCCGCAGTGCGGAAGCTAGTGGAATCGAACCTGGAGCCTTTGCTGCGTTTGGCGAATCTTTCGGGGCTGGCGATTTCTTCGGCGCGTCTTGATTCAACGGGCGCGGCGGTGCGTTCTACGGCGCGATTTGATTTGCGGATTGGGTACGACGAGGCGGTCGACAAGCAGGTGGAGATTTCGCGGTTGAAGAAGGAAAACGAGCGGCTGGCTAAGGATATTGAGTCGAAGAAAGCGCGGCTGGCGGATGAAACTTTTTTGAGTAAGGCTCCGGCGAAAATTGTGGAGGATTTGAAGGCTACGCTGGCCGCACGCGAGATCGAACATCAGAAGGTGCTCGATCGCCTTTCACAGCTACAGGAATCTTAGACGCAGAACAATTCATATGGCTACTAAACGGATGGCTAATTTGCCGGGGACTACCGACCGGCGTTTGGACGCGTTGCTTACTTTGCTGGCTGAGAATTCTACGATTGTGATCAGCGGGGCGAAGATCGCTAAGGAAATTGGGGTGACGCGGCAGCAGGTGTGGCGCTGGATCGAGAAATTGCGCGAAGTGGGCGTACGCGTGAAGGGGCATGCGGCGACGGGCTATCACATCGAGCGGGCGCCGGATATTTTGGCGGCGCAACTTTTGAGTCACCGGCTTTATGGGACGCCTTTTGTCCGGCGGATTTATCACTTTTTCAAGATTGATTCGACGAATAGCGTGGCGATGCAGCTAGGGGAGCAGGGCGAGCCGCATGGGGCCGTGGTGCTGGCGGAAGAACAGACTGCGGGGCGTGGGCGGGCGGGGCGGAAATGGATTTCGGAGAAGTCGGCGGGGATTTTTTGCTCCGTGTTGCTGCGGCCGGCGATACCTCCGGCGCATGCGCCGCTTTTGACCCTGGTGGCGGGGCTGGCGGCGCGCGACGCGGCGGCGGAAGAACTTGATTCCGCGCCGGACATACGTTGGCCGAATGATTTGATGGTCCGCGGGCGAAAATTTTCCGGGATCTTGACGGAGATGCACGCGGAGCCGGACCGCATGCATTACGCGGTGGTGGGCATCGGGATCAATGTGAATCAGACGAAGATGCCGCCGGGGCTGGAGGAGATTGCGACCTCGCTGCGGATGGAGACGGGGAAAATACATTCGCGGCTGGAAGTGCTGATACGGTTGCTGCGGCACATGGACCGCTACTACAATCAGTTCCTCAGCGAGGGAGCGACGCCCATTCTGCGGCGGTTCGCGGAAGTGTCGAGTTATTTTCAGGGGAAACGGGTGCGCATTACGACGGCGCGGGAAACTTTTACGGGAAGCACGGCGGGTCTGGAGCCGAGCGGCGTATTGCGGGTGATGCGCGACGATGGCGGCGGGATCGAGCAGGTGCTTTCGGGCGACGTGGCGGAGGCTGATTGATGTTGCTGACGCTGGATGTGGGAAATACGAATACGGTGCTGGGAGTTTTTCGCGGGAAGGAGTTGGTGGCGAACTGGCGGCTGACGACGGCGCGCGAGCAGACGGAAGATGAATACGGAATTCTGACGCGCGATTTGTTTACTTTGGCTGCGCTGGAGCCACGGGAAATTGGCGGAGTGATCATCAGTTCAGTGGTGCCGCAGCTGAATTCGCGCCTCGCGGGAATGGCGGAAAGATACTTCAACAAGACGGCGCTGTTTGTGGAGCCGGGGATCAAAACGGGGATGGCGGTGCATTACGACAATCCGCAGGAGGTGGGCGCGGACCGGATTGTGAATAGCGTGGCGGCGTTTGAGAAATACGGCGGGCCATGCATTATCGTGGATTTCGGGACGGCGATTAATTTTGATGCGGTTTCGGCGCGGGGAGAATATTTGGGTGGAGTGTTGGCGCCGGGGATTGGGATTTCGGCGGACGCGTTGTTTGCGCGTGCGGCGCGATTATTTCGCGTGGAGATTAAGGATCCGGGGAAAATTATCGGGACGAATACGGCGGCTTCGATGCAGGCGGGACTTTTTTATGGGTACACGGATATGGTGGATGGGATTTTGGATCGGATGAAGAAGGTGATGGGGGCGAAGACGAAAGTGGTGGCTACCGGGGGGCAGGCGGCGTTGATTGGCGGGGCTTCGCGGCATATCGAGACGGTGGATGAGTTTTTGACTTTGGAGGGGTTGCGGATAATTTGGGATCGGAATCAGGAAGCGGCGGTGAAGAAGGTGGCGCCGGTTGGGCGGACGCGGAGTTAGGGTTCGTCGCGTTCGCGGAGATCGTTTCGTGGGTGAGGCCTAACCAAACACGCCCGCCTGAAAATAAAAAGCAGGCGGCCGCTACAAATTCAACGGCGAATTCGAAGACGACGGCTTGCGGGGTAAGCTGGCGCACTCCAAGATAGGCTAGGGCTTACTGGAATTTATCTCTCCTCATGGAATCGTTTAACTACTTTAATTATTTTACGGAGATTGAGGAGTATTTTTGGCGGAAGCGCGGGGCGCATTTGCTGGTTTCGCCTTTGGATTGGGCGATTTTGGAGACATGGCAGAAGGCGGGGATTCCGATTGGGGCGGTGCTCAAAGGGATTGACCGGGCGTTTGAGAGTTGGGCGCGTTCGCGGAGGGCGGCGGGCGGACGGCAATTGAAAAGTTTAGCTTACTGCGTGGATGCGGTTTTGGATGCGGCGGCGGAAGCGGCGGAGGCGGCTGCAGGCACGGGGCCGGAGGTGAAATCATCGCGCGCGACGGTGGAACCTTTTTCGCGGGACGAGTTACGGAAATATTTGGAGCGGAATGCGGGACGATTGCGGGCTGCGGCTGGTAAGTTGCGGGCCCGGGCTGGTACTTCGGCGACTGCGGCGGGATTGGCGGGGCGGTTCGACGAGACTGCTTCGAGGCTGGATGATGCGTTGCCTTTGCTGGATGTGGCGGGGACGATGGATTTGGAGGATTTCGAGCGGCGGATGACGGTGCTGGAGGAAAAATTGGCGGCGGCTTTGGCGGCGGACGCGGAGGAGGAGGCGATGCTTGCGATCCGGCGGGAAATGGACCGGTCGCTCGCGCCATACCGGCGTAAGATGTCTGCGGACCAGCTGGCTCAGCTGGAGAGGCAATATACGCAGAAGCGGTTGTTTGAATATTTTGCGGTGCCGCGGCTGAGTCTTTTTTATCTGACGTAGCCGGCCGTGCGATGAAACGGTTGGGGAAGAAGGCAGTGGCAAGTGATTAGTGATGAGTGGCTAGAAAAACCTGCAGAGAATTTCGAACCGCGATACAAACTTTTCCAGGTTGGGCTAACTTTTGCTGCGCCAGCGGCGCTTGGCAGCGGCTGTTGAGGTGAATTCGTTTGGACATTACGATTGAAAAATTGATTTATGGCGGGGAGGGGCTGGCTCATCACGACCGGGCGACCGTCTTTGTGCCTTTTGTTTTGCCGACTGAGCGGGTGGCTGTGGAGGCTGTGGAGCAGAAGAAGAAATTTGTGCGCGGGCGGGCGGGGCGGATTTTACAGGCGGCGCCGGAACGTGTGGCGGCTCGTTGTCCGCATTTCGGCGTTTGCGGCGGATGCGATTACCAGCACATTGCCTATGAGGCGCAACTGAAATTCAAGAGTGAGATTTTGCGCGAGACTTTGCGGCGGATTGGGAAGATCGAGTGGACTGCGGAAATTACGGCGCACGGATCAGCTGCTTGGGCTTATCGCAATCGGGCGCAGTGGAAGGTGCGGCCGCTGGAAATTCCTGGTGACGACGGGGCGGCGGCTTCGGGAAATGCAGCGGAAGGCGGGACGAAGCTCGCGATTGGATACTTTCGCGCGAATTCGACGGCGCTTTGCGCGGTGGAAGATTGCTCGATTATTTCGCCGCTGTTGCTGAAGACTTTGCTTTCTTTGCGCGCGGCGCTGGCGGCTGGGTCTTTGCCGCGTGGTTTGCGAGAAATCGAGGCATTTGTGGATGCGGCGGACGCTCGCGTGTTGCTGACGGCTACGTTTGCGGGATTTCCTTCGCGGGCGGCGGAGCATGCGGAAACTTTTCGGCGCGTGGTTCCGGAGATTGCGAGTTTGCTGTTTCACGATCCGAGTCATGACCGGATGGAATTGTACGGGCCGGGATTCGTGGAATATGTGGCGGGGGGAATTTCTTATCGCGTGGGGCATTTTTCATTTTTTCAGGTGAATCGGTTTTTGGTGGAGGAATTGGCGCGGGAAGTGGTGGATCGCGAAGAGGGCGGGCGGCTGGCGCTGGATTTATTTGCTGGCGTGGGATTATTTTCAATTCCGCTGGCGCGGAAGTTTGCGCGGGTGTTGGCGGTGGAATCGAATCCGGCGGCGGCGCGCGATTTGGAAACGAATATGCGCGGCCAGGGGTCGATCGAGGTGCGGTCGGCGGAAGTGGAGCAATTTTTGAAGCGGAACAAGGAGCGGCCGGAATTGGTGGTGCTGGATCCGCCGCGGGCTGGGATGACGCCGGAGTCGGTGGAGCGGTTGGGTAGGTTGCGGCCGGAGCGGATTACTTATGTGTCGTGCGAGCCGCCGACTTTGGCGCGCGATCTGGCGTTGTTTGTGAAGGCGGGGTACGAGTGCGCGGAAGTGCATCTGTTTGATCTGTTCCCTCAGACTTTTCATATGGAGACTGTAGTTCGGTTGCGTAGGCGCGGCTGAACATCGCACAGTTCACGTTCGCTGGGATGGCCCTGTCTTTTCAACCGATTTCCCTCGTCCGTATTTCTACGAATGTTCCGCGGCCGCCAAGTGTGTCAGCGTGTGTCGGAAACCTATCGAAGTCCCTATGAAGTTACCAGCATTGTGGATACTGGCTGCGTTTGCGGCGGGCATCGGGGTAGCGGAGCGATGGCCGGCGACGCCGAAGTCGTGGGCGGAGGTTGCGGCTTCGGGACTTTTGGTTGGTGGAATTATGTTCGCGGGATTTTTATCGTGGCGGGTCTCGGCTGCAGAGGAGTGGGTTTTCGCGCTGGTGGCGTGGACAGCGATTGGCGGGCTGGCTTCTAGCGTCGAACGCGCGACGGTTCCCGGGAATCACATCGCGCGACTGATTGCTGCGGGACGAGTGGATACAAGCATCGCGCTGCGCTGGCGTGGGCTATTTGCGCGAGGATCCTCTGACACTCCCTTGGGGGCAGCGCTTCGAGGTTGATCTGGAACAAGTGGAGGCGGCGGGCGCGGCGCTGAACACTTCCGGCGGATTGCGCGTGAATTTTTATCCGGAGGCGCGGGTTGCGGAGCCTCCGGCGGGATTGCGGGCTGGGGATCGCGTGGAGATTTTGGTGAAGGCGCGGGCGCCGCGGGATTATCTGGATCCGGGCGCGTTCGATGTGAAGGGATTTTTGGCGCGCGAGAAAATTGATGTGTTGGGTTCGCTGCGCAGCGGCGAATTGCTGCAGTTGGTTGACCGGCCTCCTCCGACAATTTCGCAACGACTGGCGCGTCTCGATTCGCTGTTTGTTGGGCATCCGGAGCGCGGAGCGGTGGCGAGGGCGATGTTGTTGGGCGACCGCAGCTTTGTGGATTCCAGCATGGTGCTGGCGTTTCAGAAAACGGCGCCGTATCACGTGCTGGTGGTGGCGGGGCTGCATGTGGGCGCGTTGGTGATTTTCTTGTGGTGGGTGGGCAAGCGGTTGCGCTTTTCGATGCTGGCGATCAGCGCGATGACTCTGCTGGCGCTGACGGCTTATGTCGGGATTGTGCAGGATCGTCCGCCGATCTTGCGGGCGGCTTTAATGGCGGCGCTTTATTTGTGCGCGCGGCCGCTTTTCCGGCGCGTGGATTTGTTGAATACGATTGCCGTGGCCGCGCTGGTCTTATTGATTTGGAAACCTTCGTCGCCGGGTGATTCCAGTTTTCAGCTTTCGTTTTTGGCTGCGGCGGTGATTGCGGGTCTGGCGCTGCCGTGGATGGAGCGATCGAGCGCGCCTTATCGCGCAGGGCTGAATCATTGGGGGGATGTGACCCGGGATACCGAGCATGCGCCGAAGATTGCGCAATTTCGGATCGAGATGCGGGCTGCGGTGCAGTGGCTGGCTGGTCGGATGCCGGCGCGGATTGCGTCACGTGCCGGCGATTTCCTGGTGCTGCCGGTGCGGGTGGGATTGCGATTGTGGGAGATTATTTTGCTTTCGGCAGTAATTCAGTGGGGGATGTTGCCGCTGCTGGCCGAGGATTTTCATCGCGTGAGTTTGGCTGGGCCGGTGAGCACTATTCCGGCGGTGTTGCTGACGGGGATTATTGTGCCGTCGGGATTTGTGACTTTGGGGATGGCGACGCTGTGGACGCGCGCGGGGTTGGTGCTGGCGAAGGCGCTTGGGTTTTGTGTGGGGCTGCTGATCGCTAGCCTGGAGTGGTTCACGCGGTGGCCGCGGCTGACTTATTGGATTCCTGGGCCGCCGGCGTGGTTGATGATTTT
>Ga0209530_1000393_pt1 | contig 32596 bp, 37 predicted proteins | sample BlaSpr_A8_Ref_O1_FD_187987 | JGI IMG/M metagenome (GOLD analysis project Ga0209530, IMG submission 187987) | Forest soil microbial communities from Thunder Bay, Ontario, Canada - Black Spruce, Ontario site 2_A8_Ref_O1 (SPAdes) (version 2) | ecosystem: Environmental > Terrestrial > Soil > Boreal...
TGCCGACGTCGGCGGTGGCCGATGAGCTCGGCCGCAAGCCGTCCAGCCTTTCTCCGGCCAGGGATGGGCTGATCAAGAAGGGGCTGATCTACAGTTCGGAACGAGGGCTGATCGCATTTACCGTGCCGCACTTCGGTAAGTTCCTGCGCGCCCAGCCGGTGTGAATCTGCGGGGATGGCGCGCCGGGCCGGTTGAGAGGCACTGCTTCAGTTTCGACGGAAGATCGGTGCTCGACGGAAGAATATGGGTCATTTTTGACTCTTTTGTTTCCGTCGAGCGTCGATCTTCCGTCATTATTGGGTGCAGCGTGCGAAACATAAGCCGCTTAATTGTACAAAATGGCCTGCGTTGGTGGGGCTCTGCTCGTGGCGGCTGGGTCGGCGGCCGGCATCCGCGCTAGCGAGGACGCCGCACTAGCGATATCTAGGTAACTCTAGGAAAATTTCTATACATCCCTAGAAGGCGGCAGACTCCAGCGAGGACGAGGATGGCCTCGGCGGCAAGCTCCCGTCGGACGCCACCTCTAGCACCGCCACGCGGATCGGCGGTCGGCGTGCCTGCAGGTAGACGGCGTAGACAACCTCCACGCGCCGCCCGGCGACCAGGCCGGGATACACGACGAACCGCCAGCATCCCTCCCGCCAGACATCGACGGGGGTGAACGAGGCCAGCTGGCCCGCGTACCGGCGCCACTGGGTACTGGAACGCAGCGAAGCCAGCGTCCGGAGGACCGGCAGCCTGCGCAGCTCGCAAGGTTCCGAGTAGCCCAGGCGCACCATGATCGACCCGATTTCCGGTGACACCACCGCGAGCAGCGTCAGCTCGGCTGCGAGAGCGCCAAGCAGGCCCGCGGCCTGACCGGACGAGGCGGGCATACGCAGCGGCGGAGCGCCGATGGCCCCGGCCACCGCGATGCACAGCATCCCAGCACGTGCAATTGCACGTACGCCCACCGGGGTGTCGCTGAGCTCGCCAAAGCAGCCGCAACCCGCCTCCGGGCGATGCAGGCGCACCTCATACAGGATTCCGACGGCGATGAGAAAGAACAGCGCCGTGCTAGCCCGGATGACGGTGGCAAGGGCGCCGCTCAACGCCGGTCCCGCGGTCGCGAGCAGGGCAAGGCCGAGCCCGAACTCCACGACGCACATCGCGATCATGATCGGGCGGCGCAGCCGCCAAGGGAACAGGCCCGCCGGGCCCATCGCGGACGCCAGGGAACGAGTTCGCACCACCCGCCAGCCCTTGGTCGCGCAGCCGCCGAGCAGCAGGACGGCCAGCAATGGAACCTGCAGGTCCCGTAGGCCAAGGAGCATGACCAGATCAGCCGCCGATCGTCATCGTCGCATTGAAACAGCCCTCGTCCAGGTTGCCGCCGAGCTCCACGAAGGCGGCCATGGTGAGATCGGCGATCCGGCCACGCTGCGACGTCCCGCAGCTGACACAGCGGTCGCAGAACAGCCTGGCAGTCGCGCCGCAGCCGGTCACTGGCAGCTGCCGGGACCGCGTTGAGCAGTCGTTCTGCAGCTGGAGCAAGCTGCCGACGGACAGATAGGGCAGCCGGACGCAGCCGGGGCCCGCGGCGTGCGGGTCGACCGCGTGCAGGTCACCGTCGCAAGTCGCCAGCGCCGGTGCGACGCGCTCGCAGCTGGTCTCGGGATCCAGGGCCGGATAGGCGAGCCCGAGCATGCCGACGGGTTCCTCGCCCGGCTCGTGCCAGACGGCGGTACCGCTGAGCGGATCGGGCACGTGGCCGTTGACCAGGGGCGGCGTCGGCGGGCGGCCGGCCCGGTAGGGAGGTTGCGCGGTGGCCGGTATCAGTGCTTCCAGGAAGCCGTCATGCCGCAGGCCGATCACGTCGATGAGGTAGCCGGGCTCCAGGCGGGGGAAGCGGACCTCAATTCGTCCCGCCGCGCTGGCGCTGATGATCACGATCCGGCGGCCCTTGGCGGGGCCCTCGTCCACCAGCAAGGTGGCGGGCCCGTTCCGTTCGATGACCGTTCCGGTCACCCGTCCGATCTCCGCCCAGATGCGTTCTACGGTCGGGGAACCGGGCCTATTGCGTCGTACAATCGCATGGTCGCCCTGCCGGAGCGCCGCGGGCGTCACCGGACCGCCGCGCCAGGCCTTTGCGGTGGCGGCCAGCGGGAAACGCTGCTCGCCTGTATCGGTTTCCAGCACGAGGACGTGCGGGCTGACATCCAGCACTTTTCCGATAACGGTGTACACCAGTGCAGAGCTGAAGGCATCGGTAACACCATCGCCGTCCTGTCCGAATACGGCGGCCTTAAGCCGGGAACGCCGCGCGAAACGGGCTGGACTGGCCGAGTCCGCCACATCATCACACCAACGGGTAAATTCCGACGAATGCCGCACTTGCCTTCCGTGAGATTGCATGGCGCCTCCAGTAATGACCCTCCTCGACCACGGTGGTCACGTCAAGTGATTCCGCAACCTTGGTGTGCGAGGCCACACACATATAGCGATGGCGGATAGACCGTCGGCGCGGCGGTGAATCCGCCGCGCCGTAAGCCGTTCCAGTACGGAACGTAGCCACAGGAGCCGCTTTAAGTAAGGTAGAGAGCATGAGCGTCGTGGACGATCACGGAAAGTCGCGGCCCGACGATGACGAGGCCGCTTTCTGTGATTATGTCCACGCCCGCAAGACAGCGCTGATGCGGATAGCGGTCATGCTGACAGGGAACCGCGCCGACGCCGAGGACCTGCTGCAGGCCGCGCTCGCCAAGACGTATCTGGCCTGGGGCAAGATCAACGACCGGGCCGCCATGGACAGCTACGTCCGGCGTGCCATGGTGAATACGCAAATCTCCTGGTGGCGGCGGCGGAGGCTGGAGGAATTTCCCACCGACGAACTGCCAGATCAGGCAATTGCGGATCATGCAGGAGAAAGCGACATGGCCGAGGTGGTGCGGAACGCGCTGGACCGGCTGCCGGAGCGGATGCGCGCCGCCGTCATGCTCCGGTACTTCGAGGACATGACCGAGCCGGAAATCGCGACCGCGCTTGGCGTCAGCCTGGGCACGGTGAAGAGCACCGTGTCCCGCGCGGTGGCCAAGCTCCGCGACGACGCGCTGCTCAGGGAAGACGGCGGCACCTTAACACCGTCACCGATTCGTGCCAGTATCGGGTAAAACTCCCCGGGAGGTGGCCTCGTGCGCAGCACGATGATGGATGTCCCGCTGACGGTCACGTCGCTCATGCGCTATGGCACGTCGGTTTTCGGTGACCGTTCGGTCTCCACCTATACCGGGGACGGGATGCGGCGCCGGAGTTACGCTGCCGCGGGCCAGCGGGCCGCCCAGCTAGCCAACGCGCTGCGCCATCTCGGTGTGGACGGGGATCAGCGGGTCGGCACGTTCATGTGGAACAACGCCGAGCACCTGGAGGCCTACCTGGCGGTGCCGTCGATGGGCGCGGTGCTGCACACGCTGAACATCCGGCTCGACCCGGCCGAGGTCGGGTATGTCGCCACCCATGCCGACGACTACGCCGTGATCGTGGACGAGTCCCTGCTGCCGCGGTTCGCCGAGGTGCTGCCGCACGCACCCGGCATCAAGCACGTCATCGTGAACGGTGCTCCTGCCGGCGACCTGCCCGGGGTCACCGTGCACAGCTACGAGGACCTGCTGGCGTCGGAGCCGGACACGTTCGGCTGGCCGCGGCTTGACGAGTACTCCGCCGCGGCCATGTGCTACACGAGCGGCACTACCGGCAACCCGAAGGGCGTGGTCTACAGCCACCGGTCCGCCTACCTGCATTCGATGGGGCCATGCCTCGGCAATGCCTTCGGCCTGTCCGAGAAGGACCGGGTGCTGCCCGTTGTGCCGATGTTCCACGCGAACGCCTGGGGCCTGCCCTACGCTTGCATGCTGGCCGGGGCTGACCTGGTGCTGCCGGACCGGCACATGCAGCCCGCCGCGCTGGTCCAGATGATTGAAACCGAGCGTGTCACGCTCGCCGGGGCGGTGCCGACGATCTGGCTGGGCGTCCTAGCCCACATCAGGGCCTCTGGCGGTGACATTTCCTCGCTTCGCCTCGTGGTAGCCGGCGGCTCCGCGGTCCCGCACGCGCTGCAGGAGGCGTTCCAGGCCGAGCTCGGCGTGCACATCCTGCAGGCCTGGGGGATGACCGAGACCCACCCGCTCGGAAGCGTAGCCAACCCGCCGCCGGGTGTAACCGAAGAGGAGGCCTGGCGGTACCGGGACGGCCAGGGCAGGCTGTTCTGCACGGTAGAAGGCCGCCTGGCTGGCGATGGCGGGGTCGTGCTGCCTTCTGATGGCGAGGCGGTCGGCGAGGTTGAGGTCCGTGGCCCGTGGGTCACCGGCTCGTATTACAAGGATGACGACCCTGGCAAGTTCCACGACGGCTGGCTGCGCACCGGCGACGTCGGCACGCTGGACGAGCGCGGGTTCATCAACCTGACGGACCGGTCCAAGGACGTGATCAAGTCCGGCGGGGAGTGGATCTCGTCCATGGCCCTGGAGAACCTGCTGATGGCCCATCCCGACGTGGCCGAGGCCGCCGTGATCGGCGTCGCGGACGACAAGTGGGGCGAGCGGCCCCTCGCCGGGGTGGTGCTGCGCCCAGGCGCCGACGTATCGGCCGAGAAGCTGCGCGAGTTCCTCGGCGGCCAGGTGCCGCGCTGGCAGCTGCCGGAACGCTGGTGCTTCATCGCCGAAGTCCCGAAGACCAGCGTAGGCAAGTTCTCTAAGCGCCTGATGCGGGACGCTTACCTGCGCGGCGACTACGAAGTCATCGAGATCCGGTAGCCCGCTTTGCCGGTCTGGGCAGAATGCCGGTACGCTATGGCAGCACCCCCCGCCACTTGGCGTGGGTGTCCGCGCCGTCCGGCGCGGATGGAGGATTCGCCTAGTCCGGTCTATGGCGCCGCACTGCTAATGCGGTTTGGGGGAGACCCCATCCGGGGTTCAAATCCCCGATCCTCCGCAGGTAACACGGATTTATCGAACTAGATCATTAAGTGTGCCATGTCCTCGGATGTCTGGTTCTCCGTCTCTGGAGTGCACATGGAGTGCACAAGAATTCCAGATCCCGGCACGAAAGCCCTGGTCACAGCTGGTGAAGCTCGACTTGCTGTGGGCGAGGTGCTCGGCGATCACCTTCATGTCGACGCCGGATCTGGCTCAGGGAAGTCCGGGCGACTGGCACCGTCTTCGAGCAAGACGCGGGCGTAGCCGTGTGGGAGGTGAGTCAGGCAAGCCGCTGGGCCGGCTTCATCGGGGCCGAAGTCACGGGTGCCGTAATGCACTATCGCCCTTGGATCAACTACGGCGGCTACTGGTGTTCTCGCGTCACATTGTTCTTCGGTGACCGCCGGGTCGATCTGCTGTTCGGGGAGTCAGACAATGACCAGCGCCTCGTCCCTTCCGCTGCCTGAATGGGAACGAGAACAAGACTGACTCGCGCCCTGGTCGGACTAGGGTCCGGGTGGTGGGGTGAAGATTGCGCGGGTTCCGATGCGCCGCCAGATGACGTGAGGCTGTCCGGCGATTCGTTCGTCGCCGTAGCTGAAGGTCGCGCGTCCGTCGCCGTCCCAGCTCATCTCGAATACGCCAGGGTGGGCGGCCACGCCCTTGACGCGGAGCCCCGGCCGGAACGGGCGGTCCGAGGCGGCCAGGTCCGGCACGAAGGACTCGGTGACGATCTTGCGGAAGGTGGCTTGCTGCTGCCGCGTGAGGTTCTTCCAGTCCCGGTCGAAGCGCGGCAGCGTCTCGAACGTGGGCATCAGCCGTCTGCTGACCCGAGCGGGTCGAGGTGAGCGAACATGTCCTCGGCCGAGTCGTGCACGGTGCCGCGTCCCGCCGCGATGTCCTCGTCAGCTTCGCGTTCGCCGGCTAGCCACTGCGGGGTGAAGAACCACGCCTGGTCGGTCGGGATGGATACATAGCCGCGGATGGTGACCGTTCCGTCGTCGTGAACGGCGAACTCCACCTCATCGCCCTCGCCGACATGCAGTGCACGGCGGATCTCATCGGGCAAGGTGAGCTGCGCCTTCGGGCGGACCTTGGCGCGAGCCGTCATCATGGGTTCAGGCTCAACCTTGGCGGCGGGTATAGCCACGAAGTCTCCTAGGTCGGATTTTCCTACAATCCAACTTTACCACCACGAGCCTTGATTATCTGGCCTGCAGCGGGCGGCCGGCCAGTCGGACCATGTGGAGCTGGAGCGCACGTGGAGTGCACAAAAAGTTCAGCAGCGACAAGCAGGTAGTGACACCGCCGAGCAGGCCTGTAAATCGAAAAGATGGCCCCGATCCCATCCGGGGTTCAAATCCCTGATTCTCCGCCAGGTAGTCGAGATTTATCGAATGCGACACGCACAAAGGACGTGCTCCTGTGACGCTGCCCGCATATCGCAAGCCCCTGACAGTCGGCAGCCGACCCCCCTGCGAAACTCCGTTGCTGCCAGTGTTGAGGTTGCGTAGAGTCCCCGGTCATGAGCGAGCGAGCGCTGGTCCTCGGGGGTAGTGGACCGGCAGCCAATGCGCCATGAGCCCCCGGCAGTAAAGGGCCAACGGGGTGGGCTGTGGCGGCAGCGGAACTTCGCGCTGTTCTGGACCGGTGAGAGCATCAGCGAGGTCGGCAACTCAGTCACCGTTATTGTCGTGCCGCTGGTCGCTATCGACACCCTGCACACCAGCACGTTCATCGTCACCCTTCTGACCGCGATGGTCTGGATCCCCTGGGTCATCATCGGCGTTCCGGCCGGAGCGTGGATCGACCGGCTGCCGCCTAGGCCGGTCATGCTGGCCTGCGACGGGATCTCGCTGGCGGTATACGCGAGCGTCCCGGTCGCGGCCTGGTGCGGAGTGCTGACCGTGGCCCAGCTCATCGCGGTCGCGCTGACCGCGGGAACCGCGACCGTGTTCTTCAGCAGCGCCTACCAGGTCCTGCTCCCCGGGATCGTCGACGAGGCGGACCTTACCGAGGGCAACGCCAAGCTGATGGGCAGCCAAGCGATCGCGCAGATCGGCGGGCCCGGGCTCGGCGGGCTCCTCGCCCAGGCGGCCGGCCCGGTCGGCGGGCTCCTCGCCGACGCGATCAGCTTCGGCGTCTCGTTCTGCTGTCTGACCGCGCTGCCGACACCGCGGGATCGCCGGTCGGGCGCGCCCGAGGCCGTGGGCATGCTCGACGGTCTTCGCTTCGCCTGGCGAGATCCCTACCTACGCGCGATGACAGCGTTCTCGTCGCTCGCCAACCTGGCACTCACCGGTGTCGACGCTCTTCTAGTGGTCTTCCTCGTCCGCACCGTCGGGCTGTCCTCGGCCGCGGCCGGCCTCGTCATGGCCAGCCTCGGCGTCGGCGGCATCCTCGGCGCGCTTGTCGCCCGGCCTCTGGGACGGCGGTTCGGCACAGCGCGGGCCATGGTAATCGCCGTCGCCGGCGGCCTGTGCTTCGCGCTGATGCTCCCTCTCGCGGACAAGGGACCAGGGCTGGCCTTCGCCAGCATCGCGATGATGTGCGCCGGATGCGTCATCGTCATTGGGAACGTGATCGTCGACAGCTTTATGCAGACCTATGTCCCGCCGGACATTTTCGGCCGGGTCACCTCGGCGACCAGGGCCGTCGGGTTCGCGATGATGCCCGTCGGTGCACTGCTCGCCGGAGCGCTCGCCACCGTTCTCGGGGTCCGGGGCGCCCTCTGGATGCTCACCGCCCTGATCGCCGCCTCCGGTCTCCTCTACTTGCTCACGCCCATGCTGCACCTCCGCGACCTCCCGCAACGAAGTCAGCCGAACCCATCGGCCCACGCGAGCTCAAGTTGACCATCACCGGCCGATCCCGGCCGTGGACCGTGCGCGTTACCGAGGGTCCGGCGGGGGCGCCGTAACCCGGAGGCGGCCAGCTCCCTTGTGGCGAGCGGTAACCAGGCGGGAGACTCGGGAGTGGCATCTGGGATCGGGTATGCCTGCATCCGGGCGGTGCCGAACCCGAGACGCCACGCCAGCACGTAGCAGAGCGGAATTGCTGTCGCGATCAGCGACAGCAGGGACGCTACCGTCAGGACGATCCAGCCAGCCAGTGCGTGCGCCTCCTCACCCGGCGAGGGCAGGACGATCACCGGCTGTGCCGGAGTCGTGGCCAGCTCGATCCGGACCACCCGGGCCGATGACAGCACGAATGAGAGCCGCCCGAGGTCGGGCTGCCCGGCGACGCTCATATGATCTTCACTCGGGTCGGCGACCACAGTCACCGCGCTGCCCGCCGCCGTCTGAACCGTTATCTGACTAGGTGCCAGCGACGCGCATCTCATGCTGTCGCTGCAGCCTGTGAACACGACGTAATCATCAGCGGGCAGGCGGGCTGCCACGGGATGCCCCGCGTGCAGGTAGATGGCGTCGCTGCCGCCGTAGGCGTTGACCCGCTCGATGATGAGCACGCCGCCGACAGCCAGCCCTGTCAGGGCCGTGGTAGCAAGGATCGCCAGGACGCTTACGGGCAGCGGGATTCCCGGCCGCGGCCGGGTGGGGTGGCGCCACCGAGGAGGCGTGAATGCCTCACGCCGCCGCCGCTTGCATTCCCCGTACGTAATGGCCGCCGCGACCGAGGTGAAGATAACAGCGGCGGCAAGGAATAGGCGGTTCTGCAGGTCCACCGCGTGCAGATAGGCGGCCCGGCTCGCCGGGATCACCACGCCGTGGTTGTTGAAGCCGTACTGATGCCGTACCGGGTCGTATTCGGGCTGGACGGGCAGCGTCGATGGGTTCACCGTGGCGGACAGGATCGTGACTGTGCCGATGATCAGCCCGAGCGGAATCCACAAGCCGGATGGGAGCACCTTTCCCCAGTCGACCGCCCGGCGGCCGCGCCGTCCCGCGTTGGCCAGGAAAGCCGCCCACCCGGATAGCGGGAACATGAGCACGAAAAACGGCGCGAAGTACCACGACGGCATGAAGCCGTCCCGCGAGGTGAATGTCAGCGCCCACGACGCCCCCGCGCCGATCGCCGCCGTGCACGCTATAACGCATACTGCCGCGTTCAGCAGCCCGAACAACGGCGTATCCCGCAATCGCATCGGGGCTGGCTCGCCTGGCATCACGCGCCAAAAGTACACGAAACGCATTGGCCTGAGTGCCCCTGCGATCTATCCGGTGCTCTGCCACACCCTGGGCACCTTCGGGCGCGAAAGCCGCGTCGGCACGAGATAGTGAACTGGCCGGGCGCTGTTCCTTGCCACAAAGACATTAAGCGTCCCGGCCAGCGGGTACGCGAACCCGGCCAGGTAGTACCGCTGACCGCAGGCGGGCACGGTCAGGACTGGCACGCTGACCTCAAGTCCGCCGATACGGTCCGGTTCAGCCGACGCCTGCGCTGCCGGGACGCCAAGCTGAATAAAGCCAACGCCCACCCCCGGTGACCGTGCCCCGAGTGCGATGAATGCCAGATCCCCGGCCGGGGTGGGCGACGCCGGGCGGGACGATAGCGGGTATGCAACCGCGACCGGGTCCACAGTAGGGCCGTCCAGTTCGAGTACGACCGCTGCTACGCACCGCTGGCCGGGCCGCGCGATGGCCCGTACCGTGAGCTCCCAGCCCTCTTTCCCGGCCACGCCGCCCGCGAACATGCCGTTGTACAGCCCCCCGCCCGAACCGGGCATCGGCCAGTTGGCGATGCCCAGCGAGGTGACCCAGGACTCGGACGGCACCGCGTCGGGCGCGGGGGGTGCGGGAGGTGCGGGAGGTGCGGGACTAGACGGGCTGGCGGTAACGCGGCCAGGCCGGTGAGCAGCGGAATGCTGCCCCGGCAGGGACAGGTATGCCGCAGTCATGATCGCGACGAGCGCGAGCACGCCACCAGCGACGACGTACCGTCGCCAGCGCGGACGGAACCCGTCCGCCCCAGGGGTGCCGATGACGTCCGGTTCTGGACTGTCCTCAGGCCGTATAGGGAACATTCCCCATCACCTAAGCAAACTGTAGCTTGCCTGGCCCGCCTGTGGCGAGGAACGTCCGGTGGTAGATCTCCCGGAGGAGCTGCTCCTTGCGGGCGTTGTACTGCATGCCATGCTCGCCCGCAGCGTTAGATTCAGCAGCGGCCTGGCGCTTGGCGGCGGCATAGAGGTCACTTTCGTCGGGATTGCCACGGAGCCAGTCCCGGAAGATCCGGTGTCGCACCAGCTCAGGGCTGTCGAACCCGAATACATGAAGATTGCAGCGCGGCTCGTCTGACTTGAGCATCCGGTGGCAATACCACCAGGGCTCCCGGATCACCAGCCGGAACCCGGCCGACTCCAGCGCTGGTACATAATCCTGCTCGCGGCCGGGGTCGGCCACGGTCAGGTCGATGTCGATAATCGGCTTCGCTGGCAGCCCTGGGACCGAGGTCGACCCCACGTGGCCAGCGGCCCGTGGGGCGTCGGGCAGCCAGGCCGAGGCGCCCGGCGGCGGCGGGGAGTCGTCGAATAGTACGATCTCGGCTCGGCTTGGCATCGGAACACCCTATTCCCACCCGGTCCGGAGTCGTAGCCAGGTCAGGCCGATGCCGCCCTGCGCGCGCTGGAACGCCCGAAGGGTCGGCAGGCCGGGTGGCGGTGACCGCCGGGAGCCGTCGACGAAGTACCCGGTGAGTGCGGCGGCAACCGCGGTCACGGCGTCCGGATCCGCTGCCTGGATGAGAGGGTGCGCGGCGCAGATGACCTCGGGCGGCGGGCCGCCGTCGAGCTGGATGCTGGGCAGCATGCAGACCAGATCGAACCATGGCTGGGCAATGCACGCCGCGGGCCAGTCGATTACGTACACGTGATCGCTGGTAAGCAGCAGGTTGTCCGAGCGCAGGTCGCAGTGCGCGAGCGTGCCGCCGTTCGCTGCCTCCTCCCATGCTGTCTCAAGTTCGGCCAGCCGCGCGAGGTTACGCTGCGCCCACGGGTCAAGTCCCGCCAGGTCTGTCCCGCTATCCCGCGCGGTCCGCAGGCGGCGCCAGCCGCGGAAGTCCTGGTCGAGCGCCTCCGCAATGCAGGGGGCTGGTACGGAGGCGGGGGCTGGCGTCAGTGCCTGGGCGAGGCCGGTCACGGCCTGCAGTACTCGGTCCAGTTCGCTGGGCTGCCACGGTCGCGCGGGCAGCCGGCCGTCGATGTCCTCAAGGATCAGGACAACCCAGCCGTCAGCCTCGAATGTGGCCAGCAGCCGTGGCGCGATCCCGGGCGGCAAGCTGGCCGTGATGATCGCTTCGGTGCGGTACATGGCCGGGGAATCGGGATTCGTCTCGAGAGCTACAGCCTTGACGAACGCCCGGTCTCCGCCGGCTAGCAGCAGGCGCGCGGCAACTCCTGGCGAGAAACCGCCGGCCTGCGTGATGGCGCTGACCACCTGACCGCGGAGTTCATGCTCGACACGCGCGCGCACCGACGCCGGCATGGAGAGCCACGGACGCTTGAGCTCGCGCGCCAGCGAGCCCGGGTCCGCGGCGGCCGTCGCCGCGCCATCAGCAGTCACCAGTCCAGCGTCGCCATGGATGCCCCGCGCCGCAACCCAATTACCAACGGATGTAACTGTCGAAGCCCGCTTGACCAGTTACTAGCTCCGACATTAGGGTGACGTAACTATCGTATTCACCTTTAACAGTTACGAAGGAGACGCCATGCTGATGCAACGCCGGCAGCGCATCCCACGGCTGGTCCGCCTCCTGGTCGCTGCCCGTGCGGTCAACCAGCTGGGCGCGTTCTCGCTGGCGTTCCTCACCGTGCTGCTGTGCCGTGCCCTTGGCGCGAGCATTGCCGCGGCCGGCCTCGTTACCGCGGCGTTCGGCCTGGCCACGATCCCCAGCAGGCTGCTCGGCGGCTGGCTGGCCGGCCGCCTGGGCCGCCGTCGTACGATCCTGACCGGCCTGGTCGGCTGCGCGGTGGCGCAGCTCGGCATCGCGACCGCACACGACCTCGCCGTGGCGGCGGCTTTCGCGGTTCTTCTCGGACTCGCCTTCGAGCTCTACGAACCGCCAAGCCAGGCGATGATCGCCGATGTCACGGCTCCGGATGAGCGGGCCGCCGCATACGGGCTGCTCACGATGGCCCTATCCGTCGGCAATATGGGCGCGGGCCTCGTTGCCGCTGCTGTGGGGAGCGAGAACCTCCGCTGGCTGTTCGTCGTCGATGCCGCCAGCTGCCTGGGCTGCGCGCTGATTGTCTACCTCGCGGTTCCTGCCGATTCACCGCCGCCAAAGGGTGACCGTCGCATCCAGGTCCGCGGGTCATCTCCGTTGCGGGATCCGGCGCTGCTGGCGATGACCGCATCGGGCACGGTGTTCGCGCTCATCTACATGGGGATCCTGGTCGCGCTCCCGCTGTCACTCGCCGCGGAAGGCAGGAATCCGGCCAGTGCCGGACTGGTCATGGCCGCATCCACTCTCACCCTCGTGCTGGCGCGTCCCCTGCAGCGGGTCAGCCTCTCTGACCCGAAGGCCTTCGCTATCGGCTTCCTCCTGATGGCGGCTGGCCTGGCCGGATACGCCATGGCGCACTCACTGGGCGCGTTCTTCGCACCGACCGTCGCGTTGAGCATCGGGAATGTGCTCCTGATGGGCCGCGCATTCGCCGTGGTCAGCGGGCTCGCGCCGTCGTACGATACGGTTCGTTACCTCGCCGTATACGGGCTGAGCTGGGGTGTCGCGACGGTGGCGGCTCCGGTGCTCGCCACGCAGGTGATCGGGTCGTTCAGGCCCGGCACGCCGTGGGAGGCCGGTTCTGCGCTGTGCCTGGTGGCGGCCGTCGTCCAGCCGTGCCTGCTGCGCGTCGTCTCCGGACGAGCTACGAGCGGATGAAAACGGCGTGGACGACGATCGCGTTGTTCATCCCCGCTATGCCTATGAAGTTCCACGTCAGGCCGAAGTCCGCCCGGTTGACCCGGAGCTCGCCGTCCAGCTGCACCTCGTCATCCGCGACGGACACCTTCGCGTCGAGGGCTGCCGGGCGGGTGCGGCCGCGGATGGTGAGGCTGCCCGTCACCCGGACGCCCCCGTCGGTCGCGCTCACGCCCTCAGCGGCAAAGGTGATGTCCGGGTGATTGCCGGCATCGAAGAAGTCCGCCGAGCGCAGGTGCTTGTCCCGCTTTGCGTTCTTCGTGTCGATCGACTCGGCGGCCACGGTGACGACGCCACTGACATCCCCGGCGGCCGTCACCGTGCCGTGCCCGGTGACCTGGCGGAAGAAGCCGTGGAGCGCGGAGAGCCCCCAGGTGTGCCTGGTATTCAGCCGGACCTCGGACCTGGCCCCGTCCAGCGTCCATGACCCGGCGAGCTTGCCGCCATCCACCAGCGCCTGCACGGTCAGCTGCTCCGGCATCGTCACGTCAATCCTCCGGTTATTTGGTTAGTAAATCAAAATAGTTTTGATATCGAAACCGTATATACTCGGGTTCGGGGTTGTCAAGGCGTGGTTGTCAAGGCAGGGAGGACCATGGCCGAGCAGACGGGCGGCTCCGAGCACTCCGCGCTGTGCCTGCGCCTGATGCAGCTGTTTCCCCGCGTGGTCAGGGGTATGCGCCGCTGGCAGGACCACGCCGCGCCGCCTGCGCCGATCAGCCCGCGGCACATTGCCGCGCTCGAGCAGATCCGCGGTGGCCCGGTCACCGTCGGGGACCTGGCCGCTCGGCTCGGCCTGACCCTGCCCACCGTCAGCGGTGTGCTCGCCGACCTCGACCGGGCGGGCCTGGTCGACCGGCGCCCCGACCCAGCCGACCGGCGACGCACGATCGTCGAGATTATTCCCGCGCAGGCGACCCTGATCGGGGAGTGGCTTGACGGTGCCGCCAAGCCCCTGGCCCGTGTCCTGGACAAGCTTTCCCCGAGCGAGCAGGAAGCCTTCCTCAAGGCCATGGACCTGCTCGAAACCGAACTGCGCAGCCAAGGCTAAGACCCCATGCTCCAGCCCTTGCAGGCGCTTTCGCAGGCCGAGGACCGGGACTGGGAGGCGATGGGCACCCTGCTCGCCGACGACGTCCGGGAGTTAGAACGCCCAGATTTAGATGGAAATTCGATGTCTGACGGAGATTAGGGGGTCATTTCTGACTCTTTTTCTTCCGTTGGGCATGGATCTTCCGCGTAGGGGGCGGTGGGCCGGGCGATGGGTCGCGCGTCTAGGGCCCGGGGCCGCCGCGAGCCGCCGGACGACGGGGTACTAGACTTGTACTATTCGCTTTATTGAAGCGTTAGTGTTTAGGAGTTTGCCACGCCGACCACCGTCGAGGAGCTGCGCAGCGCCGGGTTGCGGGTGACTGCCGCCCGTGTCGCACTGCTCGAGGCGGTACGTCATGGTGACCACCTCGGTGCCGACGCACTCGCCACGGGGGTGCGTGACCGGGTGGGCCACGTCTCCCTGCAGGCCATCTATGAGGCCCTGCACGCGCTGACCGAGGCGGGCCTTATCCGCCGCATCGAGCCGCCTGGCAGCCCGGCGAGGTTCGAGGGACGCGTCGGTGATAACCATCATCATGTTGTGTGCCGGTCGTGCGGCGTCGTCGCTGACGTCGACTGCGCGGTCGGCGAGGCGCCCTGCCTGACCGCCTCCGATGATCACGGTTTCGCGATAGACGAGGCCGAGGTCGTCTACTGGGGCCTGTGCTCCGACTGCTCTACCGCCCGCAGTTCCGCCTAGTCCGAAAGGATTCCTGTGTCTGAGAATCACGACCCGACAGTGACCGAAGGCCCGACCCCGGAGAGCGGCGGGTGCCCGTTCCTGCCCGGCCGCGTGCACCCCACCATGGGTGACGCCAACAATCAGTGGTGGCCGAACAAGCTCAACCTGAAGATTCTCGCCAAGAACCCCGCCGTAGCCAACCCGCTCGGCGAGGAATTCGACTACGCCGCGGCGTTCAGTTCCCTTGACCTCGCAGCCGTGAAGCAGGACATCGCGGACGTGCTGACGGACTCGCAGGACTGGTGGCCGGCCGACTTCGGCAACTACGCCCCCCTGATGATCCGGATGGCGTGGCACAGCGCGGGTACCTACCGGATCAGCGATGGCCGCGGCGGCGCCGGGTCCGGCCAGCAGCGCTTCGCGCCGCTCAACAGCTGGCCGGACAACGTCAGCCTGGACAAGGCCCGCCGCCTGCTGTGGCCGGTCAAGAAGAAGTACGGCCAGAAGATCTCCTGGGCCGACCTCATCGTGCTGACCGGCAACGTCGCGCTGGAGACTATGGGCTTCAAGACTTTCGGTTTCGGTGGCGGTCGCCAGGACACCTGGGAATCCGAGGAGGACGTCTACTGGGGTCCGGAGACCACCTGGCTTGACGACGAGCGCTACAGCGGCGACCGTGAGCTGCAGGAACCGCTCGGCGCGGTCCAGATGGGCCTCATCTACGTTAACCCGCAGGGCCCGAACGGCAACCCGGACCCGCTCGCCGCGGCCCGCGACATCCGTGAGACGTTCCGCCGGATGGCGATGAACGACGAGGAGACGGTCGCCCTGATCGCGGGCGGGCACACCTTCGGCAAGACCCATGGCGCCGGCCCGGACGAGAACGTCGGCCCCGATCCCGAGGCGGCCCCCATCGAGCAGCAGGGCTTCGGGTGGAAGAGCACCTACGGCACCGGCGCGGGCGGCGACGCGATCACCAGCGGTCTCGAGGTCACCTGGACGCCAACCCCCACCGAGTGGGACAACAGCTTCCTGACCACCCTGTTCGCCTATGAGTGGGAGCTGTTCAAGAGCCCGGCCGGCGCGCACCAGTGGCGGCCGAAGGGCGGCGCCGGCGCGGGCACCGTGCCCGATGCCCACGATCCGTCGAAGACCCACCAGCCTACGATGCTGACGACCGACCTCTCGCTCCGCGTGGACCCGGTGTACGAGCAGATCTCGCGGCGTTTCCTGGACAACCTGGATGAGTTCGCGGACGCCTTCGCTCGCGCCTGGTTCAAGCTGACCCACCGTGACATGGGTCCGATCGTGCGCTACCTCGGGCCGGAGGTTCCGGGCGAGACGCTGGTCTGGCAGGATCCGGTCTCGGCGGAGACGGTGTCGAGCATTGACGCCGCGGACATCGCGTCGCTCAAGGCGCAGATCCTTGCCTCGGGTCTGTCTGTGTCCCAGCTGGTGTCCACGGCCTGGGCGTCGGCCTCCTCCTTCCGCGGCAGCGACAAGCGCGGCGGCGCCAACGGCGCCCGGATCCGGCTGGAGCCGCAGAACGGGTGGGAGGTCAACAACCCCGACGAGCTGGCGCCGGTGCTGCGCACCCTGGAGGGCATCCAGTCGGCGTTCGCTGGTGCCCATTCCGATCGCGGCGGCAAGCGGGTGTCGCTGGCCGACCTGATCGTGCTGGCCGGCAACGCCGGCATCGAGCAGGCAGCCACGAACGCCGGCGTCAGTGTCGAGGTCCCCTTCACGCCTGGTCGTGGCGACGCGTCGCAGGAGCACACCGACGTGGAGTCCTTCGCCGCGATGGAGCCGGCCTCCGACGGGTTCCGCAACTACCTCGGCAAGGGCAGCCGGCTTCCGGCCGAGTACCTGCTGATCGACAAGGCGAACCTGCTCACCCTGAGCGCACCCGAGCTGACCGTCCTCGTCGGAGGGCTGCGCGTCCTGGACGCGAACTACGATAAGTCCAAGCGGGGTGTCTTCACCACCGCCCCGGGCTCGCTGACGAACGACTTCTTCGTCAACCTGCTCGACATGGGCACGGAGTGGAGCTCGGTCGCTGGTGACGCGAACACGTTCGAGGGCCGCGACACCGCCACCGGCGAGGTCAAGTGGACCGGCAGCCGTGTCGACCTGATCTTCGGCGCGAACTCCGAATTGCGCGCGGTCGCCGAGGTCTACGCGAGCGATGACGCCAAGCAGAAGTTCGTCAGCGACTTCGTCGCGGCGTGGGCCAAGGTCATGGACCTCGACCGGTACGACGTGGCCTGATCGCGTGTGACGTAAAAGGCGCCCCGCAGGTCACCGCGGGGCGCCTTTACGTCACCGGGATCGCGGGGCACGCGGGGATGATCTCGACTAGCCTCGCCATATGTCCTCCGAAATTCAGCGGCGCAGCCTGCTCGCGGCGGGAGCCACCGGATTCGTCGCGCTCATCGGCGGCTGCGGTGCGGCCGCGGCCGCACCGCGGGCCGTCGCCTCGCCGAGCGCCTTGCCGCGAGAAGGTGACCGTCCGGCGAGTGCCGTAACGCCGGCGGCGATCGCGACCGGCGTGCTGGCCGGCCGGGTCGTGGGCATCGACCCCGGCCACAACGGCCGCAACTTCACCAACCCGGCGTTCCTCAACGCACCCGTGTGGAACGGCAGGGAATGGGAGGGCTGCGACACCACCGGCACCGAGACCGACGAAGGTTACAGCGAGGCCCTGTTCAACTTCAACGTCGCCGAGTTCCTGCGCGACAAGCTGGTAAGCGACGGGGCGACCGTGGTGATGACGCGCACGTCCAACGACGGCCTCGGGCCGTGCGTCAACCGCCGGTCCCGGATCATCGACGACGCACACGCCGACGTCGCGATCGACATCCACGCCGACGGCGGGCCGCCGGACGGGCGCGGATTCTCCATCCTGGAGCCGGTCGCGGACGGAACCAACGACGCGGTGATCGCCTCGTCGAAGCGGTTCGGGGACGTGCTCAGATCCGCGTACGGAGCAGGCACGCCGATGCCGCTAAGCGACTACTACGGCGTCGACGGGATCGAGTACCGCCCCGACCTCGCCGGGCTCAATCTCACCACGGTCCCGAAGGTGCTCATCGAGTGCGGCAACATGCGCAATGCCGCCGATGCGGACCTCCTGCGCACGACCGAGTTCCAGCGGGCAGCGGCGCACGCGATGGCCACGGCGATCGTCAGCTTCCTGCGATAATTTCCGGCTATGAGTTCCTTTCCAGCTGTGAAGATCTCGGCAGAACGACTTGTGCTTCGCGAGTTCAGTCCCGACGATGCCAGCCTGGTGGCCAGCGCCCTGGCCGACGGTGCGCCCGAGGCACTGCCGCCCGGCGCTCCGGCCCAGCCGGACGGCATTGCCGGATGGCTGGCCAGTGGTGTGCACCTGATGCGGGAGAGCGGCGCCGGGGTTCATCTGATGATGCTGGACCGGGCGAGCGGCTCGATCACCGGCGGGATCAGCTTGTTCCACACCGACTGGGAGGTCAGGTCGGCCGAGATCGGGTACGGGGTGCGTATCGATCGGCGCGGCAAGGGTTACGCCACGGAGGCGCTGGCGGCGCTGGCGCGATGGGCGCTGAACGACGGCGGGATGCAGCGGGTCTGGCTGACCGCTAACACCGACAACGTCGCATCGGTCCGGGTGGCGGAGAAGGCAGGCTTCCTCCGCGAAGGAACGCTGCGCCGGGCCGGCCTCGAAGAGGACGGCCTGCACGACCAGGCCCTCTTCTCCCGCCTAGACAACGACTAGGTTTCCATGATCACGAAATGGGCTGGTTGGGTAGGGGTAGGGGTGTGCATCTGGTGGTTAATGCGCGAGCACTCGGGGTTCGGGGATTGGCAATTGGCTGCGTCGAGAGCAAAATGGCTGTGAGCAGGCGTGATGTTCCGTACACTTAGGCTGCTCAACTGGCGCACAAGGGAGGGTCCATGCCGGACTGGGTGGTTGTCGGGCTCGATAACGGGGGAACTTCGAATAACGGTACAGTGCTCGACGCCGACGGTCACTTCCTGATCGACCAGCTGGCAGAGGTACCGAGCTACGTCAGGGAAGGACCGGACAAGGCGCTTCAGGCACTGGCCGATTCCTTCAGGTACGTGCTCGAGCTCACCGGTGTGCCGCTGGCCCAGGTACGCGCGGTCGGCCTGGATACGCCGGGTCCCGCCAGCGCCGAGGGCGTCATCTCATCCAAGGGCGCGACCAACTTCAGCGACCCCGGCTGGTTTGGCTTCGACATCCGCAGCGCGCTCGAGGAGCGTCTCGGGCTGCCGGTCCTCTATAACAACGACGGCAACGCCGCGGCGCTGTACGCCCACCACGTGAAGTACGGTGCCGCCGCGGCCGGGCACGGGTCGGTCTCCGCCATCGTCGGTACCGGTCTCGGTGGGGGGATCGTCGCGGCCGGGCGGGTAGTCAAGGGCGCGGCGGGGATGGCGGGCGAGCTCGGCCACATCCGCATCCCGATGGACGGCCTGATCGAAGACGGGCAGCAGGTACCTGGGTGCAACTGCGGCCTGTCCGGTGACGTGGAAAGCTTCGCCTCGCTCACCGGAATACAGCGGAACCTGCTGCCGTACTGGCTGACCAGGTACCCAGGGCACGAGCTTGCGGGCCAGCCCCTAGCCAAGGCCGCGAAGCTGGTCCGCGGTTACGCGGAGGACGGGGATCCGCTCGCGCTGGCGATCTTCGGCCAGCAGGCGAAGGCGATCGGCGTGCTGTTCACCGTCGCGGCGAACTTTGTCGATCCCGACGTGTACTTCATCGGCGGCGGCGTGGTCGAGGCCGCACCGCACTTCCGCGACTGGTTCCTCGCCCGGGTACGGGAACACACGGAGCTGCGCGAAGAGCAGGCCCGGGTGGAGGAGATCGCTCTGGTGCCCGACCGCGACATGGCAGGTGCACGCGGTTCCGCTGTCGCGGCCCGTGACTGGCTGCTGCGCGGCTAGGCAGTCTGCGGCTAGCAGGACGTAACACACAGGCCGTTCTGCTGTGTAAGTCGTTGACCGGCGGAACCACTACCAGCATGATGAAGCGGGCCGCGCTGTTACCTGAGTTGCTGTAGTGGTGCGGAAGATGTCCAGGGAACTGCGCGGACTCGCCGGCGTCGGCCTGGTGCGGCTCGCCGTCGACGCTGAGCGTCAAGCTGCCCGACTCTATCCAGATCAGCTCGCGGGTGCCGGGCGCGTGAGCGTCGCCGCCGAACGACTCGCCTGGCAGCACCTCCCAGTGCCACAGTTCGGTGGCCCAGGGCGGGCTGGTGGCGCCGACGAGCGTGCCGGTACCGCCGGCCGGGCCATGCCACATCACGCGCGATACGTCGCCGACGCGGACAGCCGGTTCCTCGCCGACCTCGACCAGCTGGGTCACTGGCACGCCGAACGCATCGCTGAGTTTGGCCAGCGTCGCCAGGTTCGGGTTCGAGCCGCCCTGCTCCAGCGCGACGAGCACGCCCTTGCTCACGCCGGACCGGGCGGACAGCTGATCCAGTGACCAGCCGCGCCCTGCGCGGAGAACCTTCACCGTGCGCGCGATGGCGCCAGCGAGTTGAGTGATATCCGATGTGGTCATTATGATGAACTACGCGTTCCAATATTCCGACCGACGCCAGGGACTGTTGACATGGTTATCCTCGCACTCGCCGCGGCCATCCTGTACGGCAGCGCCGACTTCCTCGGCGGTCTCGCGGCGCGGCGGGCTAGCCCGCTCGCGGTCACCGCCGTGACCGCGCCGGCCGGGATGCTGGTGCTGCTGGCCGTCCTCGCGGGATGCGCGGTGCTCACCTGGACTGGCCACGGCGATGCGACGCTGCTTGCCTTCGGCGGGTGGGGTGCGGCGCGCTGGGCGATCGCCGGCGGGGTCGTCGGGGTGTCGGGGCTCGTCGTGTTCTTCAAGGGCTTCGCGAGCGCGCCGATGAGCGTGGTCGCGCCGGTGGCCGGGCTGGTCTCCACCGTGGTGCCGGTGGCGGTCGGGATCGCCGGGGGTGAGCGGCCGAGTGCGTCCGTCGTGGCCGGGGCGGCGCTGTGCCTGACCGCCATCGTCCTGGTCAGCGCTCAGCCGGGCTCCGGTTCAGGCCGGCTTCTCAGCGGGCTCGGTTACGGCATCGCGGCGGGAGCGGCGTTCGGAGTGTTCTACCTGTGCCTGAAGAACGCGGGGCACGCCGCGGTGCTGTGGCCGGCCGTGATCCAGCGTCTAACCGGCACCATCGTCATGCTCGGCGCGGTTGCCCTCACCAGGACCGGCCGGGGCGGCCTCGATCGCAGGCTGCTGCTGCTCGCGGGTGCCTCCGGCGCGGTGGACGCCACGGCCAACGTGAGCTACATGTTCGCGACCCGGGCCGGCATGTTCGGGCTCGCCGTGGTCATCTCGTCGCTCTACCCGGGAGCGACGGTACTGCTGGCCAGGGTGGTGCTGCGAGAGCGGATGCGCACGCCGCAGCGGATCGGGTTGCTGCTGGCGGCCGCGGGAATCGTGCTCGTAACCGCCTAGTCGTCGTCGTCCTTGCCCTTGAAGATCAGCCCGCACACTTCCAGGTAGAGCTGCTCCGGATAGGGCAGGTGGTCCACGATGCGCAGTGCCTGGTCCTGGCCGGCTGACTCGAGGATGAACTCGCCGTAGCCGAGGATGCGGCCCATCGTGGATCGCTGGAAGCTCATGTCCGTGACCTTGCCGAGCGGCATCATGTTCACCTTGCGGGTGACGATGCCGGAGGCGAGCAGCATCCGTTGCGAGGTGACGACGAAGTAGTTCACCGACCACTCGAAGATCTTGATCCCCAGGTACCCCACGAGCACTGCCCACAGGCCCCAGATCACCACGATCGCGATCGAGTTGCTGTTGACCTCGGAGAAGTTGCTCAGGAAGCCCGCCGCGGCGAGCCCGAGCAGAACCCAGAGGATGGGCTTGATCAGGACCGCAGGATGCTGCCGGACCGTGATGACCTGCCGCTCATGCGGCAGCAGGTACTTGTTGACCGAGGTGGGTACGGTGTCGCTGCTCGGGACGAGCCTCATCGCAGCCTCTGGTCTTAAATGGAAGCAACAAAACGGGAAAGGCCGTTGGCCGCCGTGGTCAGGAACGTGCCGATGTTATGCACGATGTGAGCGGCATTCGTCGGCTGCTGAATGACCCACCAAACCACGAAGGCGATCGCGGCGTAGGTCAAGATTGTCTTGATAGACACGTCGCCTCCCTGGTGACCCAGAGTTGTACTGACATCTATTCAACCTATGGTAGCGCGCACCGATTTCGGGGCCAACGGTTTACGGGGAGTACTTACTGCCAGTCACTGTCGGCTTCAGTATGCCCCGTGTTGCGTCCCAGTATGCACGATCTGAGAGGCGCTGTAGCGCCGGCCACGCCGGCGGGGCAGGGATTCTCGCGTTACCAGCAAGGTTGCCGGCGATTCTGCTGCAGCGGCAGGCACCTATCTGACAGCATTCCTGGAGTGCAGGGCATGCTGGCGGGATGGCGATGACGGACGAGAACGAGACGGACTTCGCCGTGATCGTGTACCGGGAAGAAGACCGGTGGGAAGTGGACGCGCTGCCGGGCGCGGTCACTGCCAGCCTCGACGCGTTCGTCCGCGCGCTGCGGCAGCAGCCGAGCATCGGCGGCACGATCGGCTTCACGGGCATCGGCGATGACTTTTTTCTCGCGGTCCGCATCTTCGGCGATGAGGTCTCGCTGTTCCTGTCCGACCTGACCGCGGCGGTGGACTACGAGTTCGCGACGCAGGTACTTGAGGCGCTCGATATCCCGGTACCGGCCGATGACGAGCTTGACCAGGTGCTGTCGGCCGGGGACATGTCCATCTTCGCCGACCTGGGCCTTGACGAGATGGAGCTCGGCGCGATGGCCGCCGACCTCGACCTGTATCCCGAAGACGCGGTAGCCGGCATCGCGGACCGGCTCGGCTTCGGTGCGGCGATGGAGCGCGCACTGGACATCGCGCTCGGGCCGTTACCTGCATGACCGCTGGATACGTGGCGAGCTTCGAGCCGTTCATGCGGATGGCGCTTGACGAGGCAGCCGTTGCTGGTGCCGACGGGGATGTCCCGGTGGGTGCCGTGGTGGTGGCTCCCGACGGTGCCGTGGTCGGTCGCGGGCACAACCGGCGGGAGGCAGACCAGGACCCGACCGCGCACGCGGAGATCCTCGCGATCAGGGCCGCGGCGGCGGCCACCGGCGGCTGGCGGCTCGCGGATCTCACGCTGGTCGTGACACTCGAGCCGTGTACTATGTGTGCTGGTGCGATTACTCTAAGTCGGCTAGAGCGGGTGGTCTACGGGGCCGTTGATCCCAAGGCAGGCGCGGTCGGCTCGCTGTGGGATGTGGTCAGGGATCCGCGGCTCAACCACCGCCCCGAGGTGATCGGCGGGGTGCTCGCCGGGCCTTGCGGTGAACTGCTGCGTGAGTTCTTCGCGACCCGCCGTTTCGGGTAAGCTCAGCCACGGTGGAGTCGCCTAGTGGCCGAGGGCGCACGCCTCGAAAGCGTGTGAGGGGGCAACCTCTCCGTGGGTTCAAATCCCACCTCCACCGCTCGGCGGGGGGCAGCGTGCGCGTTGCCACATGGGGTCGATCCTGGATAGCGGGGGTCGGCCCTGGAACCTATGACTCCTCTCGCGCGTTTTTACGTGCGGCGTCGTGCTGCGCACTCCGGTACGCGCTAGCGTCCGGCGATGACCAGGTGAAGAGGAGAGCTGAGTGCTGGGGCCACAGGGGACTGGATTTTTCCTGCTTCTCATCGTGGCATTCGGGGCTTTGCTGTTCTGGGTGGCCGTAGCGAAGCAGGTCGTGTTCCGGGTATTCGCGGCCTGCCTGGCGTTCATTCCCGCCATGATGTTCGGCGTCGCCGCCGTGAACAAGTACTACGACTACTACCAGACGTGGGGCGCGGCGTTCAGCGACCTCAGCGGCGGGGCCGCGGCGGGGCTGCCCAAGCTGGCGGCCGGCGGTCTCACCCAGAAGAAGATCCAGCAGGACCTGAACCGGAGCACCAACCTCGTCGAGGACCAGCAGTTCGGCACCGTATTCGCAACCTACGTCACCGGGCCGAAGACGCACATCAGGCGGGAAGTGCTGGTCTACCTGCCGCCGCAGTACTTCCAGACGGCGTACGCCCACTACAAGTTCCCGGTCATCGAGCTGCTGCACGGCTCGCCCGGTGACCCGTCCGCCTGGATCAATGTGCTGGATGTCACGACGGACTTCCTCACCCTGCTCACCAACCACCAGGCGGATCCGGCAGTGCTGATCATGCCGGACACCGACGGCGGCTATCGCTACGCGCTCCAGTGCCTGAACGACCCCACCGGCGTCCAGGACATGACATTCGTCGCCAGGGAAGTCCCCGATGCCATCACCGCGGCGCTGCGGGTGCAGCCGCCAGGTAAGTCCTGGGGCATCGCCGGCTACTCCGAGGGCGGCTACTGCGCCGCCAACATCGCGCTGAACTACCCGGGCGACTTCGGCGCGGCCGGCATACTCAGCGGCTACTTCGCTCCCACCCCCAGCCAGGTACCGCTGGGCGGCAAGCCGGGAGGAAAGCCGATACAGAAGAACGTGTTCGCCGGCTACCCGGAGCTGCTGTTCAAGAACTCGCCGGCTGAGTACATCACCCACGTCCCCGAAGGCGTGGAGATACCGCAGTTCTGGCTCGCGGCTGGCCTTGCCGACAAGGGCGACGTCGAGGCCGCACAGCAATTCCAGCAGCTAGCGGAGTTCCGCCAGGTGACGGTGCCGCTGGATCTCATCCCCGGTGGCCACACCGGCTCGGTCTGGCGGGCGGCGCTCGCCCCGATGTTCACCTGGATGACGCCACAGCTTCAGGCGACCGCCAAGGCCGCCAGCCTGCGCGCCGCGCAGCACGCCCACACGCACACGCGCACGCCGAAGCCATCCGCAACCAAGGCACCCGTCCTGCATGTCACGCCACCGGCTAAGCGGCCCAAGTCGTAGCGCCTCAAGTCGTAGCGCCTCAAGTCATAGTGCCTCAGGTCATAGTGCCTCAGCTTGAGGGTCCTACCGCGGTCCAGGTGACGGCGACGGTCCATGACGTGGAGTGGTCATCCCAGGTTTCGGGGCCGGTGAGCACCAGGCCCTCGTGCTGAACCTGGCTCTGGAGTTCCGGCGGGGCCGCCGTGCAGCCGCCGGTCGGCACCGCGTCAAACTCCTGGTCGCAGGAGGCGCTCGTCGACAGCGGGTTTGCGTACGCCACCCCGGAGGCAAAGTTCGTCACCGTGTACTGGTTCACGCCGGGCAGGCCATTCCCGCCGGAGCAATCGGGTGCCGCGGCAGAACTGCTGCTGGTCCCGGCGGTACTGATGTCGGGGTTACAGAGTGACCACTGAGTTCCGTTGTCGGCGGGCACCGCGTTTGAGCCGGTGACGAGCACCTTCCCCGGAATCCCGGTGTAAGTGACCGTGATCGGGAAGGTCTCATTGACACCGACCGAGCCCACCGAGCAGCTCCCGTTGGGGTAACCGAGTGCGGACCCGATCGAGTTCGTGTCGCCGTCGCCGCCGTTGCAGTCACCGAAGGTGACCGTGCCAGGCGACACGGTCACGGACCGGATCGTCGGCACGACGTTGAAATGCCCGGTCGTGGTGCCGCTGCCGCCCGTCACCTGAGCCTGCCCCGTGGTAGCCGTCGACGAGTGCCTGGTGAACAGGAAGAACACCACGAGAAGGGCGGCGACAACGATCACGGCATTACGCATGCGTACCTCGCAGTTCGAAGTGGATCCGCAGGCCCGTACGCCGTACGATGACGACGATGGCCGCGAGCACGATCAGGGCGACGAACAGCCACCATCTCCAGGCCGCGACTGCCGACCCCGGACCCGGCGTGACGCTGAACTCAAGCCCGGTCGCGGCGGCGGCGCCGAAGTTGACATCGCCGGAGGTGCCCGCGATCGAACCGGTCGCCACGAGGTCGGTGGCATAGCTGCCCGGCTGGGCGTTTCCCGGCGTGTGCAGCTCCAGTGAGATCAGCGCCGACTGGTCTGGGGCGAGCTGCGTACCCTGACCGCTGATCTGGATCCAGGACCCCGGCACGCTCAAGCCAGGGCCGGATCCCGTTGACAGGCGTTCAACCCGGACGCTGACCGACTCGGCCTGGGTGCCCGTGTTGATGACGTACAGGGACGGTAGCGCATAGGTGCTGCCCGGATGCGCCACGCCGCCCAGGCGCACCGGATTGGACTGGATGCCGACCCCGATACTGGCGTACGCCGGTACGGCCAGCCCCAGCGCCGCAGGCAAGCCCACGGTGAGTGCGAGACCCGTGCGAATTAAAGTGTGCATATACACTAAATGTAACTAACGGCGGCCCCACGTCAACGGACGGCCGCCCGATCCCTCCGGTATCGATGATCGCGGTCGTCATGACGCCGAGGGGGACGGCAGCCATAGCGACCAGTCCCCTTCTGGGTCGGTGGTCTGCCCCACCTCGATCAGGTAGCCGTCGGGATCGCGGATGTAGCAGCGTATCTCGTACTGATGCTGTTTCGGGGGTGTCAGGAACTGGGCGCCCCTGGTGCTCCACTCGGCGTAGACGGCGTGGATGTCCGCGACCCGGATGTTGAGGAAGGTGCTTACCCGGTCCGGGTCACTTGGCGTCTCCAGGGTGACCGTGGGCTTGTCGTCGGTCGGCCCTCCGCCCACGTTGATGATGATCCAGCTGTTGGCTAGTGAGACGTATGTCAGCCCTCCGGGGCCGGAGAAGGCGATCTTGCCGCCGAGTACCTCGGTATAGAAGCGCCGGGAGCGCTCGACGTCGTCCGAGACGATGAAATGAGCCAGGACCATTCCTTCTGCTGGCGGCGTGAACTCGGCCATCTGGCACCTCCACTGGGTTGGGCTCGTCTCCCGCTCACGGCGGGCCTGCGTCACGGCACCATGGTCGCACCCGGGGCGGTCCGTCGCGCCCGGGGAAGTCCCTGGTCCTGCCGTTGGTCTGCCTCAGTAGTCCGGAGTCTGCGGGTACAAGAGCGCGCTGATGACGAAGCCGCCGCCGGCCGGCCCGCCGAGGACCGTGCTGACCGTGTTGGCTGCCGGGTTGTACCAGTCGATCTTCGCGAACGACGTGTGCCCGTCGCAGCCGCCCGTCACGAGCAGCGGCAGCTTGCTGCGGTAGGTGCCCAGCGGCTCCACGTTGCCAGCGCTCGCCGCCCCGGGGATCAGGAGCTGAGTGCCCGTGCCGCTGGTGTTGAGCCGCTCCAGCCACGACGACCCGCAGGCCGCCTCCTGGGCGTACGTCTTACCCGCTACCCGCCAGGCTCCCAGGAACGTCGAGGACTGGCCCTTGGTGCTGAGCTGCGTGGGCTTGGCGCCGGATAGCGGCAGTGCCCACAGTTCCGTGGTCGACTGGCTGGAGCAGGTCGCCAGCACGGACTGGCTGGTCCACCAGTTCAGCGCGGTGCACGAGTTGAAGCCGTGCGGCGGGGCCAGGAAGCTGATTGGAGTGCCGCCGTTGGACATGACCACCAGGCCGTTCAGCGTGTCCAGGACGACATCGGGTCCGGCCGGGCTCTCCGTGAAGCCCTGGGACCCGCTGCCCGCCCCGGGGAACGAGTCCGGGTAGCACTCCTGCCGCGCGCCGGTCAGGCTGTACCGCTGCAGGGGCAGGTACCCGCTGCCCGAGGGGGTGGACTGCACGAGGATCCCCTGCCCCGAGGGCCGGGTGAACGAGAGGCTGATGTATCCGTCGCCCGAGTACACGTAGAAGGCGCTGCCCTTCCCGGTCTTCAGGTTGACCACATAGATCGTGGCCTTGGTCCCGTTCGTCGGCTGGTCCACGAACAGGGCGTCCATGGTGGCCGCTGACCAGTCCACCAGGTAGGTGCCGGGCGGTACGGCGCCCACCTTGTACCGCTGGCCGGATGGTGAGGCCAGGTACATCGTCTCCGCGGCGTTGATCGACTCGCTCGGGGCCACGGTGCCGAGAACCCAGCCCGCGCCGACGCTATGCCACGGGACGGAAGAACCCGGCCAGGGTGCCGTGGCGAGGGCCACGTGTCGGCTGTAGGTGGGTCCGCACCCGGTTGCCGACGTTTCTTTAGCGATGCTTGCGTGGGCGGTGGTCACTTGGACCGCGGTTACGGCGGCGGTGGCCATCAGACCGGCCATCGCCAGCCGTCTCAGCCGGACAGAACGCATAAAAGTACTCACCAGGCCTCCCCTTGTGTATCCCGTTGTATCCGGCGTGAACGGCGAGCCGTCCACGCCGGGATGATCAGCTGTGCGGACTCCTGAGGGTGCCGTTCGTGCTGACGCTGGTGCAGCGTTCGGAAGCCTGGGGACGCTACCAAAAGGGACGCTATAAGGCCAAGGGATCGGCGTCAATACCACTACATCGGCTGCGGAACCCAGGTCGGTGATCGGCCCTGGTAATGGCCGGAACGGCTCGGCGCCGCGTCTGAGTCGGCCGCCGCTGGTCAGCGGGCGGCTACGGCCTCGCCGGCCAGGACGGCCAGGACATCACCGATGGCGGGTTCCCTGGCCGCCGGATCAGGCAGCGGGAGGTGCGCCTGGACCTGGTAGCGGTTGCGGCGGCCGTCTTTTTGCTTGACCACGTACCCGGCCGTGGTCAGGTCGGTGACGATGCTGTACGCGCTGCGCTCGGTGATTCCCAGGCTGGCGGCGATGTCCCGCAGCCGGGCACCCGGGTCCTGGGCGATGTGCAGCAGGACCCTGGCATGATTGGTCAGGAAGCTCCAGTTCTCCACCCTCCCGAGAGTACCACTATTTTCTAGAAATACATTGCTAGTTTTCGAGTTCGGGCGATAAGACAGTTTCAGATGTACGTATAGGATCTGTCCCGCGGGCGGTGATCGGCCGCGGTGATGAAGCCTTCGCTGATCGGTTGTTTCCCGCGCGGGCTGGAGCGGGTTGACTCAGCTGTGAATGAGCACCATTGCCCGGCCTGCCCCCACGGGCCGGATTTACCGGCCTGCGGGACCATGGTCGGGGTACGGTAGAGCAGGTGCGGTCATGCCAGATAGGCGCGGCCGCGGCCCCGTTGCTCTGGACCCTGGCGATGTAGCCCCGAGGTGTGTGCCCGGAAGGCGCCCAGGAGGACAGAGCGACGAAGTCAACATTTGCCCCGCCGTCCGGCAGTGTCTCAGCTGCGGACGTTACCGTCGATCCTTCGACAGCTAGCTTTCGTGCGCTGGCGCTTCAGGTACGGGCGATGGGCCTGCTCGAGCGCAGGCCCGGCTACTACCGGGTGAAGATCACCGTAACGATCTTCGCCTTCTTCGCTGGATGGGCACTGTTCGTCGTTGTGGGCAACTCGTGGACGGCGCTCGCCGTCGCCCCGCTGCTGGGGATGATGTTCACACAGCTGGGCTTCCTTGGCCATGATGCGGGACACAACCAGGTCTTCCGCGCGCGCTGGCGCAACCGTCTGCTCGGCCTGCTCGTAGGGAACGCGCTCATCGGGCTGAGCTTTGGCTGGTGGGTACCCAAGCACAACGCGCACCACGCCCATCCCAACGAGCTGGGCCGCGACCCCGATATCGGGGAAGGGACCGCCCTGGCCTCGCCTGACGGGCGCGGGCCCGTCGCATCGTGGCTGGCACGCTGGCAGGCGCCGCTGTTCTTCCCACTCATGCTGCTGCGCAGCTGTGGCATGCACGTACTCGGGATCCAGCGGCTTGCGCGACGACGAGATCGTGCCTCGGCGGTAGAAGCCTCTCTCATCGTGCTGCATGCCGCGCTGTACCTGACGGTGGTGCTGTGGGTGCTCTCCCCGCTCAAGGCACTCGCGTTCATCGCCATACAGCAGGCGGTCTTCTCGGTATACCTGGGCATCAGCTTCGCACCCAACCACAAGGGGATGCCGATCATTGACTCCGCGGCGGCGGCCGGCTTCGCCCGTCGCCAGGTGGTGACCGCCCGGAACATCAGCGGCGGCCCGTTTACCACTTTCATGCTCGGCGGCCTCAACCGCCAGATCGAGCATCACCTGTTCCCGTCGATGCCCCGGCCCAACCTGCGACGGGTCCAGGGTCTGGTCAGGGACTTCTGCATAGCGACCGATCTCGGCTACTGCGAAGACAGCTTCGTGGGTTCGTTCCGGCAGATCGTCCATCACCTTGGCGAGGCCGGAGCGGCCAGCAGCCGTCCCGACTGATGTCCAGGTAGTTTGCCGCAGATAATTTCTCGCGGAGATTCGGTGCTCTACGGCACGCACCAAGGGGCGCGTACCAGCTGGTACGCGCCCGGCTGGCCATTTCTATTAGCTTGGCTTGCATGAGACTTTCGGATTCAGGCCAGCGTAGTTGAGCGGCCCCGCGAGAACCGTGACGACGATCGTGCTCGCCTTGGCGCAGCCAGGGTCAGAGTTGGAGTAGTAGTGCCGCTGTCCGCCGGCGATAGCGCCGATGACCAGCCATATGACGAGGATTATCGTTCCGATTCGCATTTCTATCTCCTGCCTCTGCCCTTGGGTACAGACCAGCCGGTACCAACGCCTGCGAGGTGCAGAGCGAGGCAGGCCAGCCCGGCAAGCATCAGGCTCGTTGGGGAGAAGACCGCGCTAGTGGCGGTAGACGTCGCGTTAAGCAGGAACGCGATGATGAACAAGATAGCCGCGACGTAGCCCAGCATTGTCGCATCCTTCCGGAGCCGAAAAAAATCAGGATATGGGTGGGTTGTTTCCAGGACCCGCATGTCTACGTCGCGGGGGCTCCGGCAGGGATATCGGGGGCAGGGATCACGACATACTCCAAGTCGAGCGGATTCTTATGCGCTCACTGCTGAGTCAAGCCCTCGGTGGGATGCGGGGAAACAGCCAATCCGGGAAGGGTTCATCACCGCAACCGATCACCCCGTGCCGCCGCGACCCTGTTCCAGGGCGAGACGCTGCGCGGGATGCTGCTTAACGCCTACGCCTTCGAGACCGCAGGGTCAGCAGCGCTTACCGGTTCGGCCGCGCTGGGCGGCTGAGTAGCAGTGGCCAGCTGGCGGTGGATGAGCCCGGGCGCGTGCCGCCAGGTGAGCCAGGCGATCACGCCGATCGGGATGGGGAGCAGGTACGTGACTGCCCGGTACAGCAGGACGGCGGCTGAAACTTGCACTACGGTCGAGTGGCTGGCACCAGGGCCGATACTGTGGCCGCCGCCAGCGGCCAGGATGCCGATGAGCCCGAGCTCGGTGATTCCGAGACCGCCTGGGGTAATCGGCAGCACCGTCAGCAGCCGGATGGAGGCGAAGGCCGCTAGCGAGGTCTGCCAGGGCACCTGACCCTGCGATAGGCCAGCGCCGCGCAGGCATGCCAGCAGGACCAGCCACAAGGTGAGGTTGCTCGCGACGGTGGCGGCGCTGATCCGCCAGCCGCGTACCGAGATCAGGATGCCGGCCCGGCAGCGGAAGCCAGCCAGCGATCCGGGGATGTCGAAGGATGTCCGCCTGCGTACTAGCCGACAGCTGACCGTAAGGGCGCGCTGGACAGCGCGCCCGGCCCAGAGCGCGAACGACTCGCTGTGGATAAGCAGCCCGAGTCCGGCCGCGGCGCCGACAAGCAACGCCAGGCCGGCAGCCGCCGCGGCGATCAGGCCGGTGCTTGGCCGGCCATCCGTCAGCAGGACCAGCACGGCGAGAACCGGCAGGCCGAGGCGGGCGAAGACATTCCAGGTCCCCGACACCAGGGTGTACAGCACGTACTCTTCGGTGCCGATACCCCAGCTCGACAGCATTGCCCAGCTGATTCCCAATGCGAGGGCCCCGCCCGCGGGCATGGTGTTCGCGACAACGCTGGAGCCGAGGTTAACCGCGGCCGCTTCGCGTAGCCGTATCGATGGCAGCACCGTGCAGATCATGATCCAGATGGCGGTCATGCTGGCCGCCGCCGCGACAGCGATCAGCAAGGACTGCGGCCAGGCCATCGCGTCCACGCTGGCCCAGGCACTCGGGTAAGACGCGAAATGCGGAAGGGCGTAACCGAAGGCGGCTGCGACGAGCGCGGCCGACACCGCGCCGCGGACGATCTTACGGGCCGGGTGCGGTCGAGGGAAGGCGGTCTGCCTGCGGGAAGAATCCACGGCACTGGTCTTCCTGAGCGGCCAGCTGCTAGCCATCCGCCGTAAGCCGGTGAGTCATCGCGGCTGCCCTTCATGCCCTGTCGCGGTGCCCTGTCACTGCTCAGCTAAGCTCTCCACCAGCGCCGCGGAAACAGGCAGAAACCGCAAACGTCATCACCCAGGCTGATCGCCGTGCACTGCGGAAACCAAAGCGGCTCGTGCAGCCTGTGCATGCTGCGTAATCGGGGTAATGTCGAGCCTGAGAGCCGGTGAAACTCGCTACTGGGTCGAGACCCGCCTTGCCGCTGTAGCAGGATGGGAGCTTCGTGTCCGGCGTCAGACTGATTACCCGTGACCGTGGCGGTCCCGCCGCTGGACGGGGCTGCACGGATGACGGTTAGCCGGCAGGGCAGGATCTGGGGCATGGTCGCGGGACAGGCGGCTGGCCGCGGTGGCCTGGTGTCAGCCTCTGACGCGTGCGCGGCGGCTGTTGATGCGGTCAAGGTCACCGGATCGTGGCTGAGCGCTGCGGACGGTGCGGAGCCGCCGGGTCATCTGATGTCGGTTACTGATGCGGTCAGCCTGCGGCTCGCTGAGCTCGAGCTGACGCTGGGTGAGGGGCCATCTGCGGATGCTGTCGCCAACGGTAGCCCGGTGCTCGTCTCGGATCTGGGTGAGACGGGGGCTGGCCGTCGCTGGCCGGTGTTCGCTCCGGCGGCACGGCAGGCCGGGGCAGCCGCGATATTCGCGTTCCCGCTGCGGCTAGGGGCGATCCGGGCTGGTGTCATGGGCCTGTACCGAGACCAGGCCGGACCGCTGAGCGACGTGCAGCTGGGCGATGGGCTGCTCTTCGCCGATGCCGCGGTCCTGCTGCTGATTACCGCAGATGAGGCGGGCGGAGCCGCGGCGGGGCCGGGCGGGCAGCCCGCGGACCTGGCCGGGCATCGTGCTGAGATCGATCAGGC
>Ga0209530_1000394_pt1 | contig 32587 bp, 29 predicted proteins | sample BlaSpr_A8_Ref_O1_FD_187987 | JGI IMG/M metagenome (GOLD analysis project Ga0209530, IMG submission 187987) | Forest soil microbial communities from Thunder Bay, Ontario, Canada - Black Spruce, Ontario site 2_A8_Ref_O1 (SPAdes) (version 2) | ecosystem: Environmental > Terrestrial > Soil > Boreal...
GGAGCAACTGCCCGCTCGACAGCGCGCAACCTTGCAGGCGCTGGCCCATCGGGGAGCGTCGGAGATATATTCCCAGGCTGTCCGCGGCGAGTTTCGCCTTGGCCCAGCATCCAGTGTTCAGAAGGCGCTCCAGTCTCTGGATGCGCGCGATATTATCGATCGTTACCGGGGAGAGTATTTCTTTCTGGATCCTTTGCTCCTTTGCTGGATCCGATCCAAAGCCGCATAGTCTATACGCCGTTCAGCGTTACGCCAGAAGGCATAACCGTTTGTGCTCCTCCACTGACGAAAACCGCCGAAGGACTGCGACAATCTGTCCGACAAATTCCGCATCCCGGCGAAGGCGGTACTGTGCGATGCGATGAAAGTCCCGGCTGTAAAGAAGGCGGTTAGGTCCATGGCCTAAAGTGCGTTCGCGGTCGTTGTTATGCGCATATCATGTAACCAATGACGGTTGACACAAAACTCCCGCGAGACGATGAAGAATGTCGGCTCCTTGCAGTTTATGAGGAGTCAAGCACCAAGGAGCACGCAGCCGCTGTTCAATTTTTATATCCGCGCCCTGATTTATCTGACGGAGCATATATGAAACTGCTCAGCGATCTCCAGATCATACGGAAGAACTGCAATGAGCAAATGCTCGCAGTCAGGGCCCGTCACAATAAATTGCTAGACCAATCTGAGATTCTTCCTCAGCCAAAGCCGACTTCGTAACTGTCAGCCTGACAGGCACCCGATAGATTTGAATGGCATCCGGATGCAACTAGCAATCGAGCGAGGTAACTAATGAAGACGAAGACTTGGACGGTGATTACCAACACGGGGAAACAAGCAGACCTTGAATGCGGCCTTGAGAAAAAAGAGTTTCGAAAACCCGCGCACATTAGCCCCAAAGAGTTTGTTCACTGGATGGCACCTGCCAGCCACATTAATGACGATTCGTTGGAATCAATATTTAGGCTGTAAGGCCTCCTACCCAGATCGCTGCAATGGGTCCGTTCTGCTGTGAAGCGATTCGCTCTCGCGAAACAACGGCTGGCAGCTCGGCGGTGGCTGGCTTGGGAGGGGATGAACCTTGTCGCTGACTTTTCAAGCCAAGGTTGGCGCAATCTCATACGACCATCGTCGTCCCACTTGACGAGCGCGTCATCTTCATTCGTTCTCACAACCGTTCCGAATCCTCCTGTCGGCTTTCCGAAGTCGCCAAGCCATGACCCGACCCGATCTCCAATGCTAACAGTTGGTGTTGGTCAGTTGTCTCCACGCCTTCAGTAGCTACTTTAAGGTCCAGATTATGCGCTAGCCCGACGATGGTTGTAACGATGGCATGAGTCTGGACAAAGAAGCGCCGCAGTCGGTGATCCTAAAACGGATGGAGTTCGTGGCGCTGAAGGCAGCAATCCTGCAGGTGCGAGCGGAGCATGCCTTCAGTGAGCGGCTAGCGTGCCGCCTGATGACGATGGCGGTGTCGAGTTACTGCCATTCTCAGGGTGCTTCATGCACTTAAGAGAACGTATTCATGCTCAGAATAATCGCGCAGCCGAGGTCAAGTGTTGAGAACAGATACTACGTTAAACTTGACCATTTGTTGCGCGGGCTTAGAGGCTTTTGTTATTCGTCGATGGACGCGACCAGCGAATACGCGACCGCATGCATGGACAGCATGACCCGATTCGACACCCCAACCTTTCTCAGAAGTTTGGCTACGTGCGCTTTCACCGTGCGCTCTGTGATCCCGAGAGGAGTAGCGATATCCTTGTTAGTGCATCCCGCGACCAGCATCCTAAGTACCTCTTGTTCACGGATTGTGAACGGTCGTTGGCCCACCGAAACACCGTGCCCCGAGAACGGGGATGCTTGCTCCACGAACATAGCGAGAACTCGCCTTGGAGCCCAAACCGATCCCGCCAGCACGGTTCGAATTGCGAGCACGAATTCGCCGACTGATGCCGCCTCGTCGATGCACCCCTTTGCACCCGCTGTAATCGCCTTTAGGATTGCGGCGTCATCGAGGTTACATCCCGTTGCGATCACGTCCAGTTCGGGTCGGAGTATCTTCATTGTAGTCAGCATCTCAATGATGCTCTTGCGAGGATGTCCACCCAGCAAAACGACATCGACTTCCTGATGTGCGCCGATTTCAGCGAGCGACACTAACTGTAGCTCGAAGTCGGATTCTGAACTTAATAACACACGGAAGCCAACAAACCGCAAAGGATCGCTGTCGATCACCGCGATGCGGACTATTGTTTTCTTTACTTGCGACGTTTTCATGAGATTCTCTATGATTCTTCTAACGAACCGGGGCCATGTGTATAAGTTATGGAGCTATGTGTTGCTTCCGATCCGCGCGGTCAATGAATGGCCTCAAACAATCTGGCGCCAAGGGAATGTCGCTTTGGGCCTGTAGGTCAGAACCTGTAACTTCTTGGGCTTATCGCCCGGACTCTGGTCGGACTGATGAGATGGTGCTTTGCTTATGATGCGCGACCCCTTCGAAAAAGACGTGGCGCAGTATCTCCTTCGGCTGCGCCACGAAAAAAGGAAAACGGCGGACGTCGGGGGAGGGCCTCGCGAATTTCCCTAAGTGTCTATCCGACTCCTTAGAACCAATCTACAACCGTCGCGTATCGTGGAATTGTTCACAATTGCACAGTATGTGAAATAAGTGATCGAATGAGTTTGGCTTCATCAACAATAGCGATGTTAATGTGAGGACAATAGTACAGAGGGGAAAACTTCAAGCCGAAGTTGAAACGCCTTCAAGAAGAGCAACCTGAAATGCCGGAAGACGAAGTGTTCGAAGGACTCTCTCCCGCCGAATGCACCGAGTACAACAGGAAGTCAGAGCGGCTCCACTTATTGATTCCGCACGAACTAACTAAGTAACCATCTAACAAATGTACGGTGTCGTACATTTGTGAGATACTTGTTCCAGTATGGCCAAAGAACTGGTGTGGTTGGAAGACACCCACTTCGCGGCGTGGGGATGTGAAGCTTGCGCTTGGATTATGCTCGGTCGTGGGGTTGTGTCGAGCAAACCTGGTTCTACCATCAGGGAAGCGTTCGACAAGCATGAATGCGCCAACTTCCCCCTTGCACTTCCCGCTCGAAAAGCGCCTGCAAAGACCCCTTCGCCCATCACCATCCCTGATTGAGTCAATTCTGCTCAGAACGCTCTAATCCTTTCACGGGCCCTTCTTGTGACCGTCCGAAGCTGAACTAATCCAAGAAGCGCTACTCGATGGTTTTCAGAATGTTTTGTATTCGCGCCTGTATTGCTTTGCGTTTCTTCCTCGCCTCGCTCAGCGTTTTCATCGCTTGTTCCATGATCTTTTCCATGTGTCGTTCTCCGTTTGATGATATCCCCATCATCGTTCGCTGTTTCGCCAGTTCCATGCGTTCCTTCTTCATCGAAGCACCTCTTTGAACGCAAGTGGCACTAAGGGGCACGCAACTCACTTAATTTGATTCATTCGCCCCTGTAGTTGTTGTCCGCTAATTGTGTGTACTCCGTCGAAGAGTAGTAGATGGGGAAGAGTGTTAACCTACGAAGCGGCTAGAAAGCAGTGATCCTTGCGGGCCTCAAGTGAAAGGTCATCGACAGCGATCACCATGGCCCGCTCCCAAAATCAGGACAAGCGTGCTTATCGATTCGCTGCCTAGTCGACCCATTATCATCTCGCTCTCACGCCGAATCAACCTCTCCGCGATACACTCGTAATCTACCGCACGCCCGCATTCATCCATCGCGCAGTCCACGAGCGTCCATTCCTAGGCGCGGAGTGACCTGATCCCCTCTTTCCGAACACAACTGAGTATGATTTCGTCGAAGGAAAGGGGAAAGAAGCATGTCGAGGAGCAATCACACCGAGGCGCAGATGATCGGGGCGCTGAAACAACTGGAGGCGGGTCGCAAGGCGGAGGACGTGGCGCGGGAAGTGGGGGTGTCGAAGCATACGATCTACGCCTGGAAAGCGAAGTATGGCGGGATGGAGGTGAGCGAGGCGCAGGAAGCGAAGCAGTTGCGGGACGAGAATGCGCGGCTGAAGAAGCTGGTGGTAGATCTGAGCCTAGACAAAGAGATGCTGAAAGCGGTGATTGCAAAAAACGGATGGAGCTCGTAGACCAGCGGGCGGACGCGGACTGGCTGCGGAACAAGTACGCAGCGAGCCAGCGCCGGGTTTGCGGGCTGATGGGGATGGCGGTAGCGAGTTACTGCTACCGGAGCAGACGCAGCGCCGAACCGCTGCGCAGGCAACTGGTCGAGTTGGCGCGGTTGAAGCCGCGCTTCGGGTATCGGCGTCTGCAGGTGTTAATGCAGCGAAGTGGAGAGCGCGTGAACCACAAGAGATTGCATCGGGTGTACCGCGAGGCGGGACTGGCCATCCGGCGCAGAAAACGCAAGCACTGCGTGCGGGAAGGAAAGCCGCTGGTGGCGCGGACTTCGGCGAACCAGGAGTGGGCGTTGGATTTTGTGCACGATGCGGTGGAGTGCGGGCGAACGATCCGGGTGCTGAGCGTGATAGATGCGTACACCCGAGAGTGCTTGGCTTTGGAGGTGGATACGAGCTTTGCCAGCCGGAGAGTGACCCGCGTGTTGGATGTGATCATGGCCGAGCGTGGGCAACCGCTGGCGATTCGCTGCGACAACGGTCCGGAACTGACCAGCCGGCATTTTCTGGCGTGGTGCGTGGAACGACAGATCGAGTTGATGCACCTCCAGCCGGGAAAGCCGACGCAGAATGCGCGCGTCGAGAGTTTCAATGGACGGCTGCGGGATGAATGTTTGACGGTGAGTTGGTTCCAGAACCTGTTCGATGAGCGACGGAAGATCGCGGTGTGGAGGAAGGAGTACAACGAAGAGCGTCCGCACAGCAGCCTAGGATACAAAACCCCGAAAGAGTTCGCGGCGGCGCAGGCAGCAGACTTCTACACAGCTGAGCGAGAGGCAAGGGATTCAAACGCCATCCCTTGCCCCTCGCGCTCCCCCATCCCGGCTCAAACCGGAGAGGGACCAGCGGAAAGTTGTCGTATTCTTACATGATCGGAAATTGGGGGCAGGTCAAGAGGGCGCACCGAAGAGAGGTGTGCATACAAAAGTATTCTCAACAAGTTTCCGCAAACCGGTCAGGCCGCTTTCTTTTTTACCTTAGCCGCCTGGAGACCTTTTCTGACCTTCAACAATCTCAAACTCTACCGTGTCGTGCTCTTGCAGAGTCCTATATCCATCTGAATTGATGGCGCTGTAGTGGACGAAAACGTCCGTGCCATCCTCCCGTCTGATGAAGCCATACAAACAACCTAGCGCAGATAGAGCGTTCTGAGCACAATTGACCTAATCAGGAATGGTGATGGTGGGAATCCGCCTTCGCAGGTGCTTTTCGAGCGGGCAGTGCGCGGGGAAAGTTGGCGCACTCATGTTTGTTGAAAGCTTCCTTCACCGCGAAGGTTGGTTTGCCAGATACCCTGCGACCTGGTGTGATCCAAGCACAAGCCGCACATCCCCAGGCTGCGAAGTCTGCGTTTTCCAGCCACACGAGTTCTCTGCCCATAATCGGAAAGTTCCTCACAAGTGTCCGATATCGAACATATGCGGACGGAGAAAGTCTATCAGATTGATGGGGAATTGCGCGCTGCATTCTAAACCGCCTTGGGCAGTCCCGTGCTCCGTCCGACATTTAAACTGTCAGCTAGCGCACAGATTATGATAGATTCAGCGAAAATGAATGATTATGACCAGCAGAAATGGTTCAATCTCTACAGAACAGTCTTGCTGGAACTGAAGCGCGCGGCCATGACCGGATGAATCGGAGATGCGCGGGCCGAAATAGCCGTTCGTCTGGAGGCTCTTAAACATCACCCCGGCTTGCACAAAATGGAATACCAAGCTATTAAAGACGCCCTAAACGCCCTAAGTAGTCTTCGTGCATTGGAGCAGGAAGAAGCTCGTTTAGTTGCAGAAGACAAGAAACGTCTTTTGCAAGATGCTGCTCGAAACCTCGAATCCATCGCGCCTAAATTTCAGGACCCCGGATCACAACAGACTTCAGACGAAGGCTAGCAATGCCAAACAACCCCTCCAACTCACTTCGCTCTGTGCTCGGGATGGATTCTTCCGTGTTTGATTTCCGGCAGTTCGTTCAATTCCTGTATTAAGGCATCGAACGTTTTAGGGTCTTTCTTTCTTTTCCTGGATTCTAAACACAGCCAGTCCATCCGTGCGCTTTCTTCAGAAGTCATAGCGGTAAAAAGGCTACCAAAGTGCTAGGGAATCGTCTCTACCCTTTTACGTTATAACAAATAGCCCCGGCGCTTTTGGCAACCGGGGCAGAAGGGATCACGCTTGTGGTTTTGCCGTACTCCACTCAGGTGAGCCCCTCGGATAAAGCGGCCTAGAGATGACCTTGTCCTCCGATAAGTGCAGAGCGGTAGCAGCTTTTATGGACAGCGCGGCCCTCAGCATCGGTTACAGCGTCTTCCGAGGGGCAAGGTTTGCCACACAGTGGACAAATGGGTGCATTGCGTATCTGTTTTTGTTCCGTGTTGATAGGCACTGAGTTTTTCCTTAGGCGGAGCAAACTATAAAGCGGTGACGTGCTCCGTGTCTGTAACGTACCGAACGTCAGTAGCGGGTCAATGTACTGTACCGCACACAATAATGTCCGGTAGTACAGGAATTACTGTATAGCGCTATTCATGGGACGCGGCAAGAATGCCCCGCATGAAGGCCACGAACTCTGTTTCGTTTCCCAAACGGATCGCTAGTTTTTGGCCCTACGTGTTGATCGCTATTTCAGTGGTGGGACTCGTCTATAGTTTTTGGGCCAACTCCCGCTAGCGTCCCTCACCATGCGGCTTTGGTGGCCTTATCCGTCCGATGATATCTACCCGCTGAATTTCTACAGGGCAGCAACCTGTTCATCTCTGGATGAAACTAACGGGCATGGCGAAATACCTTCCCGAGGAACACGATACGGTTTTATGGAATGGGTACGGCTCTACTCGATACGCCATCCTCAAGATAGACGCGAGCAGCAAAACCGTTGATTTGCAAAAAGTCACTCCGGACCCCGGCGTTGTCACTTATGAGGGACGCATTCCGGGGGCAGAGATTAAGCGAACGTGATTAACTGGTTATTTCAGCATGAAAAAAGTACTAAGCCCCAAACAAGCACTAACTGTTCGTTGCCCAACTTGCGGAGCTGCTCCGGGAGAGAAATGTGAACTTAGCACCGGCGAACCCCGTATCGATTCACATCGCGACCGCCGCGTTGTCGCCAAGGAAAACCGGGTGAAACTATAGCGGGTTCTCTATAGCTCAGAATTCGGGATGCCTCTCAGTCTAGGCTGTGGGCATGACTGGCCATCTTAACAATGGATTGGCTAGGGCGGAGGCGAAGATGTCCGACAAAGAAATTACCGACCGTTTCCAAAAGGTATTCGGTCGGGAGATAACTAGCACAGAGCGAAGGAGTTTCTTCTTAGACTTTCCATCGTGGGGCAGGGAAGAGATTATCGACTCTTACCCCGGTCCTCACTAACGCTGTGGGCCTTGCGCTTTTTGTTCCACTTAGCCGTAACCAGATTGTCTAGCCGGTCCTGCCGTTCTTTCCCCCATTTGAAATAATGGGACTCCGTAGTCTGTGAGCAATCTTGAACAGCAATGCGGTTGTGGGAGTATTACTCTACAAACAACATTACAGGACTTCTTCCGTAAAGCGGAGTCTAGGCAATCTAGTTATGCGACACTACACGATCACGCTGGTGCACGGCTTTAGTACGTTCAAGTGTTTGCTTTGTAAACATTCCGTCACTACCCAGGAGTTCCATAGCGAGAATGGTAACTGCCGCACCCAAGCGGCTAGGGCAATGAACGAACACGCTGCGGCTACACACTCCCCCGGACCGCCCTCAGCATACGATTCGGAGAACTGGCGCACTCGTTGAGAGCCGTGTCCCCATTGACCCCGGTCGCAGCGGCCAATGGTGGCTACGCTACGCTCAGCTTCCGGAAGAAACGCGGCAAGTATCCTGAAATCTAGCGTTTCCTGAAATCTGATTTTCGTATGGATTCCTCCGGCCTGCTCTCCATCGCCTGTTCCAGTAGAAGGCGAACGAGATTCGCTCGGAGCCGGCGCTCCAGGTCGGTTCTCTAGTCTAGCTGCTCCAACAAGATTCGAGGAAGGCGAACGCTGATAACGACCGTGTGAATGTAGTCTACTGTAGTATCGCTTCGCCTTAGAACATTGGAAATCGCCCACTACCGAGCGTCGTTATTCCTCGCAGAGTCCACGCTTTCTGCTACTTCATTCCCAGGTCCGTCAGGATCTTGGGTTTGTTTTCTCCGGATGCGATAATTTGGTGGCATGCGGCGCAATCATTGGTAATGGTCCGGCCATCGGCACTGTTATGGCTACCATCGTGGCAGCGGAAACAGCCGGGAAAGTCAGTGTGCCCAAGATTATTCGGGTGTGTGCCCCATGTCACACGCATGTCTGGGAAGATGTTGCGCAGGTAGATATTCGCCACTTCCTGGCTGGCTTGCTGCACTGCGGCGCTCCGCGTTCGACTGATTTCAGGGTAATTGGTCCGATAAAAGCTGATTATCTCGCTAGTGATGCTCTGCTGGGCTACTTCGCGAGTAGTGTAATTCACCTTAAGCACCTCGACGGCCTTTTTCCTGATAAAGGGGAGATCCGGACTGATCCGCCCAATCGACATTTGCTTGTCCACGGCGTTTTCTGGCAGATCGGCAACATGCGCGGGCCGGTTGTGGCAATCCAGGCAATCCATCACGCGATGCTCACCCCGGTCCAACTGTTCTTTGGTTGGCTTGGCATCAGTGGAAAGGAATTCGGTGGTCTTTCCTTGATCGTCGATGTAATAAACGGCGGGGATCGTCTGCCGTTGGGGATCGGTTGAAATGTAGCGGATGCGCGCCGCGTCAGCTAGATGGTACCCGTGGATTCCGCTCACTCCCTGATCATTGCTTCCTCCCACCTTCAGCATCACAACGTCTGTCTGCGGCGTGTTTTTTTCATCTTCCGCGTAGCCGGTGCGAACCAGCAATTTGTCGCCTGTGAAACGGCCGGGCCAGTGACATTGTTCGCAGGTTTGGCTGGCCGGACGGAGGTCCTTTACCGGCGAAGGGATGGGGCGCGGATAGGAGTGAGTGGCGACCATATAGACCTGCCGCAACCCGTTCACTTTGGCTCGCACCATCCAAGGCAGTCCGGGGCCAATGTGGCAGTCCACGCAAGCCACGTGCGCATGCGGGGAAGCGTGGTACGCGGTATTCTCCGGAAGCATGACATGACAAGTCGTTCCGCAGAAATTCGACGAATCCAGGTACTCCACTCCGCGGTAGGATGCGGTACCAATAATAAGGAGATTGACTCCGGTGGCCAAAGCCACCCACTCCAAGGTGCGTCGCACCACGAACAAGCGCAGATCAATGGCAGGGAAGGCCGACGGCAGTTGCCCAGTTCCGCTCAAACTCCGACGCCTGAGCCAGATGCCGAGTGGAATCAGCAGCAGGCCGATTACGAAAATGGCAGGGAGAGTGAGAAAGACCAGGATGCCGATGTAGGGATGCGGTGGTCCCGGAAGGAAGATCTCATAGAACCAGAATGCGATCGTGGTAAGCGCCGTACTCGTGGTAATCACTGCACCGGTGAGCGAGATGGTGTTCTGGCCCAGAAAATAGATGGGCTGCGACCAGCCTCGGAAGCGGTCTCGCAAGTTCACTTTGAAAGCGCGCCTCTCCTTACGTCTTAATTTCTAAGCACGTTCGGTACGCACGCAGCGGCTGCCGCGGCGGATCGAATTCACCTTGAACGAGTACTACTTTTTCAGCGTACGGATATAAGCTACAAGCCCTTGAACGTCTTCCGACTTCAAAGACTTTCCGTAGGCGGGCATCTTGTTTTTGCCGTTCGTGATGATAGTAGAGAGTTCCGCATCCGACATTCCCTGCACATCAGCCGTGGTGAAATCGTGGGCGCCCATCTTCTTCCCCGTCGCGGAACCGGTTCCGTCCGCGCCATGGCACGCAGCGCATTTTGACTTGTAGAGCGTCTCCGCCGTGTTCTGCGCTTGAGCCGACAATGAGACAACAAATCCGAGAGAAATCACAGTCACCGTCGCGAACAACTGCATTTTGCTTGTTTTCATATTTTAAGCTCCATTCGGTCCTGTATTTGTATTCGCGTCCTCAATTTGCTAACTACAACAACGCTGAAAGCGCTTTTACGATACATCTCTAGCTTTTGTCCTGCCCCTGAAGACGAGAGCATCAGAATGAATAACGCAGAGATTCCGTTAGCAAGTCTGCGTGAAAATACCGTGGTGCTGTCGGACCGACAAACGAACCTTCCCCGTACTGGTAATAATTCCAGCCCATATTGAAGGCCAGCCTGTGGCCGATATCTACGCTCAGGTTGGCTACAGGCTGCTGATACTTGTACTGCACCGTGCCGAGGGGCTGGAGAATATTGAACTGCGGCACGTTGCCGTCAACATTGGTGATGCTGTAGCCGACATTGGCCATCACTCGCTTCGCCGGCTTGAGCCTGACCGTGGCCATTCCGAAATTAGTGTGGTTGGTGTAATACGAGTTGGCCATCAGGTTATTCGACGTATCATTCCCGGCACAATCATTGTTAGCGGCGTCGGCCACGAAAGGAAGGATGACACCAATTGGCGGCGTGTCATTGAAGCAGATGATGGCATTCTGAACCACGCTGTTGAAGTTGTATGCGAGATCCAGTCCGAAACGTTCGCGCGGCGCAAGCGAAGCCGTCAGCCCGTAGTTTTGGTTGTGGCCGACATACTGCGTTTGTGCGTCGGCGTTGGATAGATTCAGGATGTTGACGGAGCCGCCCAGGGTCGCCCACGAACGCGGTGTGTAGGTCGTCTGAAGACGGTAGCGCGCTTCCTTGCGTGGAGAGAGGCGGACGAATACGGCATTATAGTTCGTGTGCTCGAGGTCGAAATTCAATCGTAAGGTGTGGGTGGGCCGTGCCCAGAATCCGAGGAGCGCGGTTTTCTCCAATCCCACGAAATGGTCCAAGTCGCCGGGGAGAAAATCGTTGAAATGATTGAAGTCCCGGTCGCCGTAGCGGTAACCGATGCGTGCCCCCGCTTTTTTCGAGATGTCCCAGGCGAGTTCGGTCTGATTTCTCGTCCACGTCTGATTGAAAGACGCGGTTTGCAAGGTGGGCACAATCGTCGGCGCGGTAGCTGAGAGGGGAGTCAGCAGCGTACACGCTTTTGGATTTATGCAATCGTTATCGACTTCGCTGAAATAGCCATTCTCCGGAATGCGGTAGGCCCAGAAATAAAACTTCTCGATGAGGCGTAGATGTTTGGCCAAGTGCACAGTGGCCCCGAGATCGGCTGTGTCGGAAATCCGGTTGGCGGCGGCAGTCCCGGTGCCGGTAAAGGCGAGAGTGCTGGTACGGGTGATCAGGCCGCCGAAAGACTCGTCCAACGGCGTGCTGGAAGTTGCGGAGCTGTAGGCGAAAGAAGCGACCAACTCCACTCGCTGGAAGTAATTGCTGCGCAGGCTGACGCGCTCGGTCGGTGTGGAGGTGCGGATCCGCTGGTCTCGCGAGTAACTGTGGTATGCGCTGCATGTCAGATTGGCCAGTGTCCCGTTAGCAATCAGACTGGTTGCCGGCTGCACCACCGCGCAGGGTTCCTTGTTCGCGGTATCGATGGACAAGCCCAACGAAACGGGAGTCGCTGGCGTGGTGGGCAGGAGTGCCTGATTGATGGAGTTCAGTTGGTAGTCGGTGTCTCCCTTGTAGTAATCGAGGAATTGGTCGTAGCTGAGTACAGTTCGCGGTGCGATTCTAAAGTCCACTCCCAGGCGGTAGGAGTTCATGGTTGTGTTCCAGTCTTGCAGGAGCGAAGCTTCCGTACCCTCGTGGATGCTGCTGTAGGAAGGCCCGGTCACATCGTTATGCGAATATCCCAAACGGAAACTCACAACGGACTGCGGAAGCAGCATAAGGTCGAAGTCGCTTATGCGTCGCGTGGTAGCAAATTCGTGAGGCGAGTTCAAGATCGGGATCGAGGGAGTAGAGCCCCCCGGAGCAGGCGGAGGCGGTGGATTCAGTGGATTCGCGAGCAAGTCGTAATCAGAAAAATACTGATCGCGACGGAAACTGCTTTGGAGGTTATACCACTTGTTCTTGTCCGCCCGCAGGCGCAGAGCGTTGTTGGGATCGCCTCCCCATCCAAAACTGTTGAGGTAAAGATCGTCGAACAGCAAACCCTGGTGATCGACCGACTGCATGGTAAGCGTCTGATCGAGTATGCGTGGGCCAGTCTGCAGATTCACGAGCGTGTCGTACATATCGCCACTGCCGGTAACGTCAGTACTCCGGTATCCCACTTCGATGGATTGATGAATCAGGTACCCGCCGCCGCTCACGCCATCGGGTTCGGCGGGCGGGGCTGGCGCTGGGGTCGGACTCGCCGTGGAAGTTTGGGCGAAGAGTGTTTCTGGTAACCACACGATTGCTGCAAACAAAAGCACCGCCAGGGCTATCGCGATTCGACGCTTGCCGTAACCCCAAGAGACAGCCGAACTGCGCTCGGCTTGCACGGTCGGATACGCCCATCTCTCCAGTAGCGAAGATTGCAGGCGGGTCGCGAGTTTCTTGGGCGGCTGCATTGGTACTTCCTACTTGAAGAACACATCGCTGAAATTGGAGCCATGAATCTGCGTGTGACACATGGTGCAGGCCTGATACTTCGCCGACTGATTGTGCGCGGGGCCGGCGGGCCCGCCGGCTGTCAACGTGGACGAGAACGTATGGCACTGCAGGCAGAGCATATTCACTGGCATTACGTTGAGCAACTTCGGATTGGTGGAACCGTGGGGCGAATGGCAACTGGTGCAGCCCTCGGTCTTAACTGGCACATGCTCGTAGACGAACGGACCCTGCTTATCGACGTGGCACCGGTAGCAGATGAAATCTCCGCTCGGCAGTGTCCGTAGCTGGCGGACGGTTTCCGTTCCATGCGGATTGTGGCAGTCCACACATTGCACTAAGCCCTCGTTGACGCGGTGACGATAAGGTTTGGCGAAGTCTGCCTTAGCGGAAATGTGGCATCCGTAACACAACTGGGGTTGGTCTTGGACTAGCAGAAACTCTTTTTCCTTAGCGTGATGGGGCGAGTGACAATCGAGACATCCGATATCGCTGCTGGAGTGAGCGGATTCGGAGAAATGCGATTGCTCGTGCGCTTCGCCGTGGCAGGTCAGACAGCGAACGCTAGTCTCCTGCCGCGACTTTCCCTCGAACACGAATATCTTGGTCTTGTCGCCACCCCCCGCCACGTGGTCGGCTCCGGGACCGTGGCAACCTTCGCAACCTTGCTTCGAAGGACCGCCCTTCGTGTTCAGTGTGGTCTTCCAGTGCGGCGTTTTCGCCCAAGCGTTATAAGTTTCCTCGTGACACGTCTTGCAGGTCTCTGCACCCACATACTTGGACACATCGGGGGAAGGCGTATTGGCCACGGGTGCGGTGGTGGATTGAAGACCCTTACTTGCTGCCGGTGGACTAGTCTGGCCTGCTGCAAATGTGACAGCGAAAAGAAAGAAGATCGACAGAAGAATTCGAAAAGCAGGCCGATTCGATTGGATTGGCAAGCCCGCGCCACACCTGTGCTTTCTCATGACGGGTAACAAGGGATTTCCATGAGCGAGAAATCTGCAACGAAATCGTAGCGGCGCAAATCGCTGTGCCATGCATGCTTGCGTGGACGGCGATGGTTCGCAGCGTTCATTCAGATCGAGAAAGAAACAATGTATAGCGATTCGCCCCGCGAACGCTGGTCAATATTGAACACTTCCGAGAATTAATGGCGTATAGAAACCCCAAGGCGTCTGTTCTGCTCGGTCATGGCGATTTGGAAGTGATTGGCACGTTTCCAAGGATCGGTTGCGAGAAACGATAGATCTCTATCGGGACTGCCCCGAAGCAGGAATGATTGCGAACCTATTGCTCGGATGAACTTCAATTCTTTGAGCCTCAGAAGGCGGAAATCGGTGGCCCGGGGCCGCGCAATCGGTTGCGGCCAGGCGAGTTGCTCCTTTCCGTCAGTTCATTGCTTCCGCCGCATCAGTTCGGGCGCTTCCACTGTCCTTGACCAACAAGAAATTGCATACGACGATGCGAGCAATAGCACCATAACGAGGAAAGCCGCCCGAGACCGGGCGGCCACTTTCCCCGACTTGGTTGCGCGTTCACCAACGACTCCGATGTTCGAAGTGAGGTTTCGCCGTCCCCCTTACGAGGCATGCTGAGGTTTTAATACTCGATTTGGACGCTGGTGAAATATTGACCCCGTCGTTGTAGCGGCTCCCGATGTTTACTACGTGACCGACCACTATCTCGGCTACAGCGCCGTGCTGGTTCGCCTTTCCCGCGTTACACCCGATGTCCTGAGGGACTTGCTCGGCATGGCTCACAAGTTTGTGACCGCGCACGCGCCACGCCGTTTGCCATCTCGGAATAGACGCAAGCCTGTCTGATTGGCTGTCTTCGGCAATCCGAGAGCGACAACGGCTTATAATTTGCGACAAGCAACGAGCGTTGTGGGGTGAAGCCATGACTATGACTATCGCATCTGCCACGAGCGTTAAGGTCAGGCAGGCGGTGCAGAGGGTTCTTTGGATCGGGCATGGGTCTACACGTTATGCTGTCATCGAAGTGGACAAAACTGCGACCGCACGGCTGGATGGGATGGACTCCCTAGTCATTTGCAAGTGGTTCGAGTGGAATCCAGATTTCGAGCGGGCCCGATGGGTACGCCGGCCTCCGAGAGACTGTGAATCGCTCAAACTCCGGCGCCTTCTTCTCTCGACGTCCTGAGTTGGCCAGCCATGGCCTAACAACCAGGTCCAAGTTTTGCGAAGCAAAGCCGTCCCATGATTCTCCTCAGGCGAATGCAAGGCGCTCACAAGCCGATGATGGGGCGAAAACGACTTGACTTTTGTCGCCAGTTGAACCAATCAAAGAAGCGGTGCAAGGCTCGCAACTTACAGAATCGAGGATGCATTGTTAACCGTTCTCCACAGTTTCGATGGAAACGACGGATTCTATCCCGAAGCAACTCTGACCCTTCGTTGTGGTTGACTGTTTGGTGCAACCACGAACGGGGGAAATAATTCAGGAGTTGTTTTCAGAGCAGACCCTAATATTCATCGACAGGTTAGGTGAGTGCTGGGGCGATATTGCGTCAACCATCCCTCTTGAGATTAACGTCAAACCGCACAATTCGGGTGATATAACGGCAGTAGCTACGCCGCCGCTGGCTTCGGGCATACGTTCGTGTAACTGTCCATCGCCTGTGTTAGCTGTGAATCTACCTCGTCCGCGATGGTCATGACATCGGGTAACACCAAGCTGAAATCCAGAGCGCTTAGATTGCTCTGCAACGCCCCAAAAAGGGTCACTTGGAGTATTCGTGAGTCGTGCACCAGCATCCCAGGCGTATAGCCTTGCAGTTGCCGCAACTTGCCGTGGGCTACGGCAGCGGTCGAACGGGGAGAATCGCTCTCTTCGCCAGGGGTGTTGGGCTTTCTCAAGCGGACAATCAAATCTTCAATCAGCTTTGGAAGATACTCAGTACGCTCCCCGTCCGTGAGCGAAACGTGGTTGAGTTGCGTGTTCTTTTTTACCCGCACTAACCACTCTTCGACGATGTGACTCATGCAGCGCTGCAATATCTCACCCACTCTTGCCTTGGGTGTTCGGACAGCAGCTTTACGAGTGAGCATCTTCCTGCGGAGAAGTTCGGTGACTTCCCCCATATCGAATGGTTTCGCGATGATTTCGTCGGCTTGCAAAACGATAGCTTCCATTGCGCTCTTCACGTCTGGATAGCCGCTAACCAGCAGCGTAAGTGCCTCGGGGTAGGAATGGCGCATCGCGGCAATCACTGCAAAACCGTCACCGGGGTTTGGCATGTGCAGATCGGTGATAAGCACGTCGAAGCTTTCCGCAGCGATAAGCTTTAGCGCCCCCGTCACGTTCACGGCAGGCACCACGTCAAATCCTTTGTGTTCGAGTGTCACCCTCATCATGTCACGAACGCCATCATCATCATCTACCAGCAGGACTCTGTGCGGAACGCTCGTTTCGTTGTGAGTCATTTAGCACACAACTTTCTCTTCACAAACCAATCGAATTATGACTCAAATGTATTTTATGAAATGTATAAAACCGACCACTCCCTCACATAATCACTAAATTATTATGTCCGAGGAATTGTTGATGGAATCAGTGGCGATTAAATTCATTGACAACCGACGATCGCGAGGAACCGGGAGTTCGCGGCTTGCGCCGTGCCGATCCTTCTGCAATCTTCGAGCGCTGCACTTGGCATCTAATTGCTATCGGGGCGTTTATGAGAAAAAATGCATCGGCTCCACCTCTCGCAATCTTTCGCACTCAATTTCTTCGCGTGCTCGAAGGCTACTATCGTGCCGATCCGCTGATCGGTCGCATCCTCAAAGACAATGTGCTTCAACAGCATTGTGCAGCCCTGCTCTGGTTTACGGTCAATGATGCCCGTGAGCGGCTCACCCGCGAGTCGACTAGGCGGCGTGACTTCTTGGTATCCGCATTGGACGATGCGATCCGTGGCGCAAAGGCATTGGAGTTTGTTTACGCAAAACTGGACCCAAAGCCGCATCTGGCGGAATACCTGAGTACGCTGCACAGTGATCTTCTGGTGAAGCGGCAAGCCGTCGATACCGCGTTTGTTAATTTTAAGGCGTATGGCCGTGACCGGGACTGGTCAGCCGTGCGCTACGCCAAAGATGAGCTAGAACGCCGCCTGCAAATATCAGTTCCCAATGCCACGCTAGCCGATCTGCTGAATGCGGCTGACAAAGTTGCCGGTCGGAAACTGGCGGGAACCAAAACCGAGCTTCACGAAGCAGATGTTGAGATAGGGCTGCGCCGTCTTGCTCAGCGCACCTTCGAGCTTATCCTGCCCTTCTATAAACAAATTCTGGCAGAACACTACGCCATTGCCAGTGATCTCTCCGCTGCTTAGATCACACAAAAGCTCTCCGAGTTCACAAAGTTCTGTTCCCGGATAGGAAAACCAGAAAGTTAGGAGTAGTCGGGCCGACCGAGTGATCATCACCCCCCGGCCTGTTGGATGACCTTACATTCGCATCGACTGATGTAACAGGGCCGTAGCGCTCATTGAGGGGTTTTGAGCGCAGCCTGTGCCAGTCATCGCAAACTCAAACTCTTTTCCTCTCTTGGTGGAACTTGCCCGCATGGATCAGCCGACCCGAAGGAGCGTGAATGATTGATAAATTATCCCCACTTATTCATAGCTCACGTTGCTCATGGTTATGATCTCGTTTGAGACGGCAGCGGTGCTATAGGTTTGTGTCGGAGCTGTGCCCTGGACATCTGTCTCGTCGACGGCACATACGAACTATTCCGGCACTATTTCGGTCTGCCGTCCGCGAAGGCCTCGGACGGACGAGAGCTTGCCGCGGTCCGAGGTATTCTCGCTTCGGTTATGGATATGATCAAAGGCGGCGCCACACACCTCGCGGTTTTGACCGATCACGTTATCGAATCGTTTCGCAACGAACTGTGGCTGGGCTGCAAGATCGGTGAAGGCATCGAACCGGACTGGGGGCACAATCTCCACTGCCCGGAGAACGCCCTCTCGGCGGACGATGCGCTTGCTGCGGCAGCAGTTGCGGCCGCTAGAGGTGTGCGTGTCGGACGCGTGATCATCTGCGCTCGGGACAAGGATCTCGCCCCATGCGTGCGCGGCACGCGGATCGTCCGACTAATTGGGTGATACGGCAGACGGCTATCCGGGACTTCCGGGTTGGGGCGCGAAGCCGGCGGCTGCCGTCTCAGCCAAATTTGTCCATCTCGAATCCATCCCTTTGGATAGTCGCGACTGGCGTGTGAATGCCGCCCACGCGAGTGCCCTCGCTGGCACTCTCGCGCGCGAGCGGGAACGTGCACTACTCTTTCGCACCCTTGCCAAACTTCGGACGACATCGTGCTCTTCGATGATGTGGATCTGTTGCGCAGGAACGGTCCCACGTCCCTCTTTGCCGCGCTAGCGGCTCGATTGGAGGCGGCGCGAACCAAAACGAGGCAATGAGTCGGCCATGCCCAGCAACGCTGCGCAATTTCAAAAAGCCATCAAGATCCCCGGAGGTATCAATCATGACTTCCCAACTGCGATATTTCAACCGTTACGCTTGGACAAAATATTCAACGTCGTTGACTGCCGACTTCTGCGCGCCATCGCAGGAGAAAAGATTTGGTAACTTCGGGCACCTGGAAAAAAGAGCCCCTTGGAAGCGGGTCTACACGGACCGTAGCTGAAAGTTGCCGCTGGTCCCGCGCGAGTTTCTTGAGCGTCTAACTCCTTGCAATCAAGTTACAACCGTAAGTTATCACGGAATTGTTCACTATTGCTCAGTGTGTAAGATAAGTGAATCCCGGTTTAGGAAGAAGTTCCAGAGGTTTAGGCTAACCTCCTTGACCTACCTAGTTGAAATCAGCATAATTACTTCTCCGAACACTGGGGTTCTTGGGCACTCTTTTAGCATTGAAAGGGGCCGATTCATGACACCCGTGGCAGCGGTCAAGAAGCGCAGTAAGTTCGACCTCAAAACCTTCTTTTCTACCATTAACGGCGGCAGGACAGTCGTGATCGCAACTAAGAAGCAGACAATCTTTGCCCAAGGAGACTCGGCCGATTCGGTTTTTTACATACAGAAAGGGAAGATAAAGCTTACCGTTCTTGCAAGGAGTGGAAAGGAGGCAACAATAGGCATTCTGAACCAGGGCGATTTCTTCGGAGAGGGTTGTCTCGCAGCACAGCCCTTTCGCATGTGCACCGCGACCGCAATGATTGACTGCACGGTGATGCGAATCGATAAGAAATCCATGATTGAAGTGATTCACAGCGAACCTACATTCTCCGATATGTTCGTAGCCTACTTGCTGACGCGCAACATACGATATGAAGAGGACTTGGTTGATCAGCTTTTCAATTCCAGTGAGAAAAGGCTGGCTCGAATTCTTCTTCTGCTGGCCCATTTCGGTAAGGACGGAATACCGGAAGTGGCGATCCCCAAAATCAGTCAGGAGACTCTGGCGGAAATGGTAGGTACAACCCGCTCACGAATCAGTTTCTTCATGAACAGATTCCGAAAGTTGGGTTTCGTTCGCTACGACGGTGGCCTTGAAATCCACCCTTCACTGCTAACCGTCGTGCTCCACGACTGACTTTCAGCGCCACTGAGACGCTTCCAAGTCAATGGGAGGTTGCCCGGTCTATAACAAGCCGTACAAAATTGAGGAAGATGGATGTTAGTTATGTGGCAAAAAGTGGAGCGTGCGCTCTGCCGGGAGGAACTCTCACAGCCTGAAACCCGCAAGGACCCATCGCCCCATCACCGTTTCTGATTAGATCAATTGCGCTCAGAGCTTTTCTAATCCTTTCACATATGCTTCTGTGACCGTGCAAAGGAGGCAACCTAGGTGGTCGCCCGACAGCATTCTCACACTTTGCAATTCTAATGAGCCGGTTTGATTTCACGATCGATTCTGTTTGACGACGAAAACGGAAAAGCGATTCATGAGGATTGCTGCGCCCAACTGTCACTCGCTCCGGCTTGTCACACAGTGGCAAGATTGGCAGGCGATGGACATCCTGAAAAGGAAGCTGGGGCGAATCGGAAAGGCCATCTACCGCGCCACAATACGGACGGTCTATGGCAGAAATGCAGGGGACGCTATCACAACCCAAGATGGGAGGCCGTTGGCTGTGCGTCATATATGTGTGTGCGTTTGCTGTGTGTCCGCAAGAACTTCGTTGTGAGCATAGAGTGTGTACGATTTTATACAGACGGTTTTCTGGCTCGCAGGTAAAATCGATGTCAATGAAACCTGTAGAACGAGAACGGATGAATTGGCTGTGCAGGCAGATTCAAGAAGAGAAAGACCCCCATACATTCGATACCTTGGTCAAAGAACTGAAGCATATCCTAGACACCAAACGCGAACAGTTCTATATCAGCGAGCGCGGGAGCCAAAGATACTGAGTCGCCACACATTCGTCGGCGAAACAAATCAGTAGCGTTGGTGTTCAGATAAGCCACGGCATAAGCTGCTTCTGACCGTTTAAAGGGAGATTGCATGGGTGGTCACCTCGTCACGGCTACATTGTGCAATGACGTAACTCGATTCTGAGCAGCGCGCTCTCTGCCGTCCGGGTTGTCGAGGAATAGTCTCGAAAATGGGACATTGTCTGCGTAATTCGCGCCAACCATTCGCATCAGGTACAGCCGTGTGCGCGGTTATTTAGGCTCACCAAAAACCACATATTCTAAGCGATCTGTTACCATTAGACGATCCGACCATCTTTCACCGAGGCAAAGCTCGAATGGAAAGGGTGTCATCCTGGCAGGCGCGGCCTCGATACAGTGCTGTGGCAGATCACCGGCAACAATACTGCGGGCGTGACGTGCCTGGCGGGGAAGATATGATGTGGTGACTAAAGATCACAACAAAGGCAAGTTGCCTGAAGTTGTTTTCGCGCATTGAAGCCGTTGGAAGCGAAGGCCATAGTTGAACAATAAACAAGGGTGTGATGGATTCCGTGGTAGGAATTCACGACGCGGAGTAATCACAATGAAAGCGTTTATCGCGGCACTGCTTGTGAGCTTAGTCCTGATTGCCGGTGGTTCTGTGTTCGAGCAGCATGCCGAGTTGAAGAGGCAGGAGAAGCAACGTCACGTTGCTGAGATCATCACCATTCACCAACATTGCGAGTTGTGGGGAAAGATGGAGGCGCCGGTGGATGCTGCGCGTTGCCGTGCAGACTTGAACAGCAAGATTGTCGAATACGGTCTACAACCAACCGATTTCTTGAATTAGATGCTCTTGAAGTTGTAAACAGACAATCCAAAAGCACCTGATGGGTTGGGAGTGGCGCTAGAGCGAAGGCCACAGTTAAAAAATAACAAGAATATGTGCGCTGCGGGCGAGAGCATAAACCAGCAAGGACTAACGTTCCAACATTTGGCAAGTTGATGGAGTAAACACCTGGCGCAGCAAATGAGAAGACCAGCTCGCTGCGGAAGCCAAGCTCAAAGCGCCGGCAAGAAAGAGCGACACTCATGCGAGTGGATGCTGAATTGTGATTGAAAACCGCTTGACAGCGCCGACATTGTCAGAGAGACGCTTTATCACGATCTCACGGTAACTTCCTCATGGCCGACCGTCCAGGAGTGATTCGATTAGTTAGTTTGGTCCATCCATGATGCTCGTCGCCCTCACGGGGTGGGCTTTGTAACCGTGTTCTTTTCCAGAGTGACCGCAGTTTGTGCTAACAGTCTGCCGTTTGCCGATGCGCTCGTGTTCAGGGCGATTTTTGTTCTAGCCAGTATTGTTCCCTCAAAATGCGCGGTCGTTCCAATGGCCACAGCGCCGGAAGTCTGCCAGAAAACATTCTTGGCCAATGCGCCACCTTCCAGGATCACTCTTGTAGCGCTGGCCTGGATAAGAGTTCCCGCTATCTGGAATATCCAGACATCGTCTGGGCCGCCTGAGAGCGTGACCGTGGTTGATATTGAAACATCGGTAGTCCATTTGTAGAGGCCGGGAACGAGCGTTAAGCCGCCAATTTCTCCCGCTCCCAGATTGGTAAAATTGGGCAAGGTTCGTCCGGCAGCGTTGGCGTAGGCGCCTTCCATGTCGCCTACAGCCGTTGTGAGTAAGGTGGAGTCAGTTACTCTGCATGGGAGAGGACCTGCCGCGTTCACGGAGTAAATTATCCCGGTCACCATTTCCGCACACCTAACATGGATAGCGGCTCCGGTGATTGGACTAGTTCCAACATCCCCTTTGATAGCGGATGGGAAAACGTCTGTGATTCCTGATTTGGTCAGAATCGCAAAAGGTTTTGCTGCTCCCAGGGACACCGCTGTCTGTCCGGTGGTTTCGTTAGTGACGGTGGTGAATGTCCATTCGATGGGATTGCCCATCGCAACTCCATCTGCATTCTTTGCCGCCGTCGTAACGGCGGCAGTATAGCTGGTATTCGGGCTGAGAGCCGATGAAGCTGGCTTAAAAGTTGCCACAGTGTTCCCGTCATTCATGACGACGGTACCTGGCACATAGTTTCCGTTTGTCTCCCTGACCGTGAAGGTGAGCAAACGTCCCGGCGTGGACGAGCTAACTGTTTCTGGGTCCATCGACTGGCTGAAGATTGCGGTTACGGAGGTGCCGCTCACAACATTGTCGCTGGAATTTGTGCTGGTCGGGACGTTTGTGGCCCTGTTACTTGGGCTTGCTGAGATCACGGTGGGTTCTGTTGCTACGTCGACATGAGTGACGGGAGCAACGATAACACCGGGGCCAACGGCAGCAAAAACGGTTCCGAGACCGACACTTGAAAGCAAAGCCGCGACTACTAACCTGATCAGCATCGGTAGTTTGTGAGAAGCTTCGAATGTGGTCATTTTCTCTCCCTCGTTCGTGAGCCCGCTGGGCACCGGTGATTGGCCGATCTGTTTGCGTGCGCCCGCTAACACAGAATAATTACACGCTTTTGGACGGTGGGCTTTCAGACTTACTTACCTCCGCCGCCTGTGACAGTTTCTTCAGAGCCGCCATCGTCCGCGCGGTGTAGTCCGTACGATTGCCTGACTTGGGACGACGGTTGCGTTTCGTGACAGAGTGTTGGTTGGACATGTGACTTCTCCAGTTACCGCTCGTTAACCCAAATGGATTCTGTGCCAGAGCCACCACTCTATTCCCTGAGTTGCCGCCAAGAACGGTCAATATTGCACATGCCGAGCATCGACAACTTAGACCATTATTTCCGGTCGCCACACTGACAAAGTGGGCGCTTCCGACCACACACGAATACAAACACTGGACGACGTGACGGTGCATGCAACCATCAAGCCGCATCGTCGGTAAATTATCGGAAATATAAGGAAGTGAACAGATGGCCACTTGAGTATGTCAGAAATGCAAACAATCTCATCCGCAGCTATACAAAAAGCGAAAACGATCGCGGTTGGTTATGATAGGAAAGTGGAGTTTGCGCTCCAGTGGGAGGAAGTTTAATCTCTTGATGGAAAAGGCTTACGCTAGTTTCCATTGGCAGCTCTCAAGATCTCATTTGCCCAAGTAAGTCAAGCGGCCGGCTCTTGACCGTCTGTTCAAGCTGATCATCTGCCTTTTGTAGCCGAGCCTAAAGGAACAAAATGGAGGAATAAGGCAGGACCAAGTGTCGTTACTTCAGTGATTGCAGTGCGAATAGCTGGATCCATTCCGCGATGCCAAGGGACAAAGATCACTGCGTGCTAACCCTTACTGTCGAAATACTGGTGTCACGTGCAAAGAGCTCGACATTCAGAACGATTGAAAGAAGCTTTATCCCGATGATTCCCTTCGAAGACGAACAGCCAAATCAGCTAGGTCCCGACCGTAATCGAGGAGGTTGTCGTGCATTTTATCGAATGCTTGCTCCGGTTCTGCAAAGTGCTTCTGGTACATTTGTTCAAAGTGTGGGTGCAGTTCTCGTATCGAAATCCGTACTGCCCACAGGGAGCGGGAAATCGTGACGAGATTTCGTTGGGTGGTAATCAGGGTCTCGGCAATTTTGGCTATTGAGTTGTGCAGTTCTTGGTTGTCCATGGCAACCTCCTGGTCATAACTTTAGCAGACACCAGGCAACTCCCTCTTTTCATCCTCGCACGGTACCAATCTTAAGCAAAATTGGGATCCTGACGCCGTCGGTTCTGTTCGCGAGTAACGTTTGTGGTGCTCAAGCTAACCAATAGGCTCGGAAGAAAGAAGCCGCACGATGATCATTATAGAAGTAGATTTTCGCTTTGAGGTTTAGGAAATCGCTCGGTGGATACCGATACCTGAGAGTTTCGGGAAAAACGGCTAGCCCATCGTGGGGGCGCGGAGGTATTTTACCCTGCACTGGCGGGTCAATTAGGTGCGAGTCGATATGTAGGCCAGGGTATGCTCGCTGGGTCGACCGACACGTGGCCGAGTTGCAGTTTGAGTTATGGACTCGGCGGCCAAACAATTTGACAAATCAAGCGGAATAATCTGTTTCCGCTGATGGCGGAGGAAGTGAATATGGTCAATCAGGTATTGACATTGACTGGTGGCGAAGTTCCTCTCGACGCGGGACCCCTCATGAACTGCAAACAGTGGCGTTTTGTCGTCATCGGTCGAAAGCGCCAAGAGTCGTATCACCAAATGGACACCATACGAACAAGCAGCGGTCTCGGCGCACCATAGGTCAATGGCCCAAACCTGGGCAAGTACTGGCCGCTTGCAACAATGCAAGAAGCAAGCATACAAATCTAACGTCAAATCTGACATCTTGACCAATAACCTGATTCCCATCTCAGTAAGAATGAGTTCCGCAGCTATGTCAGTCACTTCCAAATATTCTACCTGTAGGTCGGTCATTGACCTGCAGTGCCCTGCTCGGGCATCAATTGTAGGTGTAGGGTGTCTTTAGTGACGCGACACTCGACAGTTCTGAGCAACGAGCCCGACTGATCGTAGTGCACGAAGGGTCCGGTGCCGAGGAACACGCCGCTCCTGTTGACACACATCAAGAGGGCGAAGGAGCGACAATGTTTAAGAACAGATATTTATCGACGATGTTGTTTATGTTTGGGTTGAGCATGCTGCCGGTTTCTTTTGCCGCGGCGGCTGATACCGTAGTTACTGTAACCAGCCCAGCCGAAAACACTACCAGTTCTAGCGCAGTTCGCGTTACTGCTGTCACGAATAATTGGGATACTTCCAACCATCTGGAAGTGTGGGATACCAATGGCGGACAATCCGCCATCAAGCTCGGCAACGTGTTTGAGGGTAGCGCAAATGCCATCTACGTTCTGCCAATCGGATCACATACGACGACGGTCAATGCTGTTACCTCGACCGGTTTCTTACTGAGTTCAAGCAGCGTGCACTACACGGTTGCGGAGAGCTGTACCGACTCCGCTACAGTAAATTGCGATTTTGATCGGCTTGGAGTTGCCGACCCCGAAACCAGTTGCAACAACGGTACAAACAAGGCCGCGTGGATCGGAAACCCGTGCGGAGCACAGGGTAGCGGCAGCTCGGAACCGAGGAGCTACGGCGCGCAAGAAATCACGAATATCGGTGAGCTTGAAGATGGAAACAATACGAGCTTGAATGGACACTCCCTTCTTCTTTCTGAAACACAAGCTAGCTCTGGATACTCTAATGTGCTCTTTAGTGCTTCGAGTCCCAATCCGACGACGACCTTGGATTCACATTGGACAATGGATTTGTACGTGTACCTTCCAAATCCGGAAGCAGATCAGGCGTTTGAACTCGACGCACAGTATGTATGGGGGGGGTACTGGACCAAGTTTTACACTGAGTGCGCGTTCAACATCAGCGCTGGCACGGGCTACTGGGGCGTGTACGGCGGTGGTAACGGATGGACATTTCTGAACGGCAAGAATGGAGCGCCGTATGTGCCTTGCGACCGCAACCAGTTTTCGACGCCGTGGCCTGGTGGTCCCACCTTTACAGGATGGCATCACATTGTTTGGACCTTCCTGCGCAACGCTGCCGGTTACGCGGAGTACGAGTCGCTGGCGTTTGATGGTACGACCTATCAGTTGAATCATTACACTCCCACAACTGAAGCGAACTCAGGATCTAATCAAGGAGATTTCTCAGTCTTGGTGCAGCTCGATGGTGCACAAGATGCAACGACCTATCCGACCGTACCCGCGTACGTGAACGAGTTGAACATTACACACACTCCATAATCAAGAGCGCAGCTGCCGTCTCACTTCATCTGCGGGCATGATTGGACTGCACAATAATTCCCGTTACAATTGGGCGGGATGTCGGTTGCGGCGAAATGCGTTGATCTATTTTGGATGTTGACACCGCCGACAGTGTCAGAGAGGCGATTTGTCGCCAGCTACCGGCAATTCGTCAGACAACGACGCTCGTCGCTTCGGCCAACATCCAGAGAAACGTGATCGGATGCGGCGTTCAGGGACTGCTATTGTCGTCAGCGATCTGGTTATAGATGAAGGGAAGTAGTGATGGGAAGCCAAGCCGCCCCCCATTCTGTTCTGGTGACGGAAAACTTGACGAGTCAGCTTAGGTGGGCTTCCGCATCAATCATTCCAACGGCACACTTGCACGGCTAAGCAGCCTTCTTTTGCTGTGCCTTTGCTTTGGCCCATCTCGCACGCTGAGCAGCTGCCATCTTTCTGCGGCTTGCTGCTGAGATTACTCTCTTAGGTTCGGTAGATTGAGCACCCGTCATCGCTTTGCTCCATCTCGCCTTCTGTGCGAGTGAGATCCTTGTTCGGGCAGCAGCGGACAATCTGCTTCGATTACTGTTTTGGTTTGACTCCGTACCACGTAATGCGCCAGCCACGCGTTGTAGCTTTGCAATCTCTGCCTCAACCTCCGATAACATTTGCTTGGTATCCAATGGGCCCCCCCTGGTTTCTGATGCCCTTTTATTCTACACGAGAGCGTAATGCGCCTTAAGACTCCTTGGCGATAGACGGGTTTCGTACATCGAATCGCAATACACGCACCACGATCTCCTCATGCCCGAGTTCACTCAACAACCGTTCACCCACGGCGAATGTATCCCAATCTCCTCTCCTCGATGGAGTCGCGGAGGAGTTCCTCTACGGCTGGCAGCGCCGCCTCGCTTTTCAGGATGAGATCGGCATAGCGCCTGCTGGGTACCGCATACCGGCGCGCCGCTGGCAAGACATGATTCAGGTACTGGCACATGATGAAGTCCAGGGAACGCTGACGCTCGGTGATGTCCCTCACCTTCCGACGATGGAGGCAGATTTGCTCGGAGGCCTCTAGATAGATGGACAAATCGAAGAGCGGACGCAGTTCGACAAAATGCAGAGCGAGAATGCCTTCCACAATCAACAATGATTTTGAAGGAATGTGTTCTTGCCGGTCGCTTACCCGCAAGTGTTTAGCAAAGTCGTAGATAGGAGCTTCGATGGCCTTGCCTGAGGCGTAGTCGCGGATATGGCGCTCCAACAGCTTCACGTCTGTCGCATTAGGCGCGTCGTAATCCAGCTTTGCCCGTTCCTCCAAAGGAAGATGGTTCATCTCTAGGGCATAGGTTTCCATAGAGATAACGTGACCGTTGCACCTAGAGGCCACATGCTTGGCTACTGTAGACTTGCCGCATCCCGACGGTCCAGCCAGACCAACGATGAAAATGGTTCCAGGTAGGGTAGATGAGGATCGTCCATTTAATCTTTCCATAGCCATGCCAGAGCTTCCTTTCGCGTCTCAAAAACACCAAATTCCCTGCGAGAAAAACTACTCAGACTCTTAGCAAACTCCTGAGGGAGGCTCGCCGTTCCCATCCATGCAGATTTCCTGACGTGGGGCTTGTTAAAAACGGCTGTCTCTTTCATAACTCGAACCGCTTCGAGATCGAAAGCCGCTCCCGTGAAATCAGAAAGTATCAGAACCGAAAGCCGCGGTCGGGTAGTTACAAATTCGGGAAGCCCTCGAAACAGCGTCTCGACTTCACTCGCTAAACAATGCGATACATCTAGCATAAGGACCTGCTTACCCTGATAGGTGATGAAATTAATATGCTCAGTCAAATATTGATGATGACTGGCAGCTAGGTGCCGACTGGCGTGCGAAAAATCCTCAACTGTGAATGAGGGCTTACCGTTGCCAGCTTTCGAGAGTAATGCATGTTGTGTCACTACATCGATGCTACGCCGTTAGTGATACGCCTCTACGCACTATAGGTCAATGACCCGAAACTGAGGACACCGGTGTGCGTGTTGGCAACGCTCGGCTGGTAGGTAGAGCGAGCGACGATAGAAAATGTTGAATCGAATGCGGAGAAAGCCAAGAGCAGTTGTTAGCATAAAGTGCAAACCGATGAAGTCAGTAGCGTGTCCGTGCTAGCTCTATTGCGTGGTGGACCGTTCGGAAGTTGATTACGCGGCTTCCTGTGCACTCCGCTCTGGGTTGCCTGGATCAGAGCCTGTATAACGGGTCAAGTGGTCTGTTGTATTGTTTTGTAAAGCTGCATGGCTTGTGCTCCGGCCACCGGCCAGTCTTCACAATAGGCCAGTGGCTAAGGCTCAGAGTGTGTGACATCACTGCTGCATTCGAGCCGCGAGAAAAGAAGATCCACAATCTCGGCCATCGCCTACCCTTGGATGATGACTTGAGCTAATAGCCGGCGCGATTTTAATAAACTACTGCACTATATGCCGCTATACCCACCGTCGGCTCAACAAATTTGAAGAGAGAGTCCAGGATACTTGATCAGAAGTTAGCTTAGCGGCCACACAACGAGCACAATAAATCATTAGACGGGTTACATGGTTAGCTGAGGATGGCCGCCCCACCGTTGAAGGCTGGGAAGCGGTAAACGGCGAGAGCCTGGAATGCCCGTGTACGGCGATTACCCGCCACGGGCGGCGTTTCTCGTGCAGTTATCACGAGATTATTCGGGGCTGCCCAGAAAGCAAAGTTTGAAGAGCCGCATTACCTTGTGATTCGTTCTTTAAGAGGTTAACCATTCGAAAAAGTGGCGACCGCACCCCTAAAAAGTCGCCCGGGCTGAATTAGTCTGTTCGAACCTCCTTCTATCCAACCCAGAAGTCGCACCACTGGCCTTCATCACTGAGTTCGGGACGCCATACCTGCCGGTAGGTAAGATCGAAGAGCACGGCCAAGCGAGATCCGCAGGGCGAATGGATGCGCTGGATTGTGTATACATTTCAAATGTCTTACCGCGCGACCTTTCGTTGCCTTTCGCGAAATGCGCGTCTAATGAGCGTGCCGAATCTGCGCATCGTGCGACACGGCTAGCATGAAGACGCCATGTGCAACGCTAGCGTGCTCGTTCATTACCTTAGCCGCTTGGGTACGGCGGCTGCCGTTTTGGCTACTGAACTCCTGCGTGGTGACCGAGTGCTTACAAAGCGGGCACTTGAATGTGGTAAGGCCATTCGTCGTTTCGATGCTGTAATGTCTCATAGCCTCAATTGTAGGCGCTTATCCAAGTACGACTCTGAACTAAAGTTTATGACGGCAAGCCTTAGCAGTTTGACCAATCTAGGCTGACGCGGAATAGCGTTGATCGTCCGTCAATACGTGGCGCAAGGTTTGCGCGAGCATTAAAAGGCTAAAGGGCTTCTGCAAGAAGGTTACGGTCTTACAAGAGTCCGGTACCTGAGTTATGCGGTCAGTGTAGCCAGACATACATATAATGCGGAGAGCTGGTCGCTGCTTTATCGCCAGAGTGCCCAACCTTGGTCCACTGAGCCCTGGCATGATGTAGTCGGTCAACAGCATATCGATGCGTCCTTGATAGTCTCCACACATTTGCAAGGCTTCCATGCCATTTGAGGCTTCAAGCACAGTGTAGCCGGTTGAGCGCAAGAATTCACTAACTGCGGTTCGAAGTCCCTGCTCATGCGCAACGAGCAAGACCGCTTCCGAGCCAGTCGGAATTATCTCCGATTGCGATCGAAGCTCTTCCGTTTCTAGAGGCTCTCGAATAACTGGCAAGTAAATCGTGAATGTGCTGCCCTTTCCTGGAAAGCTGTAAACCCATGTGTCACCCCCACTTCGTTTCACAATTCCGGAAACCATCGATAACCCCAATCCGGTCCCCAAGCCGCGCTCTTTGGTGGTAAAAAATGGCTCGAAAAGGCGCGCCTTCGTCGCCTCGTCCATTCCGATTCCTGTGTCACTGACCGTAATCCGTGCGTATGGACCTGGGGCTAAATGAACATGCTGCTGTTGTATGTACGACTCATCAACCTCAACATGCGCAGTTTCAATCGTGAGCTTACCTCCGTCAGGCATTGCGTCGCGTGCGTTCACCACTAAGTTGAGCAGCACCTGCTCGATTTCGCTCCGGTCTATTCTGACACGTCTTGGTGAGGGCCCACATTTAATACTGCATCGAATGTGTTCTCCGGCAAGACGCGGTATTACATCCTTCAGCTCTTCCAGCAGAAAACTCAAATCCATATTTCCCAATTGCTGTGTCGGAGTGCGACTGAATGCCAGCAGTTGTTTAGTAACAGACGCAGCCTGTTTTGCCGCTCGTGCTATGTGCCCCACCCGCTCAATGACCGCACTCTTTTCGTAATCGGCAGATTGTATTAAATCTGCATAGCCGGAAATAATCATCAACAAGTTGTTGAAATCGTGAGCAACACCTCCGGCGAGCTGACCAACGGCTTCCATCCTTTGTGCTTGTTGCACCTGTAGTTCCACTTTCCTCTGGGCTGTCACATTCTCTACAAAGACTTCATACCAGATTAGCCTCCCGTCATGGCCCAATTTAGGCCATCCGTTTAGTCTGACGCTAATAGGGGTTCCATTCTTTTGCTTCCATTTCACTTCAACGTTCATTACGAGGTTGCGTGCTGCGTAGCGTGCGATCAACCGCTGCCGCTCATCCTGCTCACAAAATATCTCCTCCGTGGTCTGGAGTTCGACCACTTCCTGTTCAGAGTCGTAGCCGAGCATTTCGGCCATAACCTTGTTCACCAGCAGAAGTGTTCCGTCGAGATCAGCTCGATAGATACCATAGGGAGCAGCGTGAATGCTGGAGTTATAATCCGTCTCAACAGTGTGCAGTTCAGACTCTGCCTTCCTGCGAAGCGCAACCTCGGCCCGAAGTTCCGCCAAACTCTCCTCGAGTTCCGTTGTGTGTGTTAAGTTTTGATAAGCCACCCCCGCTTGGGCGGCGACGGCGCCGGCGATGAGCGCATCCTCTTCATCAAAATCTGCCATTCCAATCTTTGTTCCTAGGACGAGCGCTCCCACCATCCCGTCGATCGGGTTAAGCATGGCTGCGCCTAGGTATGGCTTGGTACATCGTGGAAGAGCAGCTTGAAAAGCGCGGACCATCACCTCGTGATCTGCATCCACTCGGGCAGTTCTTTTGGTCGGGGTTAAGCTTTCCTGCCAGAGAAGGCAAACCTTCTCAATGGCCTCGCGGTCTACAGGTGAAGAAGTGCCAGCTAAATGTGTGAAATTTACCCGGTTGAGATGCGAATCAATGGTGAGGGCGAATGCAACCCTTGCCCCAAGCAAGTACCGTGCTCCTTCGCAGAGTTCCTTGAGCAATGACGGCACATTGTTCTGGTTGACCATAGCGTGCCCAAGCTCACTCAGTGCTGACAGACGGCGGTTACAAGTTTGTAAATCGACCGTACTCCGTATAGCCGAAACTTGGGTGGCCCTCAGATCTTCTGGAATGTTTGTTCTGTCCCGGGCTAGTGCCTCAGATATGGCATCCTCGCCTAGACATTGCTCGACAATCCAGGAAATTTCCTCGGGTAGTGCTGATTTATCGGCAATGTGAAGCACACCGCATTCTTGGGCAAGACCCAAAGCCTCACGCTTGAGGTAAGCAGCGGTCCAAAAGACTATGGGCAGTGCTGAGTGCTCCGGTTGGCTACGCAGCGCGCTGACAAACTCATACCCATCCATGGTGGGCATTAGGATATCGATGAACACGATTGCCGGCGGGGTTAAGCGAGCGACCTCCAGCCCTTCCGCATCGCCTCGGGCCTCTGTGACCTGATGGCCGAGGCGTTCGAGTACGGATCGCAGGTATTCTCGGCTGGAAGCATGGCTTTCAACGATCAGAATCTGAACCATTAGCGGCCACTCTTTTCACTTCGTACCTTCATTTGGCGCATGTCCTTGACATTGTCGAAACAAGTCAGACTATATGTTTCCGGTCCATCGCTTGCGTGGGTCCCCTGATAAGCCGACAATGCTTTGTTTTTACAAAATGTGAGACCGCGATGAGAAAGCCAAAGGGCAACCTTTGAGACAGAAAATAGGCTTCTCGCGGCATTGCGGCTAGTGGCACAATGCGGCTTTTCAACCCGGCTGCGTTCCAACACCCACCTCAACCTTCAGAGGTATTCCATCAAGAATCCTTCTCTGACTCTTGTGGTGATGGCAAGCAGGATGACCGATACTCAAAGAAGCCCCTGGGGGAGGGCGAGGAAAGACTATCGCGAATCTGTGAGCCGAAATCGATTTGCTTCCGCCCTATCTCATGGGTGCGGGCGCACAGCTCGGCAATCATCGGTAGCAAGTGTCGGCTGGCTTCAAGTTTCGGTACAAAAGCATCGGCCAGGGCCAACGCCTCTATAGGCACTTCGCTACCGGATACGATTATGACTATCAGTTCCGGGAGTACGCGTTTTATTTCGCAAGCAACTTCGTATCCGTCTATTACGGGAAGGTCGTAATCGAGCAGCACCGCATCGCACCTGCACATTGTCACAAGTCTGAGTCCTTGTTGCGCAGACGCTGCCATGAGAACCGTGTATCCGGACCTCTCCAGAAGCGCTTTTTCGTAACGCAACATCGTCTCATCACTATCGATGCACAGAATGATTCGTTTCGAGGTGGGACAAGTCGAGATCACATTGGTCCTCCTGCTTACTTCAGGCCCAACTCACAAGCGC